>Ga0256828_1002522_pt1 | contig 10859 bp, 14 predicted proteins | sample CV88metaG_FD_185993 | JGI IMG/M metagenome (GOLD analysis project Ga0256828, IMG submission 185993) | Hydrothermal vent microbial communities from East Pacific Rise, Pacific Ocean - CV88 | ecosystem: Environmental > Aquatic > Marine > Hydrothermal vents | place: Pacific Ocean: East Pacific Rise... | reverse complement strand
AGTTGGCTTTTGGTCTAAAAAATAGTGTCTGCTTTTACCTAAATATAAAGATGCTGGAAGTATCTCTTCTAATCCTAATAAAAACGACTCTAATTTACTATCATCTCTGTTGGCTATAAGTATAATCTGTTTGGTATCTTGAAGAACCTCTATATCTATCTCTTTTGTTTTGGCATAAGCTTTTATAAGTGAAGCTATATATGTTTTGTTGGAGTTAAACTCTAATTGAAAAACAAAGTACATTATTCCCCTTTTTTTATAATGTATTATTTTAGGGAAATAATGGTTAGAGATAATTGAATGAGTATTCAGTTTTAGATTTTGATTTCTTTTATTGCTTCTTTTGGCATATTTTTGCCTTTCTATTTTTGACCCTACTCATCCCATATCGTCTATTTTTTCTTGATTATAGGTCATTTTCTATTCTTTAACATTTTTTATTTCTTCTATCATACTCATTATGACTACAAATACATCTAAAAACAAAAGAGTTGGGCAAGGAGCTTAGAAGTATCCTAAAACCTGTATTGAAAACTCTAATAGAGTATCTATTTTTGTCTTTTTTACACCTAATTGGTTTATACTCTAACTCTTGTGGGTTTTCTTTGAAAACTGCGATAACCTCTTTTAGAATCTGCTCATTTTGGAGAGAGTTTTTGATAAACTTCTTTTTGGTTCTGTTAAAATCTGAAGAGACGATAATCTCTTTCATGAAGCCAACTCTTTATCCAAAAAAATAGCCTCTTGAACCGAAACTGTATCGACTATCTCAACTAGTGTGGTGTAAGTCATATCAATCTTATTATAGAGTGTTTTAAACTCTTTTGAGTACTCTTTGTGTGGGGTCATAAGCTCTAGTAGATTTTCAAAATCATCTAAAGAAGCTCCAAAATTGTTATAAAAATCCTCATATCCACTAAGTCTAACAAAATCAGGATTGGATTCTACAATTCTTTGTATCTCTAACAAACCCTGCTGATATTCATCAATAGACTTTATCAAAGAGAGTACAATGTGATTTAAAACAGTACCATTATCAACTGTCGCTACATCTAAGATAGAATGCAACATATTAGAAAAAATATTTATAGGTTGTATTGGATTAACTATACTCATTTTTGCTCCTCATATATCAAATTATATCATACTATCAATTTTACTATAGCCCTAGACATAGATAATATCCCTACTAATATACTCTTTTGCTATAGATTTAAGTGTACTCTCTATTCTTAAATCTATCTGCTTTTTTAACTGCTCTTCAAGATAATATTTCAAATAGACAAGACCCCATAACACTCTGCTAAAAATGCTTTTTTGTCTTGTAAAAAGTCTAATATCTCATCTTTTGTCATATTTTTACCTTTCTATTTAATATTATAAGTATAACATAAGTTATAATATTCATCTATATAAAAGCTGTCAAGTTCTGTACCAATGTCAAGATAAATACCATTTAATTTTTATATTCTCCTCTATTGATAAAAGTATTTTTTTATATCAGTAGCATATTTGAACAACTCAATATAGACACAATTTCTAATTAAATTTCATAGTATCTTTCTATCTAAATATTCGATTATAAGTTTATACTTTTGAGGCTATTTTTATATCTAATGATGATTTTTTAGTTTTTGTAGTGTGACTTGGCTTAAAGATGTTTTCAAATCCCTTTGAGGAGCTAAAACTTTGTTGTAGGTTAGGAAGTTTTTTAGGTAGGTTGTAGATTTTGTGTTGATGGTGGTTATTATGTTTTTTTAGTCTTTTTTTGGCATAAACTAAATTATATTTCTTCAATTTTACTGTTAATCTCTTCTAAAAGTTTTTTATATCTCTTTATATCTTTTCTAATTTGGATACAATGTTCTGGTGTAAATTCCAAATCTTTACCATTTGGATATTTTAAAATTTTTATACCATCATCTCTAGTTTCTTCTTCCTGATGAGCTAATACATTTCTCTTATCAATTATATTTTTTTTGTATTCTTGAAAAATATATTCATTTGATGAACAAGCAGGAATTTTTCTTTTTATTTTATATACAGTTTTTGCCTTTTTCGCACTATCAAAAATAAAATGTTCTGCAAGATTATTTAAATTAATTACTTTATAACTATCATCTTCTTTTTTTACCCAATCAAACTCATCAAAAAAACCTTTTAATTGTGCAAAAACATTGTCTTTAATATATAATTTAAAACTATCATCAACTTGAGAAGTAAATTTTTTTATAATTCTCTTTTTAATTCTATCAAGTTCAGCAACCTCTGCCATAATTAAACCACGAAGATTATTTACATCTTGAACTTTTTTAATTGTTACATCAATAATACCTAATACATCATCTTCAAATTCATCATATTTACGACTTGTAATATAAACTCCATTTAATCTATCATCAAATATTTGTTGTCTTGCTTCATCTGGTACTCCTGAATAAAAAATGATTTCTGTATAAATTGAGTGTTCTTCTCTAATCTCTTGAACAATTTGATTTCCATTTTCTCCATTTTTTAATTTATAATCTAAAATAAATAAATCATAACTTTTTAAATCTAAATCAGCATCCTGAAAAGATTGAAAATCTTGTAATATCTCTATTTGTGGTTCAAATCCTAAATCTTCCAAATGTTCATAAATATCATCTTGATGATTTTGATAAATACTATCATCATTATCTATCCATAATATTTTATATGTTAATTTCATTTTTTTCCCTATTGTTTTTGAATAACCAATTTAAATCCATTAATATAGTTTTTATCAATACTTATGTCAAAATTATATTTATTTAACATTTGTTTTACATGATACAAACCCAATCCTGAACCATTAGTTGTTGTAAAACCTTGTGAAAATACTTCTGAAGCATCGTCAATGCTTTTATTTAAACCTTTTCCATTATCATAAAATTCTATTTTTAATTTATCATTTACTATGCTAAAATCTATATTAATCATAATTTTTTTAGGTTTATTAACTTTTTTAGAATTTTGTATTAAATTATCCAAAATAATTGTGAACTCAAAAGGACTAAAAAGTGTTTTATATTCAATATTGTTGTGAGTAACTTTTATATCCACTTTACTACTATCTTCTACAAGATAAATATTATTAATATATTCATATATAAAATGAACTAAGTCTGCTTTCATTTCTTCACTATCTGTTAAGAAATTTGCTTTCGTTGCTAATTTATTAATTGCTAAAATTTTTTTATTTGAAAGTGTTACTCTTTGCAAAAGTTCAAAAATATTTTTTTCATTAAGAATTTTATTTTTATTATATTTTTTCTTAAAAGATATAAGAGTACCTTCAATATCATGAGCATACAAACCAATATGATGCTGTAAATTTATTAATTGTTCTTTATCTAGTGTTTGCAATGATTGAAGGAATAAAACTTGTTTTTCTTTTTGTTTTTTTTGCTCTTTAAGTTTTAGATTTTCCTCTTCTAATTTTTTCTTCTCTCTTTTTGCTTTTCTTTTTTGCTCTCTTAACTTCTTTCGAAAAAGCCTATAAAGCTCTTCTTTGCTTTTTTTCTCTTCTTCCAAATCTTCTTCTATCTTATCTTTTCTTGTTAAAACATCTTGATACAAAGAGAGCAAATCTTTATCTTCAATTTTAGAGGTTAATTTTTCTAAAGATTTTTTTGTTTTACTATCAAAAACATTACTTCCTAATGAACCAAAATTTTTGAGAAAATCTTGTAGTTTTTTTTGCGTTTTCTCTTTATCCTCTTCAATTAGATTTTCTATTAGCTCTTCATTAATATATAGGTCTAAAACATCTTGATTTTTAATAGACAACATCTGTTTTATAATATTACTAGAATTTGTTAATTTTTTTCTATCATCAATCTTATATACCTCTGTAGAACTATCCCAAACACCATCAACAATCTCTTTTTGTATAGTTGACTCATTTAAGTTTTCAGGTACAGAATCCCAATTTAAACCATCTACAACATACTTCTCTATTCTTTTTAATGTTGTATAAAAATATCCACTATACTTTCCATTTTTCTTTTCACTATCTCGTACAAGTTGTTTATAGTATTCATTATGTACTATTCCTTCTCTGCTAGAGATAACCCTAAAATTATTATCAAAATCCTTAATCTCTATCCTACCAAGTATCTCACGATTTCCAAAATACCGTGAACGCCCTTGATTTTTTCTAACTTCTAATCCAAGAGCATCATTTTCTCTATCTCCATAAGGTGGAATTCTAAATCCATTAATAAATAAAAATATTGAACCAAAGTCAACCGATTTAATACCTGTTTGCTTTGTAAAAAAACCTTTGGCATAAGGATTGAGATAATAAATGGTTATTTTAATATCTTTCAAAAGAGGAAACTCTCTATTTTTTTCAATTAATCTAAATATTGTTTTATTTTTATCTTTCAATTCTGTAATAATTTTACTACCATCTTCAGAAATAGCCGATTCAATAAATGTTGTTTTAAAATCTAACTTATCAAATATTTGATTTTTTACTTCACCTGTTACTTTTTCATGATAAGGTTTTTTAGTTTCTTCTTCTAACTCATTAACCTTAATATATATTTTAAAACTATGTTTATTATATGATTGATTTGGATTAATTAATCTTTCTAGCGAAGCTTTTAATTTTAATAATCGTGTAGTATCTATATCAAAATCAGTAAATAAATCATTTTTAGATTCAATTTCTACCCATGTATTATTTAATTGTTGTATCTGTAAAATTGTTCCATGAGCAAAGGGGTTAAATCCTGTTTCCTTATTAAATATACTATCTTCTATTTCTCTAATATAAACAGGAATATCTTGAATTTCTGTATCTATTGCATCTAATAATTCAAAATCTTTCCAATGTATTTTCAGATGAATTATTTTTTTATCTTTTTGTCTTGTATAAATATTTAAAATTTGACCCAATCTATCACATGAAAATCGACCAACACCTTTATTTCCTGCTTGATAACGATTATTTTGTGTATGGTCTATTTTTTTTGAAGAATATGCAATATTTAACCATTTATTTAATATATCATCTTCACTCATTCCTACACCATCATCTTGAATAACAAGTTCAGATTTTTTGGATTCCTTAAAAAGATTTTTAAACTCTATAGTAACCTTAGAAGCTCCTGCATCATAAGAGTTCTTAACCAACTCCATAACAGCCACATTATCATCATTTATTAACTCTTTTCCAATAATATTTTTAATAAGTACATTGGTTTTAAAATACTTTTTCTGAAATCCATCTTCCATTTAAATCATCTCCCTCAAAACTAATCCTGCTTGTTCTCCAAACAGAGGTGGAATAGCATTACCTATCTGTGTATATCTAGGAACATCCACTTTTCGTCTATCTCCACCTGTAGTGTATTTTCCTCTAAACAGATAACTATCAGGAAAAGACTGAATACGAGCATATTCTCGAACTGTCAAAATACGAGGTTCACAATAGTGAATATAATCATCAGGCAATGTAGTCAAAGTAGGTGTACATGAATCTTGACACAAGGGAACAACAGTATGTTTTTTCAAATTAAACTTCTCTTTCAACTCATCATCAATAGATTTATTTGGTACACCATGTTTTAAAATATATTTAAATTTTTTAATTGTTTCAGCTCTATGATTAGCAAATCTATGACTATCAGCTACAGTATTAGTTAATTTTTTTTGCTCACGCATTAGCTTTTGATAACTACTCTTTGATTCAGAATATATTCCTGCTTTGAAACTTTTTGTATCAGGAGACTGAACCATTCCATTTGACTGCAATAAATCAGAGATAGCATCGCTTAATGATGTTTTATCTGATATATTTTTACTTTTAAAAAAGTTTGCCCTATTTTGAACTAACTTTTCAAAAAACTCTTTAGACTTTCCTTTTTTTGTAGCTACTAAAATAAATCTTTGTCTCTTTTGAGGAACACCATACTCTGAGAAATCAACTATTTCTCCATGAACATCATAATCTAACTCTTGTAATTTTTTCCAAACATATTCAGAGTATGCCTCTCCCCTTTTATTCCCCTTTTTAAAACCAATGGTAAACCCCTTTACATTCTCAAAAAACAAAAGTTCAGGCTCTACATATTTGACAAATTGAATATAAGAATCTATTAATTTATTTCTTTCATCGCTTTCATTTCTCCTCCCTGCCATAGAAAAACCTTGACATGGAGGACCTCCAGCAATCAGTTTAATCTCTCCTCTTAAAGCAATTAATTCATTTTTATACTCTTTAATAATTTCATTAATATCATAATTTTTCTTTTCTAGCCAAGAAGGCCAGGAAAAATTATTATTTTTGTCTATCAAATTATATTTTAATGTCTCAAAAGCATCAGAACTTTTTTCAATAGCAAAAAGCCCTTTCCAACCTGCATTATGTAATCCTAATGCAAGTCCTCCACAACCAGAAAAGAGGTCAATATATGTTAAGTTTTTCAACTCTAACCTCCTATAGAGTATAATTTTTATTAACAAATTATACATCAATTAAAAGAAAAATTACCTGGATATTAAAAATATATTTATATTTAAGTAAATAATCCATAAATCTATCTCCTAAGCCCATCAAAAAATCTCCAAACAAAAAAGCTCTTTAAGTTCACTCAACAAATCATCATTAACCAAAGCCAATTTTTTATAAACAATATCAGAACTAAGCGTAAAACATTTATCATATTTTACAAATGATGTTAGCTTTAATTCTCCCTCTTTTATATGATGATTTTCTATAGGATAGAGTGCATCTTGTGTTGATTTGGATGTAATTTGAAAACAGACAAAATCATTGAGTCTATTTTCATCTTTGATAATCAAAACAGGTCGCTTTTTGGCTTTGGAAAAATCAGTAAATGGGAAATTTATCAGTACAATATCGCCCTTTTTATAGCTCATCCCAAGCCTCATCTTCTCTATTATCCCAAGTTTTACTCATAGATTTACTTTGTAATGTCTGTAAAGAAACCTCTTGATTCTCACTCTTTTGAAATAGACTTGAAACATTATCTATCTTTTTTAATCTAATCTTACTCTTGGGTAAAATATCTAAAAAGGCAATTACTTTATCAAAAATATCACTACTAATATCTAGTTGTATGGTTTGCATCTTCATTTTATACCTCAATATTTACTTATCTTTATGATTATATCAAAATTTTATAAACCCCACTCAACCTCTCGACCAAACCATCAAAACGCTCACGCTCTTCAATCAACCTTATTTTTTGTTAATACTATTTTCTACAAACCCAAGCAACTCACTAACCATCTCAATATACTCATCTACATCATCCAAATCATCATGAATTATTGCATATCTACCCTCTATAGCAAACTCTGTAAGTGGTATTAATTTATCTGCATTTTCAATTATTTCAATGTCATTTTGAAAAACTGCATCCAACAGATAAGCTATACTATGTGTTTTAGTAAAATGTAAACGATTATAAGCTAATAGTGCTTTTATAAGTTTCTCTGCTGATTGTTGAAGATGAAACATTATTACCTCTAAATCAAGCTCATCATCCCCATTTTCAAAATCTTCCAAAATATTTTTTGCTACTTTTAAATCGGTTCTAGCCTTTTTGTAAAGTATCTCATACTGCTTCAAGAAGCCCACAACAAAACCCCTTTATCCTCTATATCTTTATACACAGAACCATACTCTTTTTTATAAAACTCATACTCTTTTAAGTTGGGTACTAAAATATCTTTTGGCATTTTTATATCTTTTAATAATTCTCTAATCTTAGCTTTTTCTTCCCATCTACTTTTATATTTTTTTTGAACCACACAAATATCCAAATCACTATCTTTTGTAGGATTGCCATAAGCAAAAGAACCAAAAAGTATAATTTTTTCAGGATTAAGTGACTTTAACCTTTTTATGATTTCTGATTTTATTTTTTCTATATCATTTTTAGTCATATATTTCCTTTTTGATTTTATACCCAATCTTATTACTCATTTTATTATAGCGTTTTTTTGTTAAACATATAAACCTCATTCCTCCACCCAACCTCTCGACCAAGCCCATTAAAACTTTCACTCTCTAAAACCTAATTTCTCCATCACAGTTTTTATCTTCCGATGACCTCCATTAAATCGGTCAATAAGGTCAATATCATCAGAAGTATAACGCCCATGACTATAAATCTCTACACAACAACCACCTGAAAGAACTGTCTCTATCTCCTCTTTTTCCAAAGCAGAACAAACAAAAGCTCACAACTCTTCCATACTCATATCTCTTATCTTTTTCATAACGGCTTCCCTGTTCGTTGTGGTCGTTTACGCTGTTTAGTTAATCGTTCTATCTCTTTAGGAGCATAAAATTCTCGTGCTTTGAGCAATAGTGCTTCCAACTCATTTTTAAAAGCGTAACGAGGGTTAAACATAAAAAGCCGTGTCCGTCCTACTGTTTGACTTACCAAAATAGCCCCTAACTCCAAGCGTTCTAACTGTTTTTGAATAGGGTCAATACTATTCCCATAAAAATCGGCTATCTCTTTGGCATAACCTTGGTTATTAGCTAAAATATATTGCAAAACCCATTCACGATTTTTAGAACCAAATAATTCTTCTAACATTATTATATCCTTTTATATAGGTTTTTAGAGTCTCTTTGTCAAGTGTAACTCTCACTCCTCACTCAATATACTATTTTAATATTTTTTATTAAAAAATTATTATGAGATTAATCCATAATAAACAATTTACCCAATAAACTTTTTGATAAGTTTGCTACCATTGCTCTAACACAATTTGATTTTATGATTTTTAATGTTGATTTTACTTTTCATTTTAAACAATAAATGCTAAAATGTAAGCTATAACAAACATAAAGGCTTCTATATATTAAAAATTTATATCAAATCAAATAAAGAGTTTAAAGATTTCGGAGAGAGATTTTTAAAAATTATATCATTTTCATTAGAAGAGAACCTAACAAAATCATATAAGGATATTTCAAATGGAGTTTTATAAAATTGGTGAAAAAATCAAAGAGCTAAGAAAAGCCAAAGGATTAACCCAAGAGCAGTTAGCTTCTAATTGTGGTACAACCCGTCAAACCCTCTCAAAACTAGAAAAAGGAGAGATAGACAAAATTTCACTGCAACTTTTTATCAAAATTTTAGAGGTACTAGAGTACGAACTAGAGATAGAGGAAAAAAAGCCGTTTTACTATTTTGATGCAAGTAAGCTTTGATTTTTCTAAATTCTAAACTTTTTATAATAAAATACACTTGATACAAAATAGATAATACTCTTTGATAATTATTCACTAGCCAACCAGAAAAAAAGTGCAATTTATTAAAGGAGGTAATAATTTGGTTGTGTAGAATTTTTTCTGGCTGACTACTAAATAGCTTTTGGGTCTATATTTTTAGGATTGGCAAAAAACTCAACTACCTCTTTAAAGCTCATACCACCTCTTTTAGGTTCAAGCTCAATACTATCTTTTTTTAGTTCATTTAGTGTCAAATTTAAAAGCTTTGGCATAGAGTCTAATACTGTTGGTGTTAGGGCATTTTTGACCTCTATAATATCTTTTGGTATCATAGAGATTAATCTAACCTCTCCCATATCTTCATGAAAAGAACAAATCTCTAGCATCATGGTTATCTCTACTTCGGTAGCCGTTTTTTTAACAGCTCCTTCTTGTATCATTTCATCTCCATTAATAGCAAAAACATCTCCTGCTTTGCCCTTTTTGGAAGTAGTGCCTACTACTATGACTTTATCATACTCTTGATAATAGGTCATTAGAGTAAATCCCAATCCCCCACCATCTAAAATAGTGAGGTTTTGTGGGATATAATAATTCTCTTGTATATATTTAGTTAGATAAATTCCTAAACCCTCATCATAAAACATGATATTACCTGTACCTATAAGGGCTATCTTTTTAGGACTCTTTGACAAATTTTTCTCCACCAAATGCTATAGCTATATCTCCCTCTTGCCAATATATGGTTCTCCATACTTGATAATATATATGAAATATTATCCATATAATAATTAGCCACATAGTGTAATGATGAGAAATTCTTACATCCATTAAAGTTCCCCCAGTTATAGGGATTGTCCAATCAGTTGCTACATGTAATATCCAAGGCCACCATGCTCCAATACTACTCTCTCCACTCTCTAATCCTTCAACATATAGTTGTAGCCCTGTTAAAAGCATCCATGCTAAAAGTAGATGAAAAATGGTAAAATAAATAGTATTGAAACTGTCACTATGAGATGAATTAAATCTTTTACTTCTATTTAGAGTTAATAGATTTATTAATACAGCAAAAAACTCTTTTATATTACTAAATGTAGGTATAACTTTTTTCCATGGTTTTTCAAATCTAGAAAAAAAGTATAGATAAGCTACTATAATTGATGTTACATCAAAAATAATAGCCACCATAAAGTGACCCCATCTATTCCAAGCCATTACATATTTATCCACAGCACTATCAGCAATAAAGCTTTGATAGTATGGAGCTGCGATATATAATCCTGTAGCAATTGCTACTATCATAGAAAAAAAATTTACCCAATGAATAATTCTCATTGCAGTAGTCATTCTTTTTACTTTTTTGTAACCTTCTTTCATGCTAAGCTCCTCTTAGAATGCACAAGTTGGGTCAACTTTATAAACAGCTAACTCCTTGCCTTTAGTATCCATTACATGCACAGCACATGCAATACATGGGTCAAAACTATGGATAGTTCTTATAATTTCAAGTGGTTGTTCTGGGTCTGCTACTTTTGTACCAATTAGTGCTGCTTCATAGGCTCCTAGTTTTCCTTTTTCATCCCTAGGTCCTGCATTCCATGTACTAGGA
>Ga0256828_1002521_pt1 | contig 10860 bp, 9 predicted proteins | sample CV88metaG_FD_185993 | JGI IMG/M metagenome (GOLD analysis project Ga0256828, IMG submission 185993) | Hydrothermal vent microbial communities from East Pacific Rise, Pacific Ocean - CV88 | ecosystem: Environmental > Aquatic > Marine > Hydrothermal vents | place: Pacific Ocean: East Pacific Rise... | reverse complement strand
CCACAGATGAATACTTTATGGTTGGAAATAAATATGTTTTTGATATTACAAAACTATTTGAATATCATCAAAGAAATGTAAATGAGTTTGTTAAAAGTATTGAAAATGAGTTGGATGTAGTTATCTGTGATAATACAAACATTGCTCCTTGGCAGACAGAAGAATATACTAAAATTGCTAGGACACATAATTATCAAATTATATTTATAACATTAAATCCTCGTGAACTCTCTAAACATGTTGAGTCTCAAAAAGTAACTCCACAAAAACCAGATGCTCATGAAGTAAGTGCAGAAATTTTGAAAAATATGATAAAAGAATATTATATCTATGATGATTTATTAAATCCAAAAATTCTTATAGATAAAGATAAGCATGTTCAATATAAATGGGATGTTGAGAAAAATATGAAAACTATTGTTGGAACAGCTAAACATTTTGATAGTGATTATATTATACGAATTTTTCCCGATGAATATAGAGAGGTTCAAAAATACATAGGTAAGAAAATATTACAGTTAATTAAAGGTGAAAAATGAAAAAGATATTATTGACATGGTATGGAATAACTGATTTAAAAGCTTCTTTTGGAACAGAATATAGTAATGGACCTATTTTAAGTGCATTAACATCTGAAGAGTATACAGATGTTTTAATATTGGGATATACAAATAAAGAAAAGAATAATGTAACAAAAGAAGATTTTACCTCGGAACTTTTAGAGGCTCAAAATGCTTTTAAGGAAAATAGGCAATCTGATGTTTGGAGTTTTATCAATACATATTCAAATACAGATCTTGCACATGATCATTATATAAAATGGATTAAACAGCAACTGAAAAATGAAGAAGTAAAAACAGAGGTGAATTTTCATTCTGTAGAGTTAGCTCATTTAAATGATACAGAAGGTATCTATAATATTGCTGCAGAAGTGTTAGATATTGTAGCATCATGGAATGTGGAGAAAGAAATATTTTTCTACTTAAGTCCTGGTACTCCTGTAATGGCATTTGTTTGGGCATTTGCAGCATTAAGGCATCCAAATCTTGATAAAAAACTTTTAGCATCTCCAATTATGAATAAAAAACCTGAAGTGGTTTCCCTTCCACAAGAATGGCTTGAGTGGCATAGTAAATCTGTCAATGAAAGTGGTGAACATATTGAAAAGTATGATATTGTTTTTCATCTTTTTGGAGAACAAAGAATGCCTAGTTTATTAGGTATATTACAATTTCAAACTAAAAAACATGTATTTGTAAATTCAAAACAATATCCAGCAAGTATAATGAAGCCATTCTTAAATGGTTCAGAATTTACAGAGTTATCTGTTGAACCATTTGATCCACTAGATACTAAAGATAAAATATTACAATATTTAAAAAATGTACCTGCAGATGCAAAAATAGGATTTAATTTAACTGGAGGGACAAAGCTTATGTATGCAGGAGCTTTGTCTGCATGTAAAAAGATAAATGCAACTCCTTTTTATTTTGATATTATTCATGATAAGCTTATTTTTTTAGATGACTTTAAAACTAAAGAAATTAAACCTATTACTTCTGTTGAAACTTTTATTACATTACATAGTGATAATTTATTTATCGCAAAACAGGGTTATTGGAATGAAATTTCTAATATTGATATATCTGATAGACAATTATTAACAAATATTCTTTGGAAGGCTCGTTCTAAAATTGCAAAATTATATAGATCTATAGTTCCATATGTAGATGATAGAAGAAAATTTTCTATACAAAAAAATAATATAAGTATTGACTTTTTTTCTAATTATGATGTGAAAATTGTAATTGAAGGAAAAGAATTCACTTTTGCAAATTGGAAAGATTTTCCTGTTTATATAACAGGTGGTTGGTTTGAAGAATATACTTATCTGCAATTGAAATCTTTAGAAGATAACGGAACTATTTATGATTTAAGAATAGGTCTAGAAGTGGGATTTAAAGAACAAAAAAATGTTAAGAACTCTTTTAGATTTGATAACTTAAAAGATATGTTTGGAGATACTTACCAAGAACTTGATATAACTTTTACAGATGGTAAAAAACTTTATATTGTGGAATGTAAAGCAGGTAATATTAAAAGTGATTATATAATGAAACTGCAGAATATTACAAAATATTTTGGTGGTTTAAAAGGTCAAGGAATTTTAGCATCTTGTTTCCCTCCAAATAGTAAAGTTGTAAAAAAGAAAATTTTAGATTCTAAAAATATTAAACTTGTTAGTGGACAGTGCTTTAATGAAGAGCTGTTAAGTGTTCTTTAATACGTAAGAAGTTTGAAGTGCAAGATATAACGACAATACGAAAATACAATATTATACTTGAAGAATTTAATTTATCTCATGATAAAACTTTAACTGCATATGATGAAGCTTTAACAAGCAGACTTCCGTTGGGCGTGAAACAAATTGGTAGATTATTAGCGGATTTAGAGTTAGAATTTGATGCTATCATTAAACTTGAAGGCAAAAAAAGAGCTACCTATAAACTTGTGAAACCCGTAGATCTCTTTGTGGAGACATTTGAGCATACTGATAACATTGATTGGTTTTTTCATATGGCACATAATGCAGACCCTGAAATCTTTAAAGCACTAGAAGGCTATACAAATAAGAACAAACATGTATATAAGTTTATCAATCAGCCATTTGAAGATATGGAGGAGTTAAAAGCAAAAGGTATCTTAAAAAAATTAGAAGTAGCAGTCAGATTAAGAGAATACAGAAAGATCAAATTTACTAATATTGATCCGGTAGATAACTTAAAATGCTTAAAACTTCTCTTCATAGATAATAACTGGTATATAGCAACGTCAGGAGAAAATGAAAAAGTACATCTTAGCAGAGTCTCATTTATTGAGGATGTATCATATGCCACAAATATCAATAAGTTTTTAAAATCTTCCGTTAAAAAACAACTGGAGTTTATAGAGAATCATATTCAAAACTCTTTTACTATCTATGATACACCTGTAAAAGTAGCTATAATTAAAGCAAGTTCAGAAAAAGCAAGATATTTTGATATAGGAATGAAACAATTTTTTTCTTCACAAAAGTTTAAAGAGAAGCTTGATGATGGAAGTATTATTTTTACTGTTAATTATACACAGTCATTGGAAATATTGCCTTTTATACAAAGATGGTTGCCTCATTTAGTTATTTTAGAACCTCAAGAATTAAAAGATGAGTATCTTAATAATTTACAAGAGATTTTGAAAAAACAGTAGATTGTTATTATGAGGCTAATAAGGCTGAGTTACTCTAATAAGAATCCCCTCTAACGAGGGGGATCAGCTCTTTTTTTAAAGGTGTTAAAGTTTAAATATCTATATGATTTTTAACATAATGAAAAAAAGCACTATAGCTCATTCTTGCTTCATCCGGAAGATCATAATTTATGATTTTCCAGGCTGATTTTATGGAAATATTTACATCTTTTAAAAGATGTTTAATTTTTTCTTTATGTTTTTCAAATTTACTAAATGCTGCCATTGTTTTTTCCTTCTAGTTTATTTATATATTCATATTTTCAAAGTCTATGTTGAACTGTGTAAATTAAAAAAGTAGAGAATTTTTTTATCCTAAATAATGCATAGTAATTGAAGCACGATTATGTTTCATCTCTTTACTAACTCCAAGAAGACTTTCTTCATAACTATAATCAGCCTGAGCATATTCAAATAATCTTCTTTGAGCAAAGTTCCATCTAAAACCATGAGAACCATCAGTAGGAACTTCTAAACCTATGCAAGTTTTTTTGATATCATCAAGATAGTTGTTTTTGTTGATTTTAAAAATTTTATTTATATGGATTATTTGCTCTAGTTTTTTATAAGTATCAATAGACACAAAAACTTCTCCCTCTTTGCCACCTTTTTCTTTGGTCCAAAGTACTGCTTTTTCTGTTTTAGTGATATTGTCTTTTTTTCGACCTTTTAGTTGCGTTTGTTTTATGAGTGAAACCGCTTCAAGCCTTGCTCCTCCTTCATACTGAATCATTGCAGCAATACTATGTTCTGGTTGTAATAAAGCTATGATTTCCAAAGGTTTTGAATATGCTCTATTATGATAATTATTAGCAACAAGTTCAAGATCAACAGCTGATTTTTTTATTTTCTCTCTAATACTAAAATTATAACTTCTGTTTAAATTATGCTCCACAGCATACTTAACAAGGGCTATTTCTAATTTTCCAATTGCAGATATAATTTTATTGAGATAAAGCCGGCTAGGATAATACTCAATTTTGTATTCTATGTAAGATGCTACATGTATAGATTCAATTTTTGTAAAATCTTTTATTTTCCAATGTTCCTTAAGGTAGTTGAAAAAATTATTCCAAATATTTCTATAGCTTTCCATAGTTTTATAAGAAGCTACTTTTTGGTAATGAGGATGAGTAGGATTAAGTCTATCATCTTTTTTTGTACCTTCTTGAAAAATTATTTTAACAAGTTGCGCACTTTGATAATACACACTCCCTCTCATAATTGTTTTTTTCCTGCTATATGAGTATCAACATAATATTTAAGAGTTGTATATTTGAGTTTTTCATTTTTATTAGAAATACTTTTGTTGATAAGTTTTTGAATAGATGAGAGAGATAAATTATTTTGAAGCATTTCTTCAATAAATTCTTTATATGGTTCTACCAAAGTAGATTTTCCTTGAACACCTTTTGGTCTACCAAGTTTTTTTCCTTTGCTTTTTGCTGCTTCCAATCCTGCTTTTGTTCTCAGTGATATAAATTCTCTTTCAGTTTCTGCAAAATATCCATAAGCTGCTACCATGAAATCTCTCATTGCTCCATTTACAAGAGAAAGTTCCGGCTGATTAATAAAAATTACCTTGACACCATTATTTGCAAAAAATTTCACTAGATTTAGTACATCAATCATTTTACGACCTAATCGTGACAATTCTGAAACTATAAGTGTATCTCCATTTTTCAATAGCATTTTGAGTTTATCTATCCCTCTTAGCTCTTCGCTTTTTCTGGTAGACATTTCAATTTTTATGATTTCATCAAGATGAATTGCATGTTTTTGACAATACTGCAAAATAAGATGCTCTTGATTTATTTGATCCTGCTTATCAGTTGAAATTCTTGTGTATGCTATGTTCATTTTCTTCCTTTTCAAATTAAACCTTGATATGGGACTTTATTTGCAAAATAGTTACAAATAAAGCCACTCATTTTTTTGATAAATAGCTACAAATTAATCGTCCATTTCATTTGCACTATTTTTGTGATATTTTTCATATTCTAGTAATAAATCTATCTTTTTGCTCACTAATGAATCTTTTTTGTATTTAATTCCATACTCTTCAAGTTTATTTTCAATAATATTTATGAGCATATCCTCTGATGAAAACAGTAATGTTATATTTTCATCATTAAAAATTTTATGTAAAGAAAAAACTTCTTTACTTGTCAGTATAGAACGAATTGAACATCCTATTTTTGATTCAAAATAGTATTGTTTCATGATTCTAGCGTCAAGCATTGAAATATATCTTGTTCTGTCAAAAATACATTGTAGTGATTTTTTAATGATATTATGTTCTTTTTTTTCAACATATTTAAAAAATCTATTTTCATCACCAACTGTTAATGATTTTTTTAAAAAAGAATCTAATGTGTAAAAAAATTCTATGGATGCATGATAATCTTCTACAACTGTTCTGCCTTTATATTTAACATATAAATCTTGTAGTGAAGGTGTTTTATCTTTTTCGATAAAAGTTTCATATAAAATAAAATCATTATTTCCTCCAAGTTTTATTTCATTTATAATTGTGTTATGTTTTAATTTATCGTCGTATAACATTTTTATCCTTTCTTGTTTTGTGTGTAATTATAATCTTCAATCTCAATCCATGCTTTATGAATCTCAGAATGTGAAATTATAAAATTGTGCTCATTTTTTAGATAAAGAGCGATGTGTCGAAAACTCTTGTTTTCTTTTTTTAAATATTTCACTACACTCCAGTAGTGTTTCAACTTATTGCGTTTTGTTTGGTGAACATACTTAGCATCATGTTTTTTAATTTTCAACATGGTAATATCTCTTAACTCTTTTATAGTTAATTCTTCAAATTTAGCTCTTGTAAGTTTTTTTTCAAGTGCATAATGATATTTGACTGCAAGTATCAAAGCGATGAAAGATGAAATTTCAATGCTAATTGATTGACTTTTCATTTGGTCTTTACTTCTAAAAAGAGTCTCTCTGTGTGATTTCAAAATTTGAATTTGAATATCTATTGGCTGCTTTGCAAAATATTTTAATAATTTTTCCACATCATCTGAGGAAATTTTACACCATTGCGTAATTACTTTTTCGTACATAATTTTTACTCCTTATTTCTTATGTCTCATCTATATTCATATTTTTTTGTTTTTTAGATTGTATTTTGTGTGTAATCTTTTTAGTAATTTATAAATTTATTTCAAATGGCTTCTTTTCTCCTATTTAAAGGTTTATTAGCGTATCTATGTTAGAGAAAGGAAACTGAATTAAATTTATAATACAGAGCTAAAAGTTACTGATAAGAATACAATACAAAAATATGATATTATTTTGCATTCTTATTTTAATTATAGACAGGAATCGGTGGAAGCTTTCCATTACTTTACGAAGTGATCTTTTGCCATCGTAAACAAAAGAAGCGCAACTTTTGAAATAAAGTATCACAAATGTAAAAAGTTGGTCTAATAAAAGAGTGATAGGGTTGGTACTACTCTTTAGTACAAGAGCTTTGAGAAAAATAAAAATAATTTAACCCATTTAGCTTTGGTTCTGCTCAAAAATAGTTAATATGTTAGGCTTCATAAAAAAAAGCAGATTGACTTAACACAAACTGCCTCTATGAAACAGGCTTTAAGTTTCATAAAAATTGAATGGAAATATAAAAAACAAATAAGTTGATAATTTATTAAAAACTATAGATAAAGAATTATTACTAGAACTAAATATTCAAAAAGATAAAGTATTAGAATTTTTCAATGTATAAATAAAATTATTTAACAATAAATTAAAGTAGTTTGGTTCAAACTACTTGACATGTATTTTAGAAACTGCTATAATTTTCTCATATATTTAGTAAATACCAAACTAAAAGGAAATATTATGACAACTACTAACCATATATTAGCTAGAATGTCTCAAAGAGGAATTTCTAAAAAGCTTGTAGATTTAGTTTATAAGTATGGAAAAGCAAAGGGTGACAAGCTTATTTTAAATAAGAAAAATACACAAAAAGTGATACAAGAGATTGATAGTATGAGAAAAGAGTTACTAAAAATTATGGATAAGGGTGGAGTTACCATTGTTTTTGATAATGATACTCTTATTACTGCATATAATACAAAACAGCTACAATAGACATTAGGAGTAAGTTGTGAAAAACAAAAATATATTTGATATTCTAGGTACATTAAACTTAGCGCAAGAACAGGCGATAGAACTCTATTATTTATTAAAAGCATGGAAAATTATGTCGGCTAATGACATTAAAGATGATAATTTACGATATGCTACATTTTTTGCTCAAAAGGTTGAGTCAAAAAAGCTGCTAAAGATAATTGAAACATTATCTAAAGAGCATAATCTATTTAAATTCTATCTAAATCAAAACAGCAATCTATTAAAAACAGATAGCAATGTGTTGGTAGCGATTTATAATACTGTAGAAGATGATACTTTTGAAATGAATGTTAATGATGCTTTTTGTACTCAAAAAGTAATTCGTGATTATTGTGTATCTCATCAGGTATCGGAACTTGGTGTCAAACTACTTAACAACAATAGCGAAAGTATTTATGTGCCATTTACAAATGGATTTTCGTATGTATATCAAACAGATAAGAAAATATATGCAGAAAATCTAATCCCTCGAAATGCTTTTATTGCTGAACTTGTAAAGATAATCGATAATAAGAATATTGAGTTTCAATTAAACAATCCTTTAGAATCTCCCGCATATATCAACCCTGATGCTCCACACCTTTTGCAACAGTTTGAATCAGTTCTCTCTTTTCCTCCACTTGGATTAAGAGCTAAGATAGATTTTTCCAATGATAGGTTTAATCGTTTTAAGATACATAAAGGAAGCAACCTTGATGTTGCACACTTTGAACATATATTAGCACAATGTAAAGGAAAAGCTGTTGTTTTACTACCTGTTGGGTTTACATATAGAAGTGGCATAGAAGAGTTATTTAGAAAGTACCTTATAGAAAAAAATTATCTTGAGGCAATTGTACAGCTACCTCCAAATATACATAGTGCAACATCTATAGAAACAACATTTTTTGTAATAAATAAGGGAAAAGAAGATGATGAAGTATTATTTATAAATCTAAAAAATGAGCAGTTTTTAAAAAGAGATGGAAGAAAAATTATTTTTAATAATGTTGATAAAATTATTGATATATATAAAAATAAAGAAGAGATAGATGCTATTTCAACAAGCATCTCTATTGATGAAATAGAAAAAAACAATTACTCTTTATCGATAGATAGATATGTGACCTCGCAAGAGGCTAAGGAACTACAAGAGATATTAGCCTTTTATAAGACTATTGAGTTACAAAAAATTGCAGAAGTAAGAAGATCACAGCTCTTTAAAGACGAGGGCGAGGGTAAGGAAGTGTATGAACTTTCCCCGTCAGACTTTGCGAAAGCAGGTTTTACAACAGGGGGTGGTAAATTAAAAAAAATAGGTAGTCAGTATAATAAATATCAAACATATAAGCTACAAGCCTATGATGTGCTTGTTAGCACGAAAGGCACCATTGGAAAAGTAGCAATTATTGGAGAAATAAATGAACCTTTACTCGCTTCACAAGCTTCACAAGTAATACGAGTCCAAGATAAACAAATGGCAATAGAGTTGTATATGTTTTTTAAATCTGACATTGGTCAAGCGATGTTGAAGCAACTTGTAGCAGGCACAGCAATGCCTCAAATTGCCACAAGTGAGATAAAAAAAATGCAAATACCTATATTGTCAAAAGATAAAAAAAAACAAGTTTTATTAAACTTTAATAATGAGATAGAATTGTATAATGAAATTAAAAAAATAAATAATGATATAAGAAAAATACATAGCAACTTTTTAGGAGAAAAATAGTGAATCAAGCAGCACACAATAAATTGGTATCTTTTATATGGAGTATTGCAGACGATTGTTTGCGAGATGTATATGTCCGAGGAAAATATAGAGATGTAATCTTGCCTATGGTGGTGCTTAGACGGCTTGATGCACTACTTGAACCTACTAAAGAGGCAGTACTTGAAGAAGTTAAGTTTCAAAGAGAAGAAGTAGGGCTTACTGAGTATGAGGTAGGTGGACTTAGAGATGCTAGTGGTTATCTCTTTTACAATACTTCCCCTTGGACACTTAAAAGACTTTATGATACTGCTACCAATTCTCAGCAGATGTTAGAGGCTAATTTTAGTGAGTATCTTGATGGATTTAGCCCAAATGTTAAAGAGATTATAGAAAAATTTAATCTCCGTTTACAAATAAAACACATGGCAGATAAAGATGTGCTGTTGGAGGTACTGGAGAAGTTTACTTCACCAACCATTAACCTCACTAACCATGAAGTGTTAGACCCAGAAGGCAGAAAGCTCCCTGCCTTAACCAACTTGGGAATGGGATATGTTTTCGAAGAGCTTATAAGAAAGTTTAATGAAGAAAATAACGAAGAAGCAGGAGAACATTTCACACCTAGAGAAGTGATAGAGTTGATGACGCATATTGTCTTTATGCCTGTCAAAGATCAGCTACCACCAGTCATGAAAATATACGACCCTGCCTGTGGTAGTGGTGGGATGCTTACTGAGTCAGAGAAGTTCATCAAAGATGAAGCAGGAGAGATACAAGCTAGTGGAGATGTCTATCTCTATGGTAAAGAGATCAATGATGAGACTTATGCCATTTGTAAGTCAGATATGATGATCAAAGGGGATAACCCAGAAAATATCCGCAACGGTTCCACCCTCTCTACCGATGAGTTTAGAGGAGAGCAATTTGACTTTATGCTTTCCAACCCTCCTTATGGGAAGTCTTGGGCGAGTGAACTTAAAAATATCAAAGATGGAAAAGAGATCATCGATCCTCGTTTTGTGGTGAGACTCAAGGACTATTGGGGAGATGAAGCTGAAGCAGATGCTACACCACGAAGCTCAGATGGACAGTTGCTTTTTCTCATGGAGATGGTAAGTAAGATGAAGACACTCTCTCAAAGCCCACTTGGAAGTCGTATAGCCTCTGTTCACAACGGAAGTAGTCTCTTTACAGGTGATGCAGGTGGTGGAGAGAGCAACATCCGTCGATACATCATCGAAAATGATATGCTTGAAGCGATCATACAGTTACCAAACAATCTCTTTTACAATACAGGGATCACTACCTATATCTGGATACTCAGTAACAATAAAGAAGCCAAAAGAAAAGGCAAAGTACAACTCATTGATGCTGGGCAGCTCTACAAAAAACTCCGTAAAAACCTTGGAGACAAAAACTGTGAGTTTACTCCAGATCATGTGACTGAGATAGTTGATGCCTATAGAGAACTTGCCGAGATAGAGCGAGAGTGTGAGAAGTGTATTGCCAGTAAGGTATTTGATAATGAGAATTTTGGGTATTACAAAGTAAACATAGAAAGACCTAAAAGACTTAAAGCACAGTTTTCTCCAGAGCATATAGAGACTTTGCGTTATGATAAGGGACTGCTAGAGCCTATGGTGTGGGCGTATGGTGAGTATGGTGATGTGTTATATGAAGATGTAAAAAGCTATGAAAAAGAGATGCTGGAGTGGTGCGAAAAG
>Ga0256828_1002520_pt1 | contig 10861 bp, 11 predicted proteins | sample CV88metaG_FD_185993 | JGI IMG/M metagenome (GOLD analysis project Ga0256828, IMG submission 185993) | Hydrothermal vent microbial communities from East Pacific Rise, Pacific Ocean - CV88 | ecosystem: Environmental > Aquatic > Marine > Hydrothermal vents | place: Pacific Ocean: East Pacific Rise... | reverse complement strand
TTTTGGAGAGATAGCACCAGAGGGGCTTTCAAATTTTCAAATGGTGCTTCTTTTAAAAGCCTTTTTAGGTGGATGGTTAGGTGTAAGAGGTGTTTTACAGGTATTTTTTGGTATTCAGCCACTTGTTTTTAAAAGCCATAGATTTCCGTTTATACTTGTGATTATTATTATCTTTTTATCACAACTTATGTTTGCTGTTTAAACAAAAGGGGCTTAGTTCCCTTTTGCAAAAAATCGAAGCCAAATATAGCCTAATATTCCTGAAAAGAGGGAGGCTGTTAAAATCCCTATTTTTGCTTGAAAAATAGCACTTTCATCTCCTAAAAAAGCTAAATCAGCAACGAAAATACTCATCGTAAACCCAATGCCTCCAAGTGCACCTACACCGATAAGCTGACGCATTGAAGCACCTTCTGGAAGTTTTGCTATTCCCATTTTTACAGCGATATATGCGACACCTGTAATACCACCCATTTTACCAAGAATAAGTCCAGCCATAATACCTAAAGCAACAGAGGAGCTTAGCGCGTCACCTATAGAATTGAAATCTATAGCAATACCTGCATTAGCAAGTGCAAAAATAGGGATGATAAGTAAACCAACAGGAAGATGCAATGCATTTTCAAGTCGTAAAGAGGGTGGAATGACACTGTTGATTGTATCTTTTATATTTTGTAAAATTGCTTTTTGTCTTTCATGCATTACATGGTCTGTAGTGACTGGATAGGTATCATACTCATCAAGGAGTGTGCGTGTATGGAGTGTAAAATCTACAGGGGGTATTTTTGGTTTTGAGGGGATAGAAAATGCAGCTAAAACACCAGCAATAGTTGCATGTACACCTGATTCAAGCATAAAAAACCATAAAAGTATACCAAAAAGAATGTATGGAAGAATAGCTTGAATTCCAAAACGATTTAACGCAATCATCGCTAAAAAAGTACCTCCAGCAAGCATGAGTGGCAGCATTTGTATCTCTTGTGTGTAAAAAAGTGCTATCACTATAACAGCACCTAGATCATCCACAATGGCAAGTGCTACTAAAAAAGTAACAAGAGCAGGGGAGACGCGTTTGCCAAGAAGAACAAGTGCTGAGATAGCAAAGGCAATATCTGTAGCCATAGGGATACCCCAACCGTTTGCATGGGGTGTATTTGCATTGATACTTAGGTAGATGAGTGCTGGTAAAACCATACCCCCTATAGCTGAAAGGATGGGGAGCATAGCAGCTTTGATGTTAGAGAGTTCTCCTACTAAAACCTCTCTTTTTATCTCAAGCCCTACCATAAAGAAAAAGATTGCCATCAGTCCGTCATTAATCCAATGGTGTAACGAGTGTGAGAGTTGCCAACTCCCGACATTAAACTCTATCTTTGTATGAATGATATGTAAATAACTCTCATATAGTGGTGAGTTTGCTATGATTAAAGCAAGGAGGGTCATTGCCATTAAGACAAATCCTGTTGTTGTTTGTGCGTGAATAAAATGTTCAAAAGGGGTCGCTATTTTTTTAAAAGCTTTTTCCCAAGGTGCATAAAGTCTCATTTTTGTTTCCCATTCTTTTAAAATTGTTTTTAATTATAGCACTTTATATGAAAGTATTTAAAACTAATGTATAATCCTTTTTATGAATATAGATACTTTTAAAAATCAAAAAATTGTTTTACTTGGGAAGAGTCGTGCTTTTAGTGATGAAGAGTTTCGTGGACAGTTGGATGTGCATGGTATAACGCTTGAGGATGAAGTGCAAGAGGATGTCGAGTGGATTATAGAGGGGCGTATGATGACCCCTTATGAACAAAATGAAGCAGAAAAACTCTATGAAAAGGGTGGATATCATTTTCTAAATATAGATAGTTTTGAGAAGATGCTTGCTCAACAGATTCAAGAAAATACACTTCTTATGGCATTGAAACTCTCTGGTGATAAACAAAGACTTAAAGCTTTTTTACAAAACAGTTATATTCCAGATAGACTTTTTTTTAAACTTTTAGGTATGTATAACTATAACGGTGAAGATTTTTTTGAAAATGATGATAATCGTGATGTAACAGCAGCACTTATTAGTCGTTTTTATGAAAATATAGAGAGAAATCATAATGTACAGTATGCAACAACAGGCTTGTTTCATCTTGTAGAACAAACTTCCAATCCAGAACTTTTAGAAGCGATAGCTTCTTTAGAACCTGTGAAGTTACATCCCAAACTTTTAGCACATATTGCTATCAAAGAGGCTACACCAACAAAAGTATTGCAACAACTTCTTCTTCATGATGATAATGGAATCATTGAAGCAATGGCGTATAACAGTGCTTTAGATAGATCCCTTGTTGAGTCACTTGTTGCAAAAGGGGAATCATTCGCTTCTATTGTCGCTCAAAATATTGTGCTTGATGAGGAAAAATATGCTCTTTTGTATAGCTATAGTAGAGATTTGGCATTTAATGAAACGCTAACATCTTCGATGCAAGAACAACTTTTTACTTTGGGAGATGCTTCAGTGCATCTTGCACTTGCACATAATCCAAATCTTTCGTTAACACTTGCAAGAAAACTCCTTACATGTAAGGATGAAAAAATTATCCAAGCACTCTATAGTTGTGTCAATGTGCCTGCTTTTTTAGAAGAGGGTTTTGCTGATGAAGCAAATCATCAAGCTCTTGCAAAAAATCCAGCAACACCATCTGTATTTTTAGAAAAACTCTATGCAACAGGGGATGCTACGATTTTAGCTTCTTTGGCTTGTAATGAAAATACACCTGTAGATATTTTATACCAACTTCAACTCGATGCACGCTTTGAGCGTTATGTTAAAACAAATGAAGCCTTTGGGCAACATATACAAAGTCAAAATATAGGATGGTTACTCTAATGGATGCACGCAATCTTACCAAAGCACTTGATGCACTTGTAGAACAAAAAGTACCCGTTTTTCTTTGGGGTGCACCAGGGATTGGAAAATCTTCTATCGTGAAGCAAATAGCACAAAGTAAAGAGATAGGTTTTATTGATCTTCGTTTGGCATTGATGGATCCTACCGATTTAAAAGGGATCCCCTTTTATGATAAAGAGAGCCATAGTGCACTTTGGGCACCTCCAGCTTTTTTACCTCGAGAGGGGAAGGGAATTTTATTTTTAGATGAACTTAATGCTGCTCCACCCTCTGTGCAATCTTCAGCATACCAACTTATTCTTGATAGACGCATAGGGGAGTATGAACTTCCATCGGCTTGGGCTGTTGTAGCAGCTGGAAATCGAGAAGGAGACAGAGGTGTGACATACAAAATGCCAGCTCCTTTGGCAAACCGTTTTGTGCACTTTGAACTTGAAGTAAGTGTTGATGAATGGAAAGTATGGGCATTTGAGCATAAGATAGATACTCGGATTATTGCGTATATCAGTTATAAAAAAGAGCATCTTTTTACATTTGATAGTAGCTTAAAAGAGAAGAGTTTTGCAACACCACGAAGTTGGGAGTATGTTCATAACATTTTAAACGCATCTCTTGAGAAAGAACTACTCTTAGAAACACTTAGTGGAGCAGTAGGGAAAGAGGTCGCTGTAGGATTTTTGAATTTTATAAAAGTGATGGATAAACTTCCAGATATTCGAGCTATTTTAGAAGCTACATGTAAGGAGTATCCACAAGAGATAGATACTTTGTATGCCCTTTCTACAGGGCTTGTGAGTGCTTATTTGCACAATCCGACGCAAGAGCGACTTGAAAACCTTTTAGTGTACACTTTAGAACTTCAAAGTGAATTTGCTGTTATGGTTGTGCAAGATCTTCAAAAAAATGGTGTGAAGATGGAGCATCTGCAAAGTTTTGCAAAGTGGGTAGAAAAATTTAGTTACCTTTTAGCATAATGAAGCGCCTTAATGACAAAATTTCTCAGGCAAAAGCAAAACTTCTTGTTGAGTACCCATACTTTGGTACCTTGGCTTCCCGTTTAACGCTTGAGGTTGATGATACTATTGAAAGTTTTAAAAGTGATGGTAAAAAAGTACGCTATAGAGAAGAGTACTTACAAGAGCTTTGTGTAGAGGAACTCTCTTTTATCCTTGCCAATGGTGCTATGCATACAACACTGGCACACGATATGAGAAAACAAAACAGAAGTGGTTGGCTTTGGCAGATGGCAACAGATATAGCCATAAATGATATGCTTTTAGCAAATGGTATGAAGATGCCCTATGGTGCTGAGTATAGAAAACGCTTTGCTGGGATGTATGCTGAGGAGATTTATGAGGAGCTAAAATCTGATATACTCAGAGAGGATGAAGATTTAGAGTATGAAGCTGATGATAGTGATGATGTTCAGTCACAAGAGCAACCATCTCAAACGCAAGAGGAGCTTCAAGAGGAGATACTCCAAGAACAACTTTTAGCACAAGAGGCGATACAGCTTTTAGAAACTTCTATGCAAAAAGGGGAAGTACCTAAGCAAATAGAGCGATTTTTTCAAAAGAGTGGTGAGGGGATTTTAGAGTGGCAAGAGATTTTAAGGGATGCTCTTGATATTTTTATGAAAGATGATTATACGCTTATGCCACCGAGTAAAAAACTACTCTCTCAAGGGATTTATCTTCCTTCAACCTATTCACAAACACACTCTTTAGTGATAGCTATAGATTCCTCTGGTTCGGTAGATGATACACTTTTAAATCTTTTTTTAAATGAGGTAGAGTACCTTATGGAGATGGTAACACACTATAAAATAGATATTTTAGTGTGTGATGATACAATAGCTTCACACCATACTTTTTCTACGGGGGAGGCTTTGGAAGTTTCTCTAAAAGGGGGTGGAGGTACAGATTTTCGTCCTGTGTTTTCATTTGTTGATGAGATGTTGGATGATGTAAAAATGGTTTTGTATTTTACTGATTTGGAAGGGATTTTCCCACAAGAAGTACCCCCTTATGAGGTACGATGGATTACACCAAAAGAGAAAGAAGTTCCTTTTGGAGAGGTGATTGTTTTAGAATCTACTCAAAAATGAGTTGGTTACGACCATTGTTTTTTGCTTTGTATAAAAGCATATCAGCTTCGCCGATAGTATCATCAAGCTTTTCTTCAAAATCGTGCATGAGTGCTCCTATAGATACGGTGAAATGAAGAGATGTTTCTTTATTGATAATGAGTTTGAAATTTTCTATTGTTTTACGAATTTTTTCAAGTATCTGCTCTGCTCTTTGATGATCAACATTTTTAAGGACAATACAAAACTCTTCACCACCAAAGCGAGCGACTAAATCGCTTGGATGGGTAGAACTTTGTAAAATATCAGCAAGAGCGACAATAGCTTTGTCTCCCACCTCATGACCATAGGTATCATTAATCTTTTTAAAGTGATCAACATCTACCATGGCAACAGCAAATTTTTCACTGTTCTCATCTAAGAGAGCCATATACTCTTCCATTGCTTTATAAAAGTAGCGTCTATTATATAACCCTGTTAAAAAATCTCTACTGGCATAGTTCAAAACAGTTTGAATGTTTTCCAAGGCTTCTATGGAGTTGTTAATACGGCAGGAAAACTCCTCTTTTGAAAAAGGTTTTTTAATAAAATCGTTGGCACCATTTTTTAAGAAAAGGGAGCTTGTCTCATCCTCTTCATTGGCAGAGAGGGCTAAGATACACAGTTCATCTTTAGAATACTCTTTTCTTATCTCAATAGTGAGTTCAAGACCATTCATAACAGGCATATTATAGTCGGTTAGAACTAAAGAGATGTTTGGTTTTGCTTTTAACATTCCAAGAGCTTCCTCTCCATGAGCAACTGTAGTGACTTTAAAAAAGAGATTTTCAAGCATTGATTGGATCTGTTTTCGCATCATCATTGAATCATCAACGACTAAAATTTCATGTTTTTTATTTTTAATAAGGCGACCGATGGAACTTGTCAAATAGTCAATATAATTTATATCATGGACAGATTTTTTATTGATATAGTCAATAATGTTTTTTTTCAAAAGAGCTTGACGGGTTTGTTTGTCTATGTTTGCACCAACGACAATGATATGTTGCTCTTTTTTAAGTGCATATTGAATAACTTCTCCATTGGGTGCATCAGGAAGATTAAGATTTAAAATAGTTATAAAATATTTGTATGCTTGTAAAAAGAGTTTGGCTTCTTTCATAGTGTAGGCAATATCTACAATAGTGTCAAGTCTAGCTTCTAACTCTTTTGCAATAACTTTGGCTAAAGTTTGGTTGTCCTCTACAATCAAAATTCTGTGGCTCATTATGATTACTTCCTATGGAATTAAATTTTCGCATTATATGATGATTAACCTAAAATTATAGCAATAACTGTTATTATATAATTATGAATTATGAAAGTGTTACTTTAAAGAAACTCAGACAATTACAACATATTTTTTTAACAGGTGGGGCAGGGGTAGGTAAAACTACCCTTACATGTAAGCTTATTGAAGCGTATGAAAATGATGCCAAAAAAGTGGCTAAACTTGCTTCGACAGGGATGGCAGCTACACTCATAGGTGGGCAAACACTCCACAGTTTTTTAGATCTTGGTATAGCTTCTCATCAAGATGAACTTGAAAAAAACGGAAAGTTTGAACTTAAAAAGAAAGTGAAAAAGCTTATCGCTTCTATGGACCTTATTGTTATTGATGAGATCTCTATGGTGAGTGCTGATTTGTTTGATATGATAGGCTTAAGACTCTCTCAGGCTGAATTTAGGGGTGTTTTGTTGGTTGTGGGTGATTTTTTGCAATTACCACCAGTTGTAAGAGGCTCTCATGAAGTTCATTTTGCGTTTGAATCGCAAGCATGGGAAGCTTTTGGTTTTGAAACGATAGAGCTTACACACATTTATAGAACAGATGATAAGCCATTTATAGAATTGCTCCATGCTGTGCGTTTTTCAGAGATAGATGAACACAGACATAATCAGCTCAACAGTTACATTAAACCTCTAGGAGATGATTTAAGTACATTTACTTTTTTGTTTGGAAAAAATAATTCTGCATCTAAACACAACACACAACAGCTCTCTTATATAGAACATGACCTGTTTATAAAAGAAGCACATATTGTACACCATTCTAAGAGTGTCAAAGAGTATGAAATAGAGCGTTTTATGGAGGATGCACGGATTGAAAAGAGCTTACATGTAAAGGTTGGGGCACCTGTTTTATTTACGAGAAATGCGTGGAACTATTTTAATGGAGAGCGAGGTATTGTTACAAAAATAGATGAAGAACATATTTATGTGCAAAAAAAAGATGGTCGTATTATTAAGCTTGAGCAGGTGGCTCAGGAGAAAACACGCTGGAGTGAAAAAACGATTGGAGGTAAAAAAGAGTTGGTAGAGGAGAGCCTTTTTAGTGTTTATCAGTATCCTGTCAAACTTGCTTTTGCCATTACTATACACAAATCACAAGGGATGAGTATAGAGGATTTGATTATTCAGACAAATGAGATTTTTGCTCCTTCTCAGTTTTATGTTGCACTCTCACGAGCAAGTAATCCTCAGCGACTTATTCTTATAGCTCCACAAAAGCAATGGCATCAACTCGCTTTTGTGCATCCTAAAGCTATGGAGTTTGTTCAAAGAGGATATAGATGTTAAAAAAACTTGATAATGGCATACTTTATATGCTTGCTTCAGCTCTTATTTCTGCATTAAATGGAGCTTTAACAAAAATACTTTCTCTTGATATGAGTGCTTTGGAGGTTGTTTTTTTCCGTAATACTATAGGGGTTGTTTTGATTTTATTTGCACTCAAACATACTCCTGCCAAACTTTTTGAGGGGAAAATCTCTTTACTCTTTATGCGTGGTATGTTTGGATTTATGGCGATGATACTTTTTTTCTATACTATAGCAACGATTCCTCTTGGAGAAGCGATAACACTCAATAAAACCTCTCCCTTTTTTGTGACAATTTTAGCTTTTTTTCTTTTGGGAGAGAGATTGAGTATGCGAACACTTTTTGCTTTGATAATAGGTTTTAGTGGTACTCTTTTTATTACGAAACCTTTTGGAATGGAGTTCTCCTCTGTACATATGTTGGGGGTTTTAGGTGGTTTTTTTGCAGGAGCAGCCTATACAACTATAAAAAAGATAAAAGATATTTTTGATTCTCGTTTGATTGTACTCTCTTTTGTTGTTGTTGGAAGTGTGATGCCTGCATTTTTATTTATGTTAGCACCTTTTATAGAAGTACCAAAATCTTTCCATTTTCTTTTTCCAGAGTTCATAGTTCCAAACACTCTATGGTTATGGTTTTTAATAGGTGTTATGGCTTTTATCTCTACTATTTCTCAGTGGCTTTTAACAAAAGCATACTCGGCAAAGAATTTAAGTATAGTAGGGGTGATTAGTTATACAAATATCCCTTTTGCCATAGGATTTGGATGGATGCTTGGAGATAAATTTCCAGATAGTTTGACACTTCTTGGAATAGGGCTTATTGTGCTTGGTGGTTTATGTGTCAGTAGAAAAAAATGATTTTAAGTGGAATTACAATATATAATAGTTATGATACCTTTCTAGTAAAAATGGAGAGTATTTTTGAAAGTAGAGATAGATATGTCTAAAACATATTTGGAGGTTATGCAAGAGAGTGAAGAGAAGTTTCATAAACTTGCAGAAAACTCTTTTGCCGGTATGTTTCTTTATAACGAGTATTTTATTTATGTAAATGATGCTTTTGCTCGTATGACAGGTTATAGTGTTGAGGAACTTTTAAAAATGCACCCATGGGATTTAGTGGATGTATCGAATAAAGAGAAGTTTAAAGAACTTGTTTTACGGCGTCTAAAAGGAGAAATGTTTTGTAGCGTTTATAATGAAGCAGTTGTTATCAAAAAAAATAAAAAAGCTTTACATCTAAAAATATCTGTTGAAACTACACACTATCGTGGGGCATATGCTGGTATTGGTATTGCTGTAGATATTTCTGATATTATAGAAAAAGATTCTATCATTAAAGTTTTGACACAGGCATTGCAACAAAGTGATGATATCGTTTTTATTACAGATATATCTGGTGAAATTATTTATGTAAATGATGCGCTCTTAAATCTTTATGGCTACTCAACACATGAGGTACTTGGTAAAACACCTCGTATTTTTGCTTCTCATAAACATACAAAAGATTTCTATAAAAATTTATGGGATACGATTCTAAGTGGTAAAAATTATCATGAAACTATTATCAATAAGAAAAAAGATGGAAGTCTTATTTTTGTTGATACGAAAATAACACCTGTAAGAGATGAAACAGGGATCTCTATTGCTCATTTTGCTGTTACTGCACGAGATATTACAAAGCGTATAGAGATTGAAGAAAAGTTACGCAAACAAGCGATGCTTGATTCTTTGACAGAACTTCCAAACAGATATCAGCTTGAGATATATTTTAATGATTTTATCTCACGGGCAAAACGGTATGGGCACCCTTTCTCAGTTTTGATGATAGATATAGATCATTTTAAATATATTAATGATCAACATGGTCATCTTGTTGGGGATAAAATTTTAAAATCTTTAAGTATGCTTCTTCTAAAAAATATTCGTGAAAACGATAAAATTGCCCGTTGGGGAGGGGAAGAGTTTATTATACTTTTAGACGGAGTGCAAGAGCATCAAGCGATGTATATCGCTGAAAAGTTAAATTTGTTAGTATCTCAGACAAAACTAGAGGGACTTTATTGTATCACTGTAAGTATAGGTGTGACACAGTATAGAGAGGGTGATACAAAAGAGAGTTGTATACAAAGAGCAGATAAAGCTTTATATGCTGCAAAAGATTTGGGACGCGATAGAGTTGTATTTAATTAGGAAAAGGAGTTTTATGAAAATAGTAATATTAGTAGCAGTTTCTTTGTTGTTTGTAGCATGTAGTACGCAAAAAATGTCTGAAAAAGAGTATTACCGAGCAAATACGGCGAGTGAAAAAGCACACGATAAGTTCGACAAAGAGTAGCACAAAGGCTACTTTTTGTATATTTTATAATTCAGATTCGTGTTTTGCTAAGTATTCAGCAACACCTTCTGCATCAGGCTTCATTGCTTCATCACCTTTTTGCCAACCAGCTGGACACACTTCACCAAACTCATCAGTAAATTGTTGAGCGTCAATCATTCTTAACATCTCATCAACATTTCTACCAAGTGGCAAGTCGTTTACAACAGCGTGTCTTACAATACCTTTATCATCAATAAGGAAAGAACCACGAAGTGCAACAGCATCGTTTAAAAGTACATCATAATCACGAGCGATATTTTTAGTAAGGTCAGCAACTAATGGGAAGTTAATACGCCCAATACCACCTTTTTCAACTGGTGTTTCTCTCCATGCAAAGTGTGAAAATTGGCTATCAACAGAGATACCAATAACATTAACACCTCTTTCTTGGAATTCGTTATATCTATGAGAGAAAGCGATAATTTCTGATGGACAAACAAAAGTGAAGTCTAATGGGTAAAAGAATACAACTGTACCTTTTTCACCATAGTTTTCACTTAGTTTGAAATCTTCTACGATTGAACCATCTGCTAAAACTGCAGTAGCTGTAAAATCTGGAGCTTGGTTTGTTACTAACATAATATATGTCCTTGTTTATTTTGAAATTTAATGGAGAAAGTTTATCCTAAAAAGATTAAGAAAGTTCTGAATAGATTTTAAAATAGAGCTAGGTTAAAGAAAAGTTTTAGATTTTTGGTTATAATTGCGACGATTTATGAGGCTGGACCTCGTATTTCAATAAGGAAAATCGATGACGGAAGAAAAAAACACTCCAAAAGAGTATATATTTACTTCAGAGTCTGTAACAGAAGGGCACCCTGATAAGATGGCAGATCAAATCAGTGATGCAATTTTGGATT
>Ga0256828_1002519_pt1 | contig 10864 bp, 6 predicted proteins | sample CV88metaG_FD_185993 | JGI IMG/M metagenome (GOLD analysis project Ga0256828, IMG submission 185993) | Hydrothermal vent microbial communities from East Pacific Rise, Pacific Ocean - CV88 | ecosystem: Environmental > Aquatic > Marine > Hydrothermal vents | place: Pacific Ocean: East Pacific Rise... | reverse complement strand
TTATAATCCGGAGATTATCGAAAAAAAATGGCAAAAAATCTGGAAGGAAAAGGGAGAATTCGAGCCAAAAGAGGATAAAAATAAACCTAAAAAATATGTGTTGAGTATGTTTCCCTATCCGAGCGGGAAAATCCATATGGGACATGTGCGAAATTATGTTTTAGGAGACCTATTTGCCCGATATTATCGGAAAATGGGTTATAATGTTTTACATCCAATCGGATGGGACGCCTTTGGATTACCTGCTGAAAATGCGGCTATCAAAAATGGAGAGCATCCCAAAAAGTGGACTGAACAGAACATTGCCCAAATGGAACAAGAATTGCGGAGGTTGGGACTCTCCTTTTCCTACGAACGGGAATTTGCCACAATTGAACCGGAATATACCCGATGGGAGCAGGAATTTATTATTAAAATGTATCAAAAGGGTCTATTGGAACGGCGAACCCAAAAGGTAAACTGGTGTCCCTCCTGTAATACTGTATTAGCTAATGAACAAGTAATTGAAGGACAGTGTTGGAGATGCGATTCGATGGTAGAAATTCGGGAACTTCCCGGTTGGTATATAAAAATTACCGATTACGCCGAAGAGTTGCTGAAAGATATTGAACAAAAGTTAAAAGGGAATTGGCCGGACCGGGTTTTAGTTATGCAAAAAAACTGGATTGGAAAAAGTGTCGGACTGGGCTTTAAATTTAAATTTAGCGACCATTCCAGTCAAAAGTTGGAAAACCGGTTGGACGGGATAGAGGTTTTTACAACCCGTCCCGATACAATTTTTGGAGTAACCTATGTTGCAGTGGCTCCAGAACATCCGTTGGTAGATTATCTATTGGAAGAGGGAAAAGTCCCTAAAGAAAAATTTGCCCAAATTTTAAAAATTCGTTCAATTCCACCTCGGGAACGGCAGGGAATGGAAAAAATCGGAGTCGATTTAGAATTGGAGGTAATCCATCCCTTAACCGGACAGAAAGTACCGGTTTGGCTGGCAAATTTTGTATTGGTGGAATATGGAACCGGAGCGGTAATGGGAGTTCCAGCCCATGACCAACGGGATTTTGAATTTGCCACTAAATACAATCTACCGATTAAATGGGTTATTAAGCCAGAAAAGGGAGAGTTACCTACCGACCGGGCTTATACCGAACCGGGTATTTTGGTGGATTCGGAACAATTTACCGATTTGAATAGTGGAGATGCAAAGGAGAAAATTATTGCCGAAATGGAACGGTTGGGAACGGGAAAACGGCAAATCAATTATCGGTTGCGGGATTGGGGGATTAGTCGTCAGCGGTATTGGGGAACTCCTCTTCCCTTTGTTAAATGTCCCAAATGTGGAATTGTTCCAGAAAAGTTGGAAAATCTCCCGATAACCCTCCCTTCTGATGTAGAAATAAAAGGGAAGGGAAACCCACTGGAAAACCATCCGACCTGGAAATATTGCACCTGTCCCAAATGTGGCGGAAAGGGAGAGCGGGAGTGTGATACAATGGATACTTTTGTAGACAGTAGCTGGTATTTTCTCCGATATGTTACCAATTTCCGAAAATATTCGGACCAACCCTTCCGACCAGAGGATGTAGAGTATTGGATGGAAGTAGACCACTATATTGGTGGAATCGAGCATGCTATTCTCCATCTTCTATATGCCCGTTTTTTTACAAAAGTTCTCCGGGATTTGGGGTATATTCAAATAGACGAACCTTTTAAACAACTTCTAACCCAAGGGATGGTTTTAAAAAATGGTGTAAAAATGTCTAAATCTAAGGGAAATGTGGTAAGTCCCATCGATAAAATTAATCAGTATGGAGCAGACGCGGTCCGACTGTTTATCCTATTTGCTGCTCCGCCAGAACAATCATTGGAGTGGAATGAAAATGGATTGGAGGGAGCCTATCGATTTTTAAACCGACTCTATCACCATGCCAATCGGGTTATTCCAACTACGACAAAACCGGTAATTGACCCGACAAAACTTTCTAAGCCGGAAAAAGAAGCCCGTCGAAAAATCTATAGGGCGGTGGAGCGGTTTTTACACCAACTGGAAGAAGGTTATGCTTTTAATACTATTATCGCTGGAATTATGGAAGGTTTTAATGCTCTCCAAAAGGTTCAGAATCGAAATATTTGGAGTGAAGGTTACTGGGTGTTACTAAATTTATTGGAGCCAATTACTCCCCATATCGCCTGTGAACTATCTGAACGACTTTTTAAATCCAAAAATCTGGGAAAATTGGAAGTGGATCAGGAGGCAATAAAAAGGGAAGAAATTTTATACCCGGTTTCAGTTAACGGCAAAAAACGGGGTGAAATTGTAGTACCGATAGACATGGAGCGGGAAAAAGTATTGGAGTTGGCACGGCAACGACTCAATCGTTATTTAGAAGGAAAAAGGGTGGTAAAGGAGGTTTTTGTACCTCGACGGATTATCAATTTTGTGGTAAAAGGATGAGGTAAACAAATTAAAAAATAAAGGGAACCGGAAATTCCCTACTTCCCTTAAATTTTTTATCCTTTAAAAAAAGGTTAAAATTATTAAAAAAATAGAATTAAAAAAAAAAAGAGTTAAGCGGAGGGAGTGGGTAAAAATGAATAAAAGGGAGTAGATTGAATCAATTTAAATTAATTGGAGAATTCCCATTGGAATGGGTAAAAGCGGAAATGGATATAAAAAATGGAAAAACCGGAAAAGGGATAATGGGAAAAGGACGTAAAGGGATAATGGGAAAAGGGAATCAAAAAAACTCTACAAAAGAACACTTTAAAATTTTAAGATTAAAAAAAGTTATCAATAATTGGATAAGAGTGGGAGGGATACTAATTGTGGGAAGTCTATTTTTGGGCTGTGGGTATCGCCCTGCTATCCAATATCAAGAAAAAATTTTGGGAGACCAAATTGACCTCCGACAACAGGTTTCTGCTAAAAATCCAGAAATGGAAGCCTTTATTAAAGATGGATTGATTGAACACGTCTATACAACCCTCGGAAAACAGTTGGGAAAAGGTGAAAGTGTGGTGGGAGTAAAAATTGGAAAAACTGACCTAATCCCAATTGACTACGACCAACAGGGATATCCAATCCTCTATCGGGCAGAGGTAGAAATAAAAGCCACAATTAAAGGAATTGATGGGAAAAATCACCGTTATTCTGCAACCGGTAGTTACGATTTTGCTGTTACCTCCCAAGGAGTTGTAAACCATCAGATGGAATTGAACGCCCTCCGGTTGGCATCTTCCCAAGCTATTTATAAACTTTTAGCCCGTATCGGTATCGATGGTAGTAAAATTGAAAAGGGTGAAATTGAAAAGGGTAAACCTGAAAAGGGTAAAACCGATTAAAAAAATTCCGAAAAATGGTATAGATTTTTTAGCCTTTACCTTTTTACTCTTCTATTCCTCTGATTTACTTCTATATCCCTTTGAACTGTTCCAGCTCCGTTTTTGATAGGGAAACTCTGAAGGGAAAAACCAAAACTGTTTTTGCCAATTTTTTAGCTCCCATTCCGTAAATCAGACCAAAATTTATAGATTTTGCCACAAGGTAGTAATTAGCTAAAAATATATTTCTAAAGAAAAAAGGAAGAGTTGACCCTTCCTTTCTTTTCTCCTTATCCGGAGATTAATTAGTTGGAGTTTCTAAAGTGTCAATCATTTTGGAGAGGCTAATTCCCATTTTTTCCTTTACCTTTTCTTCCAACTCCTTCGCTATATCGGAATGTTCCTTTAAAAATTTTTTAGCATTTTCTTTTCCTTGTCCCAGTTTATCGCCCTTATAACTGTACCAAGAGCCACTTTTTTCTATTAATCCCAATTTAACTCCATAATCCAGTAACTCCCCTTCCCGACTAATCCCTAACCCAAACATAATATCAAATTCGGCAATTCTGAAAGGAGGAGCAACTTTATTTTTAACAACCTTTACCCGGACCCTATTTCCAACCTCCTTATCCCCTTGCTTTAAGGTAGCAATTCGCCGAACATCTAATCGAACCGACGAATAAAATTTAAGGGCGTTCCCACCGGTTGTAGTCTCCGGGTTGCCATACATAACTCCGATTTTCATCCGAATTTGGTTAATAAAGATAACAGTAGTATTCATTTTATGGAGAAGTGCTGCCAATTTCCGGAGGGCGTGACTCATTAACCGGGCTTGGGAACCAACTTGGGTTTCTCCCATTGTTCCCTCAATTTCCGCCTTTGGAGTTAAAGCCGCTACACTGTCTACAACGATTAAATCAACCGCTCCACTTCGGGCGAGGGTTTCTACAATTTCCAAAGCTTGCTCTCCATAGTCTGGCTGGGAAACTACTAAATTGTCCACATCCACTCCGATATGTTTAGCGTAAACCACATCCAATGCATGCTCCGCGTCTACAAAGGCGGCGGCTCCACCCTCTTTTTGAGCTTGGGCAATAATTGAAAGGGCAAGGGTGGTTTTTCCACTACTTTCCGGTCCAAAAATCTCCACTATTCTTCCCTTTGGAACTCCTCCGATGCCCAATGCAATATCCAATCCCAAACTCCCAGTTGGAATTGCTCCAATCGGCTCAATCTGCTGGGAGGAAAGTTTTAAAACCGCTCCTTTTCCAAATTGTCGCTCAATCTGTTTTAGTGCTAACTCCAACGCCTTTTCTTTACTTAAGTTTCCCATTCTACTCCTTTTAATAGATTTTTAACCAATTGGAAGATTTTGATTATTTTAACCGATTTTTAATTAAAAAAACCGTTCTGCCCAAATCAAATCCCAGTTAACCTTTTTTATTTTTTTTACTGTTGCAAGTCTCCTAAACAATTGAAAAAATGGAGTTTTCGATTAAGTGTCAATATTTTCTACCTCCCGGGCGTGTTTTTGGATAAACTCCCGCCGAGGTGCTACCTCACTTCCCATAAACAATTCAAACCATTGATTTGCCTTTTCCCCATCCTCCAACCGTACTTGGAGAAGTCGACGATTTTTAGGATTCATAGTTGTCTCCCACAACTGGTCTGGATTCATTTCTCCCAATCCTTTATACCGCTGAATATCTGCTCCCTTTAAACCCCGATTTATTACCTCTTTTAACATTTGGAGAGGGTCAACTTTCAGTTGAGTTGCCAATGGAGCAATTTGTCGGTAAAGTTTTTTTCCTTCTTTAAAAAGAGGGTAATGAATTAACTCCTCTCCCACTTTTAACTCTTCTACTCCCTTATCGGTCTGGATATACCACTTTTCTTCCGATTTGGAAACAATTCGATAGCCTTGACTTTTTAAAAATTCCTCTACCTCCTCCAATTTTCCTCCCTCAATTAAAAACCGAATCACTCTTCCAATTCCAAATAACTTTTCCAATTTTTCCAAAATTTGTTGATAAATCCCGACCTGTTCCAACCACTTGCCTACTTGGAAATAGTTTAAACCGGTTGGTAACTCTATTCCCTTTAACCCTTCTTCAATTAAAAGGCGATACAATTCCTGTTCATCTTTTAAATAAATTTCCCGCCGTCCCTTTTTATATCGATAGAGAGGTGGCTGGGCAATATAGAGATGCCCTTTTTCAATTATTGGTCGCATATTGTTAAAAAAGAATGTCATAATTAGGGTTTGGATATGGCTCCCATCCACATCTGCATCGGTCATAATAATAATTTTATGATAGCGAAGTTTTGAAAGTTCCAATTCTTCATTAATTCCAGTTCCGAGGGCAGTAATAATGTTTTTTATTTCTTCACTTTCCAACAGTTTTAAATTGCTGGACTTTTGACTGTTTAAAATTTTTCCTCTCAAAGGAAGGATGGCTTGGAATCTCCGGTCCCGTCCCTGTTTAGCACTTCCTCCAGCACTATCCCCTTCCACTAAATATAATTCCCGTTCTTCTGGATTTTTAGATTGGCAATCGGTCAATTTACCTGGAAGGGTAGCAATTGCCGAAATTTTTAACTGTTTTCGAATTAAATCCCGAGCCCTTTTGGCTGCAATTCTACTTTTTGCCGCTCCAATTGCCCTATCGGCTATTTTTCTGGCACTATTTGGATTTTCTTCAAAATAGCGGGTCAAAAATTCATAAGTCCATCGCTGAACCATTCCCCGAATAAAACTATCTCCCAATTTTGTTTTGGTTTGCCCTTCAAACTGGGGTTCGGTCAATTTTAAATTGATAATTCCCTTTAGCCCTTCCCTAATATCTTCACTTTGAACTTTAAGGTCCCGTAACTTATAGTTTTTTTCAATATATCCTAAAACCGCCCGGGTCAATCCTCCTTTAAAACCGGTTTCGTGGGTTCCTCCCTCTCCAGTCCGAATATTGTTTACATAACTTGCCAATTTATCCTCATAAGAAGAGTCATAAAGAAAAGCCACCTCCAATTCCACTTTCCGTCCCCGATAGGTAGAAGCATTAAAAAAATAAATAGGAGTAATTAAAGGGCTTCCTTTTGTCAACTCTTTTAAAAAATCCCGAATTCCTCCTTCAAAATGGTAATTTAATTTTGTCCCGTCCCGTTTATCTATAAATTTGATATTTACTCCCGGGTTAAGGTATGCCAACTCTTTCAGTCGTCTCTGGATAATATCTTTATTAAAAATAGTATTGGGGAAAATTGCCGGGTCCGGATAAAATCGGATAGAAGTGCCCTGTTGGGCGGTTTTCCCAATCACTTCCAAATCGGTAACCGGTTTTCCTTGCTGAAACTTTTGTCGATAGATTTTCCCTTTCCGATAGATAACCATCTCTAACCATTGGGAAAGGGCGTTTACAACCGAGACTCCAACCCCGTGAAGTCCTCCGGAAACTTTATAGGTTTTGGAGTCAAATTTTCCTCCAGCGTGGAGAGTGGTTAAAACCAGAGTGGCAGCAGGTAGCTTTTCATAGGGATGGAGGTCCGTCGGAATACCCCGCCCATCGTCCACAATTTGGACACTTCCATCGGAATGGATTATAACCTCAATGGTATGGGCGTAACCTGCCATTGCTTCATCGATAGAATTGTCCACCACCTCAAAAATAAGATGGTGAAGTCCCCTTTCCCCTGTATCTCCGATATACATTCCCGGTCGTTTTCGGACTGCCTCCAACCCTTTTAAAACTTTAATGTTTTTAGCACTATATTCCATTCCTCTCCTTTAAAAGATGCATCCCGTTTCCTCTACTTAATAATCGGCATAGTTAAAGTGGTAAAATTACCTGCTTGAAGCACTATCGGCTTATTTGGAGCAATTAATTCCATTTGAAACTCCTCCTCTCCAATTACATTTAAAAAATCCAAAATCCTTTTTCCGTCAAAAGCAATTTGAAACTCTTCCATCGGAGTGGTTATTTCCAATTCTGTCTGGGTTTGGGAAATTTCGTCAGCCGACTGGAATTCTATCCGGTCCTTTTTAAAGGTGGTTTCAATATCTCGATTGGATACCGATAGGAGTTTTATCCTTTTTATAATTTCCCGTTTCGGCAACTTCAATTGATAATTTGTTACTTTTGGTATTACCTGTTTATAATCTGGATAGTTTCCTTGAAAGAGAAAAGAAAAAAATAGGGTATTTGGACTTTCCAGCACTAATAGCTCCCGATTGAAAAAGATTCCCATATCCTCAGTAAAAATTCGGCGAAGCTCCATTAGGGAACGTCTTGGAATTAAAAACCGACCAGTGGGTATCGATTCCTCTTCTCCACTTTTTTCGTGATTTTCGTTCCCTTCAATTGGAGTGATTGTATAAATTCCCATTCGGAACCCATCTGTTCCTACTATTTTAATATCCTTTTCTATATCCAGTAATCCGTTATTTATTTCAAATCGGGGATTGTTGGTTGCTATTGTTGGCAATACCTTTTCTATTCCAGCGATAAAATCGGTTGGCTCCACCGGTAAGCGGTATAAATCTTTAAATTCCGGGAATTTGGGATGAAAATCTGGAGAGATAGCCCGAAGAGTAAACTGGGTTTTTCCTTGTCGCACAATAACCTCATTTTCATTTCCTTCTATTTCCACCTCATCATTGGTTGGAAGTGCTTTTAAAACTGCCAAAAATCGCATTCCGTCTACCAAAATCGCTCCCTCTTCCTCTACCTTTCCATCTAACCGGGCAATAATCCCACTTTTTCGGTTGTTTACCTTTACCTCTATCCGGTCCTTGGCTTCGATTAAAATGTATGAACTTTCGGTTTTTATATCCCTATCCAAAAAGAGACTTGCTTGTTCAGCCCGATTTTTAATTACTCCACAATCTACTATAACTTTCATCCAATTCCTTTTTAAACTATTGAAACTTGGTTAAACTCCTATAATTTTACCCAATTGGAGAGATTTAAAAAAGGATAAAAAGGGAAAAAGGGAGGAGAAGGATTAGTGATCGAGGTGGTCGTTGATATCCCGAATTGCCAAAAGTTGATCTAATAGGGTATAGATTAAAATTCCTATACCGATACAACCGATAATAATTAAAACTTCCATTGGGTGGGCAGAGATATAAACAAAGGGTTTTATTTCTCCCAAATGGTAAACTCCAGTAGCTTGAGGTCCCAATCCATCTACCCGTTCGGTCATTGATACGATATTTCCTCCATAGATAAAGGCTTGACGCATTAGGAAAGTGCCCACCAAAATTCCGATAGCACCGATGAGGTTTAATAAACGACTTCGGAATAGGAAAAGGATAAAAGGTAAAACCAATCCCAATCCAATATAAGTCCAATAGGTAGAAGAAATAGGGCTATTGTGGAGGAGGAGTTTTACCCATTGGGAATCTACAGTTGCCAAATTGATAACTTCATAAATTCCAACTACTACAATCAATCCCAATCCCACTTTTCGCAAAAGTTGGAGGGATTGGTTAAAGTAAGGTTTTTGTTTCAATCCCAAAAAGGAGAAAAGAATTGCACCTCCAATTCCTGTCAAAGCTCCGGTTAATAAAAAGTATACAAATAGGAGTGGAATATCTGTCCAGAGATGGCGAGGAGTATTGAGATTAAAGAGAATACCTTGGATAAAAAATTCGATTATATCGATAATAATTCCAGCAATGACCAATCCTCCGGCTACTTTTTGAGCCATTTCCCGATTGTTTGTAATTAAGAAATAAATTTCAACAAAAGTAAATGGAATATAAACTGAATAGAGAGGAAGCATTAACCACATACCACTCTGAGGTTGAGGGTTTAAAATCATCCAATAAATATTTAAAGGGTTACCCCAGTCGGAAGCAATAGAAATCATTCCACCTAAAGCCATTGCAATTCCAAAGGTCATTAAGGCGGCAGCGACTTTTGGAGCAATTTCCAACCGGATTAATTCTGCCAGTGCCACCATAAAGATTAAAGCACTTCCCCCATAGAGTAGATAAGTGTATTGGGAAACAAAAATTCCCCAAGGCTCAGCCCGATTTACCTCTTCCACCTCTGGAAGGGCAAAAATTTGCTGTTTAAGGGCTATTGCAGTCTCTTTTAAAGCTTCCGGCTCCCCTCCAGCCACTTTAATAATATCCCAATTGTTTACAAAATGGTGGAAAAATCTCAAATGATAAATTTCAACCCACCCAAAAAGTCCAATTGTGAGTAAAAGGTAGGCAATAAGCATTGGAGGAGAGAGGAGTAAGTCCGCCCAATTGACCCTTCTAATGTTTAAGCCACAACAGAGAAAGAATTGTTCCTGTTTCATTTACTACTCCTTATGCTTTTTTCCATTTATTTTTTTGGTTTTTGGTTTGAGTTTCATACTTTTGTTTAAACTCTTCCCATTTATGTCGTTTTACATTTCCCAAAGTCCGTTTGGCGTACTCCTCATTTTCAGGCACTAAATAGAAAAGTTTTGGAAGAGTATTTTCCTCTTCTTTTAATATAAAAAATTCGCGATTTTGGAGTAGTTTTACCAAATCGGAATTTTCATCCTCCAAATCCCCAAAAGTTCGAACTTTTGTAGGACAAGTGGCACTACATGCGGTAGTTCCATATTCTTGAATTCTGCCGTCACAAAAGGTGCATTTGTCTACTGCGTGGCGGGTTTCATCTACAAAACGTGCTCCATAGGGACAGGCTTCCATACACCCTTTACAAATAATACACATGTCGTAATCCACTTTTACAATTCCACCCTCTGCAAAATGGGAAGCACCAGTTGGACAAACTGTTACACAAGGGGCGTCAATACAGTGGTTACATTGGGAAGGATAAAAGTTTAAAAAAGTATCGGCAAGGGTTTTTCCTCCTTCTACTATTCCAACCCAAATTCTCTGTTTGTCAGCTCCCAACATAACTCCGTTTTCGTCCTTACAGGCAATTTCACAAGCCCGACAGTCGATACAGTTTTGGTATTCCAATGCCATTGCATAATTAGCCATCGGTTACACCTTTCTAATTTGGACTATTGTTTCATTCATAGAGGCAGAGCCGATAATTGGATCGATACTATTTTCACAAATTTCCGCTTGGGAAACTCCATTTTTTTCTCCCAATGTTAAAAGGGAAGATTTACTTCCAAAACCGGTGGCGATAAAGAGGACTCCCTCCATAATCCGTTTAGTCGGGTAGACCTTTCCTCTTACTTTTATCCCTTCCCGATTGACCAATTCCACCTCATCTTTAAATTTTAGTCCCATTTTTCGAGCAGTTTTATCGTTAATCCAAATATAGTTATAGTTCATTAAATCTAAAAGGAGATAGTTGTTGACATGGGCACTTTGGGTAAAGTAAGCATGTCGTCCCAGTACGATTCGGGCTTCTCCTTTGGAAATATCCGGCTCTTGATAGAGACTATCCCGCCATTTCGGAAAAGCTCCCAAAATCTCCTCTTTTCCAGTTATAGGATTTCGGAATTTTTTACCGGCAATATTTTGAATTGCCAACTTAATCCATTTCCCTTTATGGGGCACGAGGTAGAAGGGAGTCCCATCCTTATT
>Ga0256828_1002518_pt1 | contig 10865 bp, 14 predicted proteins | sample CV88metaG_FD_185993 | JGI IMG/M metagenome (GOLD analysis project Ga0256828, IMG submission 185993) | Hydrothermal vent microbial communities from East Pacific Rise, Pacific Ocean - CV88 | ecosystem: Environmental > Aquatic > Marine > Hydrothermal vents | place: Pacific Ocean: East Pacific Rise... | reverse complement strand
CATCTGAATAAATTGTATTCAAATTCAACAAACTTATTAAAGTTTGAGAAATCTCTTTTTTAGGGACTTTATAAACTTTTAATAATACAAATACAACTTCTACTAAAACTTCATTTAAGATTAAACATTTATTATTCTTAATTACTTGTTTAGAAACTTCATACATCTCCTCATTATCATTAAGTAAAAATCTTAAAATATAATTTGCATCTAAAATAATCATTTATATTTATCCATTATATGATATTCCCAAGCTTTATTTTCTAAAGATTGGTGTTTTTGATTTGCATATTTATTTAATATTCCACCTACTTTATCGAATTCATCTTCGATAGGATTGATAATAATTTCCACTTTTTTATTTAGATATTCTTGTGGCAAATCTATATTTAAATGCCTATTATCTATTTTTCTTATCATTCTCATCCTAATCCTCCAAAAACTTCTTATCCAAAAATGTCTCCGGATATAGATTTTTAAAAGCTGCTTCAAAACTCACATAAAGTCTATCATAATCTTTTTCTAAGTTTTTTAAAAGTTCACGAGTTTGGAGCCTTACATATGGTTGTTTTTCTCCACCTTCTTTGAATGCTAAGCAACTCGCCTCCCCATCAATTATAGGAAAATTATTTTTATTTGCCATACCTATGATTTGTTTTTCTCTTACTCTTATTAGTGGACGAATAACTTCTATTCCATTATATGCTTTATATTTAGGAGGCATACTTCTCATCATTCCATTATAAAACATCCCCATAAAAAATGTCTCAACCGCATCATCAAAATGATGACCTAATGCTATTTTATTATATCCAAGTTCTATCGCTTTTGAATAAAGACTACCTCTTCTCATTCTAGCACAAAAACCACAAGCAGATGAATTATCTCTTTTTTTATCTTCCATAATCTCCATTATAGGAGTTTTATACCAAATAAAATCAATATTATGCTCATCACAATGCTTTTGCAGGGGTGAATAATCAATCCCTGTCATAGAATCGATTAAAATTGCTGTAAGAGTAAAATCAAATGGAGCAATTTGTCTTATTCTATTTAAAGTATGAAGTAAAACAAAACTATCTTTTCCACCTGAAAGCCCTACAAGGATTTTATCACCTTCACCAAAAAGGTTATAATCTCCGTTTGCACGACCTACAAATTTTAATATTTTTTTACTGTACTCTATTGCCATTTATTAAAAGCTCTCCATTTTTAATTTCTATATGAGATGTATAATTTTTAAAATATTTATTTACCACAGCTGGGTCAAAATCTTTTGTAATTGTTTGGAATAAATCTTTATCAAATCTAATCGTAGCATCTAAATTAACATCATTTAAAGTTTGTGGAATTTCTTGTAAAATATGTGCTTTTATTTTAATTTCACCACCACCAACTACTACTTTATGATATTCAGTTTCACTCCATAAAACACTTAATGTTAAATCACTATTTTTTAAAGAATCTTTTTTGAAATTTTTGAAATTTAAATTCCAATCAAAATATGTTACAGCAACTACTTGTCCATTTATATCTACACCTAACTTATCCGATAATACTTTATCATCTATATTATAAAAATTATTAGGCATTAAATGAGTAGATAAATTTTCTTCTGTATTTTCACCTTTGATATTTATATTTCCATATTTAATATTCCAATTCTTAGATTTCCAATTATAATCTACTAATCCTAAATTTAAATCTTTTACAATAAATTTAGCTTTATTATCATTACTTACTAATAAATTACCAATTGCTAATTTTTTAATATTGAAATTATTATATGCATATTTTTTATTTTCATATGTACCATTTAAACCTATAATTTTGATTAATTTATTATAATCATATATTTTATAATTAAAAGTTTTGAAATCTTTTGATGTAATATATGCTTTTAAACCTTGTAAATAGTTATGATTTAATATATTTACATATTTTGTATTTACATCAAATTTTGCTGTTGTGATAGGAAGATTTTTAAATGTTAAATTTACTTGAAATTTTGCTTGATTAATAACTTTATTATAAACTTTCCAAGTTTTATTTTTTGTATCTTTATCAAAAGTTACTTCAAAAACTCTATTTGTAGTTAAATATCCAATATCTTTTTTTACTTCAGTAATTTTAATACCATCTTTTTTAAACATCTCTATTTTTTTATCAATATTTGAATTTGCCATTTTACCAATAATAACTGGTGTTAAAAATATTAATACTAAAAGTCCAATAATAGGAATTAAAAGTTTTTTCATTTTATCTCCTCTAACATTTTAAATAAAAATTTAGCACTATTTTTTGCACTACCTTCTAAAAATTTATCAAAATCAAATCCTGCATCCATATCAGCACTATCACTAATAGCTCTTAATATAAAAAATGGTACACCAAGTGCATCACATACAAATCCTACACTAGCACCTTCCATCTCTATGGCATCTGCATTAAAAGTAGTTTTTATCCACTCTTTTCTTGCTGGGTCTGCTATAAACTGATCACCCGTAGCTATAATCCCATCAATTAATTGTAAATTTAATTTTTTAGCTACATCTTTTGCTATATTATTAAGTCTTTCATCACTTTCAACAAATACTTTTGATTCTGGAACATATCCATAAGGATGTCCAAAAGCTGTAATGTCTAAATCGTGTTGGCAAAGTTTAGTAGCTATTATTAAATCACCTATATTTAATTTTTCATTAATAGCACCTGCAACTCCACTAAATAAAAGAATCTCTATTCCAAATTTTTCTATCATCGTAGCTGCTGTAAGTGTAGAATTTACTTTTCCAATCTTGCTATAAGCTATTATTAAATTATGATTGTTAAATCTTGCTTTATAATATCTATTTCCTGCATAATCAATCTCACCATCTACCTCATCTACAAGCTCTAAAATTGGCTCAATCTCTTCTCTCATTGCACCCATTATTCCAATAGTCATTATTAAACCTTTTTTTATTATAATTATAACTAAAAAAGGGGAAATAATGGAATTAAAAAATATCATAAAGAATGTATCGAATATATGGATAAAATAATTGTGCAGAATTTTATGTGATTATTATTTAATAAAGACTAAGGGAGAAATCACCCCTTCCTTAGATAATATTTCTGAGTAAGAGATAATTTTTTATTAAGAGTTGTATCTATTTTATCCACTTCAAAAAGTTTAGCTTGTTTTTCGATTTCCCCTTTTGGAGTAACTACACAGCTACCACCCCAAAATCCAAGTCCATCTTCAAATCCTACTCTATTTGCAAATAGAGTATAAGCTCCACTTAAAATTGAGGCAGTTTTAACTACTGAATACCAATTATCTTGTATTAAAAGCGAATCCTCTTTAAATTCCCTTGCTGGTGAATTAGCTAAAACTAATACTAAATCTGGCTTTTCTTGTGCTATAAAATTTAAAATATCACCACTAAACATATCTTCACATATAAACATAGCAGTTTTTCCAAATTTTGTATCAAAACAAAAAGATTCATCTCCTGCAAAGAAAAATCTAGCTTCTTCAAATACACCATATGTTGGAAGATGTTGTTTTTTATAAACTATTGCTTCACCATTTTTAAAATAGATACTTGCATTATAAATTTTATGTGCTTCTTTCAAGGCTACACCTATACAAATATCTTTTGCTTGTGATAATACTTTTAAATCATTAAGCTCATCTAAACTAAAAGCATCTTCAAAAAGTGCATCTTTAATTTTATATCCATTTAAAGCAAGTTCAGGAAATAATACTAAATCTGCTTTTGAATTTTTAACATTCTCCAAAACATCATTTAAATTTGTTTTATTTAGTTTTGGAGATGTTTGAAAAATTTCTATTTTCATAAAGCAAGAGCTTTTTCTAAACTTGCCATATCAGTGATTGGCTGAGTTTTTTTCTTAGTGATTTTTCTATTTAATCCCATTAAAACTTTTCCACCAAATTCTATAAACATATCTACATCATTTTCAACATTTGCAATTGATTGTTTATAAAGTACTGGTTTTGTAAGCTGACTTGCTAAAAGTTCAATCGCTTCAGCTTTTGTAGTGTAAGGTTTTGCTGTTACATTACTTACTACTGGAGCGAATTCATCTTTTAAGCTATTTTCTAAAAGTTCTTTTAAAGGCTCACTTGCACTCTCAAGTAATGGACAATGACTTGCTACACTCATATTAAGTAACATTGCTCTTTTTGCACCTAATGCTTTGATTTCAGCTTCAACTTCGCTTAAATCTTTTTTATCACCAGCTAATACAAGTTGCCCATCAGAGTTATAGTTTGCTGGCCAGATTTTTTTACCACTATTTGCACAAAAATCTTCTAATGTTTTATCATCAAGACCAAGCACTACCATCATTCCACCTTCAATATCAGTAAATGCTTCTTTCATAAGTTTACCTCTTGTATGAACAAGCTTAATCGCATCTGCTAAATCGATAGCACCTGCTGAATAAAGTGCAGAAAATTCACCTAATGAATGTCCTAAAGCAATTTCCCCTTTTTTATTAAAAAGTTCATATGCAATAGCTGAATATAATAAAATAGCTGGTTGAGTATATTCTGTTTCATTTAATTTATCATTTTCTTCAAACATAAGTTTTGTAAAATCTTGCTTAATCGCATCACTTGCAATCTCAAACATCTCTTTTGCTTTGTCAGAATTATCGTAAAAATCTTTTGCCATACCTACAAATTGACTACCTTGACCTGGGAATAATAATCCAAATTTCATAAATTATCCTTTGAAAGTTTTTATAAATTATAGCAAAATTTTAATATTGATTTTTAATTTTTAGAGAGTTTATATAATTAGAAGTTCCCAAAAAGGGAAAAAGTTAGATTAGTGGCACCCACATCCTGTACCACATCCACATCCTTCACCTTCAGTAGAACAACTTCCACCAACTTGTCCAGATAATACTTCATCAGCTGTAGCTTCTCTTTCGTTTAATACTTTGATTGTAAAAGTTAAATCTTGTCCAGCTAAAGGATGGTTATAATCGATTGTAACTTCTTTATCATTAAAATCTTTTACAGTTACTGCAACTGTTTGCCCATCAGGACCTTGTCCATAAAGTGTTTGACCTTTTTCAAGTTCAATACCTTCAAATTGTTCTTTTGGTAAAGTTTGAGTTAAATCATCTCTATATTCACCATAAGCTTCAGATGAAGGGATTTTTACTTCTTTTTCTTCACCTACAGCCATTTCAGTTACTGCTTTTTCAAATCCAGGAATCATTTGTTGTTTTCCACTAATAAATTCTAATGGAGCTCCACCAACATTTGTATCAACTACTTCACCTTTTTCATTTTTTACTGTATATTCTACACTATAAACTTTGTTCATATTTTTACCTTTATATTTTTTATTAATTTTGATTATATCTATTTATTTTGTTTTTTACAAGTTTTTTAAGAAATATAAGTAAAAAGTAAAAACTTTTTACTTAGAAGCTAATTTTTGAAGTCTTTTTTGTGCATATTTTGCAAATGCTGATTTTGGAAAATCTTTTATTATTTTTTGATAGCTTTTTTTAGCTATTGCATATTTATTTAATCTCTCAAAACTATATCCTGTATGATACAGTAAAATCGGTGTAAATTTTGTCGGCTTTGGATATAATGTAATCGATTTTTTATAATAACTTAAAGCTATTTTATATCTACCTTGCTTATAAGCTATTTCACCTAAATAAAATAAAGATGTCGCTGGTTTATATTTATTTTTATATAAATAATCAAACATATCACTTGCTTCATTATATTTACCATTTTTATATAAATTTATTGCTTTAGTTAAAATTTTAGATTTTGCTAAAGTTCTAAAATCTTTAGGTTTTTGAGATAGTTTTTTATTTATACCATCAATCTTTTTAGCCAAGCTTTCTACCAAACCTACCATAACTTGCATATTTTGATCATTAAGTTTTTTATTGTTATCTACATTTTCTTTAAGTTTATTAATTTCATCTTTTAATGAAAACAATATAACATTAGTAGAATTTAAATCATCTTTTAATGATTGAATTTGTTGCTTATAGCTATCAAAAGAAGGAAACATACTAGATATACCATCTACTTTTTGAGAAAGAGAATCTACTTTCATTTTATAATTTAAAAATTGTAATTTTAATCTTTTTAAATCTTTTGATTGAGATGTAATAATTTTTTGTTGGGCATTTATAAGTTGTTGTAAGTGTTTTATATCTTGTTTATTTTGCCAGATATATTTTTCATCTTTTGTAAGTCCATAAGGATTTGGAGAGTCCAAATCCCCTGCTTCGAATGCTGAAATAGCAAAAGCAGAACTAACTAATATAATTAAAAAAAATATTTTTTTCATTATGGTAATAATGTAAAGTTATCTCTTCTATTTTTTGCCCAACACTCTTTTGTATGTGCTGTACAAACAGGATTACTTTCACCATAACTAATAATTGTAAGTTTATTTGCATCTACACCTAAATCAATTAAAGCTTGTTTTACAGTTTTTGCTCTTTTTAATCCTAAAGCATAGTTATATTCATCACTTCCCCATTCATCACAGTTACCTTCTATTCTAACTGTAAAATTCCCTTTTGTATCTTTTAAAATATTTGCAACTTGCTCTACGATTGGTAATTGATCTTGTCTAATATTATATTTATCAAAATCAAAATGGATAACTTCATTACTTAAATCTTTTGCTAATTTTTGATTTAATTTATCTTCATTCATACTATCTTCTGTAACTTTTACAGTAGTATTATCTGTTAAATCAGTTTCTGTTGGTTGAGTATTATTATTTTCCTGTGCTGCTTGTTGAGCTTTTGCTGGTGCTTGTTGAGCTGTTTTATTTTGATCAGCATTTACATCTAATTCTGGTTGCTGTCCACATCCTGTTAAAATTGCTAGTAATCCTGCTACTAATAATAATCTTTTTTTCATTTTTATTCTCCTTAGTTTTTTATATTGTTTATTATATCAAATTTAAAAATCAAATGATTGAATTTTTCTATTTATTTTAAAATAAAAAATTTTATTTTCATTTAATCTAATAATTCCTAATTTAGAATTAAATTTATATTCTTTTATAAATAACACAGTATTTCCGTCTTGTGAAAATCTTGGTAACATATTTTTACCATTAAATGTAAGTCTTTTGACTACATCTGAATCTTTTTTGATTAATAGTAAATTAAAAGTATTATTATCAAATTCATTATCTGTCTCTCTTGTACTAACAATTACATTTTCTTTATTCACTGCTACAGAAATATGATTTTTTCCATAATATATCAATTTCGAAACTTGATTTGTATCTAAATCTTTTTGATATACATTTGGATAACCTAATCTATTTGAAATAAATACTATTTTATTATCTCCATAAAATTGACCATTTACATCAATACCATCAAAAGTTGTTAATCTAGTTAAAGCTTTTGAGTGAATATCATATTCATAAATATCTGGTTGATCATGCACTGCTAATGTTAATAATAATTTATCTTTTTTTACATCTGATACAATCAACATTCCTGGTGTTGTTAAAATTCTTTCTTTAGCCCCTGTATGAATATTATATTTATATAAAACAGGTTGTCTTTCTAATTTTGTATAATATATAGATGTTTGTGCTTTATCTGCCCATTTAGGGAAAATATTTAATCCTCCACTAATAATTTTTTTTCTATATGTTAAAGTAATGTCGGCTAAAAAAATAGATTGTTCTTTTGGAGCCATATAAATAGAATAAATGATTTTTCTTTTTATCCATGGTATATTAGAAAAACCTAATTTATTATTAATATCATAACTTAAAGCATGTATCATAAATGGATATACTTGAAAACTTGGAATTTTATATCTTTTATATAAAACTACTTTATGTTGTAATAAATCATATAACAATGCAACTAAAGAGTTTTTTTGATAATTTAATCTTAATAAATAATTATACCCACTATAATTATTTGTATTAAAAGACAATTTTATATTATTAATTTGATTTTTTATATCTATTTGATAATGTGAAATAATTGTCGTATCTTTTTGTAAAATATTTTTTAGTTGAGCTGGTAAATTTATATATTCTACCGCAATTTTTGGTTTTTCATTTGTTACATATTTTATAATTTGTAAATTTTGAGCATACAAATTGATTATAAAAATAAATAAAACTATAATTCTCATTTTTAATCCTTTAACTCTGCTTTAAATTCAATAATAGCATCTATATTACCAACTTTAGTAGTATCAATTTGATTTATTTTTGATAAAAATTGATTTAATCTAATTGTATCTAAATTTGTCGCTATTACAATAACATTTATTTGTCCATTATTAACATTTAATTTTATTTTAACAAAATCATTAATATTTGTTTCTATTTGTGACCAAATTTTTGATAGCTCATTTTGCATATATGCTTGATCTTTACTTGCACCAGTTACATTTGCTACTGTCATATTTGTTTTTAATTTATTTTTTAATATTTTTTTAACTTCACTTGCTACACTATCCCCTTTTTTTCTTGTTAAATCTTTTTTTTCTTTATGTTTAATTGGTGTAGTAGGAATATTATCATCTACATTTGAAAAAATATCTTCCAATTTATCTTCACCACCTTTAGATAAATTATCTTTTGTTTTTGTCACTTTTTGTTCTATTTTTTTCTCAACCTTTTTTACTGTTTGTTGTTTTTTTTCTATTTTTTTGATTTTATTAATTGGCTTATTTATTTTATTAGGTGTAATTACTTGATGTACATATACAATTTTTGGTTTTTGAGATTGATTTTGATTTATTACTAAAATAAAAAAAAATAATAATGTTATATAAATAAAAGCAGATAAAATAAAAGAGGCAAAAAGTCTCATTTCGTTAATAATCCTATTTGTGTAAATCCTAATTTAACAACTCCTGCATATACTTTCATAAAAAGTTCATATTTAATATTTTTATCTGCTGCAATATAAACTAAAGAATTTTTATCATAATTTCCATATTCTAAGTTAAAATTTTCTAAAAAATTATTTAATTTATATTTTTTATGATTTATTAAAATTTCACCATCTTTTTTTATTACTATATTTATAGTAGCTTTTTTTGTAGCTGTAGTTGTCTTACTACCATCCGGTAAATTCACACTTTTTTCTTGATATGTAGTAGCTGTCACACTTACCATTAAAATGGCAAGTAGTACAAGCATAATATCCACAAAAGGTGTAATATTTAAATCTGGTTTTTTAATCATTTATTATAAAATCTCTTTGCATTTTTAATGTAGATATTAAATCTTCAAATTTATTAGCTAAAATTTGATGAAAAGAATATGCCGGAATTGCTACTAAAATCCCTATAGCTGTAGCTATTAAAGCTTCAGAAATAGCTGGTGCAACAAGTGAAAGTGATGTATTATTTCCCATATGTGAAAAAGCGACTAAAATCGATACTACTGTTCCAAATAATCCTATAAAAGGTGCTGTAGATGAAACAATAGATAAAAATGTAAGACCTTTTTTTGCTTCTTTTTTTGCTGCTTCTATACAAGCATTTAAAATATTTTTATCTATATTTTCTGTTTTTTCTTTACATAAATTTAAAGATGATGTAGCAGATAAAACTCCACCCATTAATAAACCATTTAAACTCTCTGTTTCTCTATTAATCCAAGAATTCAATGAAAACAATCTGTAAAAAAATACAAAAAATACAAAAAAAAGATAAAGAAGTAGCCATCCAATCACAGTTAAAGTAACTGGATTAGCTAAATATTGATAATTAGATAAGTTTTCTAGCAACACTTTCAATTTTCCCTTCAGTATAAGCAAGAGCTTGATCTGATTCAGCAAAATCAGCCATAAGTTTTTTAGCTTTTTCTACTGCTGCTGCGATATCACTACCTTCAGAATCAGATAATGGTACTGCTTCATCAACAATCATATTAATTTTTTCTGGTGTTACTTCTACATAACCCCAGTTAATAGCAACAAGTTCTTCACCACTATCTTTTTTAATATCAACTACTCCTGCTTTTAAAGTAGATACTAAAGGAGCATGCCCTTCAAGGACACCAAATTCTCCATCTTCACCAGGTAAAGTAATCTCTTTTACTTCACCTTCGTAAATTTTTCCTAATGGAGCTACAATTTCTAATTTCATAATTGCTCCTTATGAATTTTTCATTTTTTCATATTTCTCTAAAACTTCGTCAATTCCACCTACCATGTAGAATGCTTTTTCTGGAATATGATCATATTTTCCTTCTAAGATACCTTTAAATCCTGCAATTGTATCTTTAAGTTCAACATATCTTCCGTCTGCTCCTGTAAATACTTTTGCAACGAAGAATGGTTGAGATAAGAATCTTTCGATTTTTCTTGCTCTTTCAACTACAAGTTTATCTTCTTCACTTAATTCATCCATACCAAGGATTGCGATGATATCTTGTAAATCTTTATATTTTTGAAGAGTTTGTTGTACTCCTCTTGCTACATTGTAGTGTTCTTCACCTAAAATTTGTGGATCAAGAATTCTACTTGTTGAATCTAATGGATCAACTGCTGGATAAATACCTTTTTCAGCAATTTTTCTGTTAAGTACTGTTGTTGCATCTAAGTGTGCGAAAACACTTGCAGGTGCTGGGTCAGTTAAGTCATCCGCTGGTACATATACAGCTTGGATTGATGTAATTGAACCTTTTTTAGTAGATGTAATTCTTTCTTGTAATCTACCCATTTCAGTTGATAATGTTGGTTGGTAACCAACAGCTGAAGGAATTCTTCCTAATAATGCTGACATTTCAGAACCAGCTTGTGCAAATCTAAAGATATTATCAATAAACATTAATACATCTAGTCCCATTTCATCTCTGAAA
>Ga0256828_1002517_pt1 | contig 10867 bp, 11 predicted proteins | sample CV88metaG_FD_185993 | JGI IMG/M metagenome (GOLD analysis project Ga0256828, IMG submission 185993) | Hydrothermal vent microbial communities from East Pacific Rise, Pacific Ocean - CV88 | ecosystem: Environmental > Aquatic > Marine > Hydrothermal vents | place: Pacific Ocean: East Pacific Rise... | reverse complement strand
TTGAAATAGACTATTAAAGTTTTTATTATAAGATACTATATCTAAAAGAGCATGGTTAAAAACATATATTTTATTTGTAGCTTTTGGTTGCTCATATTTTTTACAAAAATATACAATACGATTTTTTTCATATTGTTGGCATATTTTATAAAATCTATCTTTTGAGATTTTTGTTGTTTTTTTCAGAGTATTGAAAAGTTGAAATATAGATTTCTTCTCACCAACACTTTTGATAAGTAAAAGTAGTATCTGCAACTCTATATTATCATCACAATATAGTTTGCATATCTCATAGTTTCTTTTTGCTTTTTTTATCTCGTTATACTCTACTATTTCGGGTGCATTTCCATATTTTAGAAAACTATTAAAACTATTTGTTATGTTTTGATGTTTTGTATCAAAAAGGATAAACTCTTCAAAATCTAAAGGTGCTAGATATAGTGTTTCAAAATTATCTAAAACAATATCCTCTTTTGATGTTATGATTGTACTTGTTACTTTTGGTAAAGAAAACTGATAATTGAAGTTTTCTAATATAAGTACAACAATATTATGCTCATATATAAAATCTTGAAGTTGATCTTTGATAAGTTCTAAATCATTTTTATAATCATCAAGATCGATATATAGACAATCTTCATTGCCAAATTGTGCCATATAATCGTAGATAAGATAACTTTTTCCACATTTTGGTGGACCTTTTATGATAGTATTTGGTGAAGAGATAGATTGTTTTCTTTCATGAAAATTTATCTTAAAAGTACTGTTATCATAAATTTGTTCTAATATATTCATAAAATATTATAGTCTATTTCCCCTTTATTTAGCAATTAAACAATTAAGTTAAGGGCAAATTAACAAAAATAGTTTAAAATAGTAAAAAATTAATATTAGGCAATTATAAGATGATGATCAAAATAGATATGGAATCAGAAGAGTTCAAAGAAGAGTTAGCAAAAACAAAAAAGTTTACAGATAAAGTGTGTGAAAGTCGTGGTTGGGTTTATAACCCAATAGAGGATGTAAACGAGGGTGTTACAATGGGTCTTGCTAGAAATAAGATGATCTACAACAAAAGATATTGCCCTTGTTTTATGGTAATAGGTGAGACAAAAGAGGAGAGAAAAGCAGCAGATAATAGAATCTGTCCTTGTAAACCTGCAATTGAGAAAGAGATCCCAGAAGAGGGAAAATGTCACTGTGGAATTTTTTGTACACCAGAGTATGCAAAAGCAAATGCAGTTGAGATAGAAGCAGAAGAGGTTGCACATAACCACTCAAGAGGTCTTACAAAAGAGGAGTGTGAAGCTATACTATCGCATGAGCAATTAGATGGAGATGAGATTATATCTCTACTAGAAGCTAGAGATCTTGGTATGGTAGATTTTAATCTTGTAGATGTAAGAGAGTGGATGGAGTGGCACCAACAAAGAATCAAAGGTACAGATTATCTTATCCCTACAACATCATTCTATAATGCATTAGAGCAAATAGAAAATCAAAAAGATAAGCCAACAATTCTTTACTGTCTAACAGGAAGTAGAAGTGCATATTGTCAAAATGTGATGAAAGATATGGGTTGGAAACAAGTATCTAACTACACAAGAGGTATCATCCAATACAATGGTGAGATTATCTCAGGAGAGTAATACTCTACTCTTACAACCAAACGGGATCTTCACCCGTTTGTAAAGTTCTACTATTAAATAAAGCCACAATAAAGAAGCTCCATTAAACCTATTTTAGATATAATTAACAAAATATATAGTTAAAAAGGTAAACTTATGAACTTAGATAAAGTAATTGCAGGTTTTTTTATAATTCTTGCTATGACCATAAATTTTGGATTTTTTTATGGAGATTCATTAGATATGAATATGCATAGCAAATATGAACTATTTGCTGCAATATTGGTAAATCTAATCGCTACAGTATTAAAATTGGGTGATAAAACACAAATAGGATCTGTTCTTATAGCCACAAGTTTAGTTGCAGATCTACAGCTTGTGGTTGCTGCTACATTGTGGACAATGTTTGCAGTTGGAGATAGTGTAGATCCTGAAATTTTTGGTATTATTATATCTTTAAGTGGTGGAGCATTGTTAGCAAATATCACATCTGTGATATTGTATATAGGCGATACACTAAAATCAAAACGATAGTTTTGAAAAAGATAATTAACTATTATGAACAATAGCTCATTATGGATCATCCTTCAAAGGATGAGACTACCTTTTACTGTTATAGCATTAACTTATGCTATAGCTATGACAGGGATGATAATAATACCAGGTGTTGATGATGCTGGTAATCCATACCATTTTAGTATATTTGAGGCTTTTTATCTTACAACATATACCGCTACTACTATAGGTTTTGGTGAGTTACCATATGCTTTTACACATGCACAAAAGATATGGCTATCTATGTCAATATATATCACTGTTTTAGGGTGGTTTTATGGTATAGGTACATTGGTCTCTCTTCTTCAAGATAAACTTTTTATTAGTGAGATTGCACTTGCTAGATTTAAAAAATCTGTTAAAAATATCAAAGATGATTTTGTAATCATCTTAGGATACAACGAAACTACATCTGAGATAATTAAAAAGCTATTAGATTCAAATGTTCGAGTTGTAGTGATAGAGAAAGATCAAAACAAAGCAGACTCTTTAATGCTAGAGGGGTTTATACCACATGTGCCAGTTTTGGTTCGTGATGTACACCAAACCACATCTTTAGAGTTTGCAGGTATCCACTCTATCCATTGTAAAGCTATTATCTCTTTATTTAATTCAAGTATTTTAAATCTTAGAGTTACACTTGCCTCTAAGATACTAAATCCACATGTTCATGTAGCTGTTAGATCTACAACTTCAGAGCAGACAGAAAATCTTCTTGATGCAGGTGCAAATATAGTGGAAAATCCTTTCTCAATTATAGCTTATCAGATACAGATGGCACTAAAAGCACCAAGTTTATTTAAGCTAGAAAATTGGCTTTATAACATAAATACACTAGATACAAAAACATTTAGTATCCCAAGTGAAGATATTATTGTTTGTGGTTATGGTAGATTTGGTATAAGTTTGACAAATATGTTATCTTTACACTCTATCTATCCTCAGATAATTGAGATAGATGAGGAGGTGGTACAAAATGCTATAGAAGATGGTGTAAAAAATATTATTTGTGGTAATGCAGAGGATAAAAGAGTATTACAAAAAGCAAATATAGAATCATCTAAATTGATAATTGTAGCAACCAATAACGACACTACAAATCTATCTATTATCTCAACAGTAAAAAAACTAAATAAAAAAACTATAATAATAGCAAGAGAGAATGAGATCTCAGATTTCTCTATCTTTTCACATGCCAAAATAGATCATATATTTATCCCTGCAAAGATACTTATCCATAAAACAACAAATGCGATCGTAAATCCATTAAGTGATAAGATGATAAGACTTATGACACAAAAAGATGAGAGATGGGGTAAACATCTTTTAATGAATCTTATAAAAGAGATAGGGGTAGATCCTATAACTTTTGAGTTGAATATCAATAAAACTGAAGCGATGGAGATATATAAGTATTTACAAAGTAAGAATAGATTAGAGTTAGGTGTGTTAAAAAACTCAAGAAGAGATAGATCACAACAAAACAATATATTGCCACTTTTAATAGTAAGAGATGATGAGAATATATTGTTACCATCTTTAGATGTAGAACTACAACTAAACGATAAAATCCTTTTTGCATGTGATGAAAATGCAAAAGAGGATCTTGAATATATAGCAAACAATGTTTATGAGTTTTATTATGTTGTTACAGGAAAAGAGAAAAGAAATATAAAAATATTTAATAAAGGATAAGATATGATAGTATTAGCAGGACCATGTGTAATAGAGAGTAGAGATAATATTATGAAAATAGCAGAACAACTTGCCAAACTAAATGAAAATAGTAGAGTTGAATATTATTTCAAAGCAAGTTTCGATAAAGCAAACCGTACAAGCCTAGATAGTTTTAGAGGGCCTGGACTTGATGAGGGGCTTAAGATACTTCAAGAGGTAAAAGAGCAATTTGGATACAAGTTAGTAACAGATGTGCATGAATCTTACCAAGTAAAATCAGCTGCCGAAGTTGTAGATGTGGTGCAGATACCTGCATTTTTATGTCGTCAAACAGATCTTTTAGTAGAGAGTGGAAAAACAAATGCAAAAGTAAACATCAAAAAAGGGCAGTTTTTAGCAAGCGATGCTATGAAACATCCAGTTGCAAAAGTGCTTAAAACTAGAGGAGTAGATGAGGTAAACTATCAAACAAGTAAAGATAATGGTGTATGGCTATGTGAGAGGGGTAATGTTTTTGGTTATGGTTCATTAATAGTTGATTATAAAAACTTAATCTCTATGAGAGAATATGCTCCCGTGATATTTGATGCAACACACTCTGCACAAGTACCTAGTACTGGATCTACTACTGGTGGAAATAGTGCAATAGTTCCAAGCCTTGCAAAAGCTGCTGCAGCTGTTGGTGTAGATGGTTTTTTCTTTGAGACACATTTTGATCCATCTGTTGCACTAAGCGATGGACCAAATATGTTAAAAATAGATGAGCTATATAAAACTATAGATGATATTTTTAAGATACAAGATGTTTTAGGATATTAATCGTTTTTTAGCTATAATCGTAAAAATTTATAAAGATTAAAGAAATAATATAGGGAGAGAGTATGAATATAATTGAGGGTCAATTAAGACTAAAAGGTGATGAGAAGATAGCTATTATAAATGGTAGATTCAACCATATAATTACAGATAGATTAGTAGAGGGTGCACAAGATGCATTTAAAAGACATGGTGGAGATGATAAAAATCTTGATCTGATTTTAGTTCCAGGTGCATTTGAGATCCCTTTTGCACTTCAAAGAGCTCTAAAAAGTGGTAAGTACGATGCTATTTGTTGTGTTGGTGCAGTAATAAGAGGTGCAACACCACATTTTGACTATATCTCTGCAGAAGCTACAAAAGGGATAGCAAGTGCTACTATGGCTAGTGATATTCCAGTATCAAATGGAGTTCTTACAACAAACTCTATAGAACAAGCGATCGAGAGAGCTGGTAGTAAAGTTGGAAACAAAGGTGCAGAAGCTATGGTAACTATCATAGAGATGCTAGATCTATATGCACAGATGGACAAATAGATGGCTACAAGAACACAAGCAAGAGAATCTGTAGTAGGGTTGCTTTATGCATACGATTTAGGAAATGAAGCTATAGCAAAGTTTTCAGATGTGATACTTGAAGATAAAAAAATCAGAAACAAACAGAGAGATTTTGCATTAGAACTATTTAAAGGTACTATAGAAAATCTTGAAGAGGTAGATAAAGAGATAAGTGAGCATCTTAAAAAAAGAGAGATCAATGATGTTGGTTTTGTAGAGAAAGCGATCTTAAGATTATCTATCTATGAGATACTTTTTAGTGGACTAGATAAGCCTATTATTATAAATGAAGCGATAGAGTTATCTAAAAGATTAGCAAGTGACAATGCACCAAGATTTATAAATGGTGTATTAGATAGTATTGAGAAAAAATAGATGAAACTTTGTGTTGCATTAGATTTGCCAAGTGCAAAAGAGAATTTAGAGCTAGCTACTAAGATCAAAGATTTTGATGTGTGGTTAAAAGTTGGATTTCGTGCATATATAAGAGATGGTAAAGAGTTTTTAGAAGAGTTAAAATCTATAAATCCAAATTTTAAGATATTTTTAGATCTTAAACTTTATGATATACCAAATACTATGGCAGATGCTGCACAAGAGATAGCCCAGCTTGGTGTTGATATGTTCAATATCCATGCAAGTGCAGGTGTAGTAGCTGCAAAAACAGTGATGGATAGGATAAAAGATATGCCTTCTAGACCTTTGGTTCTTGCTGTTACTGCACTTACAAGCTTTACAAATGAAGATTTTAAATCTATCTACAATGAAGATATAGATCAAAAAGCTACTACATTTGCAAAAGATAGTTTTAGCTCTGGTCTTGATGGTGTTGTATGTAGTGCATTTGAGAGTTTTGATATTAAACAAAACACATCTAAAGAGTTTATTACACTAACTCCTGGTATTAGACCATTTGGTGAGGATGCTGGTGATCAAAAACGAGTAGCAGATATACCACTTGCTAAAAAAGAGTTAGTAGATTTTATAGTTGTAGGAAGACCTATATATAAAAGTGAAGATCCAGCTAGTAAAGTTGCTAAGATTTTAGAAAATATCTAATTAGTTATCTAATTAGATATTTTATATTCAATATTTAGTTTAAAAGGTGTTTTAACTTTTTTTAATGCTCTTTTTACTAAGTATTGATCCACTTTAGATACTATTTTTAGAGTATCTTTTTCTAAGTTATAGTCATATTTAGTTTTTGTAAATTCACAATTTAGTGAACTATTAAGTGTAACCATAAAGTTTAACCATCTTATTATCTCAATATTAGGAAGTAACTCTTTAAATTTTTCTATATCACTATCTCTTGGAAGTGATTTTTTAGTAAATTTTGTAATAATAGCTATTAAAATTTTATCTTGATGGGTAAAATCATATGTTAAACCATTGATTATGTACCAAAAAGCATGATCCTCATTTTTGTCAAAACTAAGAGATATACCTATAAGTTGTAATTTTGAAGCGATCACTAAAAGTGAACGATATTTATTGTCAAGATTATGAATTGGGGCTAAAGTATCAAATATCTTTTTTGCATTGTTCCCAAGATATCCACTTTGTGTTTCATCATCTACAAACCTATCTAGTAAGCTTCTAACACTAAGATTAAAATTGCTAGGAAACTTATGATTTGATGTTCTTAAAAGATCTGTAAGATACACACCCTCTCTTACTCCAGCAGAGCTAGTGATAACTTTTTTGATACCAAAATACTCTAATATAGTTTTAAATATAAAAGTACCAACACCAATAGTATCATATCTATCTTTTTGAACCCCTAGTGCTTTTAACTCTTTTGTATCTGTAGTATCTATGATAGTTTGAAATAGTTTTAGATTATCTTTTACATCATATTTAAAACCATGCAGTGATTCTAAAGGGTAGTTCTCTTTTTGAAGTATAATTCTACTCAAAGCCCTTGCACTACCACCAAGAGCCACTATAGTATCTATATCTTCCTCTATAGTTCTTAGCTGTGATTCTATATAATCTTTTGCACCATCTAAATCATTTTTATTAAAAAATAGCTCCTGTATACGAACAGTTCCTATTTTTAACGATATTGTTTTTGTGATATTTTTATCATTTACAAATGCAAACTCTGTACTACCACCACCAATATCTAGTGTTGTAAAATTATCATCAGCTATAAGATTAAGTGCTGCTACACCACCGTAGTATGCCTCTTTTGTTCCATCTATTATTTTAATATTTAGTTTTAGCTCTTTTGAAACTTTGTTTATAAATATTTTTTTATTTGGTGCATCTCTTAGTGCTGAAGTAGCTACACATAGTATTTTACGAGATTTAAGATTTTTGGATATTTTTAGAAAAGATTTTAAAGCCTCAAAAGCTCTGTTCATTGGTTGCTCCTGAAGGTTGCCACCATTTTCATAACAACCCTCAGATATTTTAACTTTCGATTTTGACTCATTTATTAGATGAAATGCAAATCTACTTGTTTTTTTAAAAACAACCATCCTCATAGAGTTTGAACCAATATCTATGATGGTTGTAATTTTTGCCATGATCTACTCTTCTAGTTCTAATTGATCAAATTTAAATTGTAACTCTTGAGCAGTCTCTTGGTTTTCAGGATCTAAGATTATACAATCAACTGGACAAACCTCTATACATTGAGGCTCATCAAAACTACCAACACACTCTGTACACATATCAGAGTCTATTACATATATTGGATCACCCTCTTCAATTGCCTCATTTGGACACTCTTCTCTACAAGCATCACATGCTATACATTCATCTGTTATCATTAATGACATAATAATTTTCCTATAAATTAAATTTTGTAGATTTATAACCTAATTTTGTTTAATTGTATCTTTAATGTAAATATTATTATGAACTTAAATTATTGATGTTAAAGTGAATTTTAGCTATAATCTATCATAAAACTACAAAAGGAATTTTATGAGTGGATATAAATTAATTAGCGGTACAGCAAATAAAGAGTTTGCACAAAAGGTAGCAAATAGTTTAGGAAAAGAGCTTAGTGATATTGAGGTAAATAAGTTTAGTGATGGTGAGATAAATGTAATTATCCCAGAATCTGTAAGAGGGCAAGATATATTTATCATTCAGCCAACTTGTGTACCAGCAAACGATAATTTAATGGAACTTTTAATCATCGTAGATGCATTAAAAAGAAGTAGTGCAGGGACAATAAATGCAGTTATACCATATTTTGGTTATGCAAGACAAGATAAAAAAGCAGCTCCTAGAGTGCCAATTAGTGCAAAACTAGTTGCAGATATGCTTCAAGTAGCAGGAGTTCAAAGAGTAATTACATTAGATCTTCATGCTGCACAAATTCAAGGATTTTTTGATATTCCTGTAGATCACCTTACAGGTTCTACACTTTTTGTAGAGTATATCAAATCTAAAAATCTTAAAAATCCAATCATAGCATCTCCAGATGTAGGTGGAGTAGCACGAGCTAGAACATATGCAGAATCTTTAGGATATGATCTAGTTATTGTTGATAAAAAAAGAGAGAAAGCAAATGTAAGTGAAGTTATGAATATTATCGGTGATGTTGAGGGTAGAGATGTAATCATACTTGATGATATGGTAGATACAGCAGGAACTCTAACAAAAGCTGCAGATGTACTTAAAGTAAAAGGTGCTACTTCAGTTATGGCATGTTGTACTCATGGAGTATTAAGTGGTCCTGCATATGATAGAATAAGCAAAAGTGCTTTAGATGAGTTAGTTATAACTGATACAATACCACTAAAAGCACCACACGATAAGATCACAGTTTTAACAGCAGCGGATATAACTGCAAAAACAATAAGTAGAATATATACAAACGAGTCTATTCAATCAATTTTTATATAGGTGAGAGCTTAAAAATATGCCACAATTAGATAGAATTAAAGAAGAATTAGGATGGCTAAAAGTAGTATTTACTATTGCCGTTGCTACAGATTTATCATTGATGGGATATTTAGCTCAGAATTTTAATGCACAAAGTATCACATTTTCAATTATTAATATATTGTCAATTTTGATAATAACAGTTTTTATTGTCATTATTAATAAAAAAGCATATAAAAAAATTGATGAAATAGGAGAATTATAAATTATGGAAACATTAGTATTATTAACATTTATTTTGATGATGATAGGTTTTGGCATAGTAGTAAAGGATAGCATACAACATGCAAAGTAAAATAAGAAATTTTAGTATCATAGCTCATATAGACCATGGTAAATCAACTCTTGCTGATAGGATTATCCAAGAGTGTGGTAGTGTAGCAGATAGAGATATGTCTGCTCAGGTTATGGATACTATGGATATAGAAAAAGAGCGTGGTATTACTATAAAAGCTCAAAGTGTAAGATTAGATTATGTAAAAGATGGTGAGCATTATATCTTAAATCTTATAGACACTCCGGGGCATGTTGATTTTAGTTATGAGGTTAGTAGAAGTTTAGCATCATCTGAGGGTGCTTTACTTATAGTTGATTCAACACAAGGTGTTGAGGCTCAAACTATAGCAAATGTTTATATAGCACTTGAAAATGATCTTACACTTCTGCCTGTGGTAAACAAAATAGATCTTCCATCTGCAGATCCTATGAGAGTTTTAGAAGAAACTGAAGAGGCTATAGGTTTGGATTGTACAGAGCATAATCTAATAAGTGCTAAAACAGGTTTGGGGGTTAAAGAGCTTATAGATGATATTGTAGATAAACTTCCACCACCAAATGGTGACGAAGATGCTCCTACAAAAGCACTTATCTACGATAGTTGGTTTGATAACTATTTAGGATCTTTGGCATTAGTTAGAGTATATGATGGTAGTATCAAAAAAGGTCAGATGCTTCGTATGATGAATACACAATATGAGCATAAAGTTTTAGATCTTATGTATCCACACCCATTAAAACCTATAAAAACACCAGAGATAAAAACTGGTGAGATTGGTATTGTTGTGCTTGGGCTTAAAACAACAGAGGCTATTGCCGTTGGTGATACAATGACAGATGCAAAAAATCCTACACCAGAAGCTATTGAGGGGTTTGAGCCTGCAAAACCTTTTGTATTTGCTGGATTATACCCTATAGATACAGATAAGTTTGAGGATCTTCGTGATGCACTAGAGAGATTACAGCTAAATGATAGTTCGATCTCTTTTGAACCAGAATCTTCAGCAGCACTTGGTAGTGGATTTAGAACTGGATTTTTAGGTATGCTTCATATGGAGGTTATAAAAGAGAGACTAGAGAGAGAATTTAATCTGGATCTAATAGCAACTGCACCTACAGTTGTATATAAAGTTCTTAAAACTGATGGTGAGGAGTTAATGATCCAAAATCCTTATGAGTTACCACCAGTAAATCATATAGAGACCATATCCGAACCATATGTAAAGGCTACCATACTTGTACCTGATGAGTTTTTAGGAAATGTTATCACACTTCTTAACAATAAAAGAGGGATCCAAAAAAAGATGGATTATATCAACAAAAGAGTTTTACTAGAGTATGATGTACCTATGAATGAGATCGTTATGGATTTTTACGATAAGCTAAAATCTACTACAAAAGGTTATGCATCTTTTGATTATGAGGTTACAGAATTTAGAGAGGGTGATCTTG
>Ga0256828_1002515_pt1 | contig 10876 bp, 10 predicted proteins | sample CV88metaG_FD_185993 | JGI IMG/M metagenome (GOLD analysis project Ga0256828, IMG submission 185993) | Hydrothermal vent microbial communities from East Pacific Rise, Pacific Ocean - CV88 | ecosystem: Environmental > Aquatic > Marine > Hydrothermal vents | place: Pacific Ocean: East Pacific Rise... | reverse complement strand
GTGTGATGAAAAAGTTTGAAGTCACAGAACCAAAATCAGATTTAGATCAGCAGGAATTATATGCATATATAGATAATACTGAGTTTAATAGGGAAATAAAAGAAGCAATTAAAGGAATGACAGGAGTGGTTATATCAAGTGGAGAGAATGACATAAATCTTGATTTTGAGGATTTAAAAGTTATTATGAGCCATGGTGGGATAGCCTTTAGTGGTATTGGTGAATACGATGGAAAAGATGGGAACTCAGCACTAGAAGCGATAAAACTTTCAATAGTAGATTCATCATTAGATTATAAACTGATGGATAAAATCTCAGGTATATTGGTACATTTTGTAATTCATCCCAATTTACTTATTATGGATATTGCCCAAGCGATGGAGACAATACATGAAAATGCTCACTACGAAGCAGATATTATATGGGGAACAACAACGGATAAATCTGTGAGTCCTAACTATGTAAAAGCTACCATTTTATTTACTGGATTTGATAAAAATAACTATAAAAATATTGTTGCTAATAACTTATTTTAAAAAGCAGACACAAAGCTGTCAAAAGTAAACAATATACTCCTATAAAGACAAAAGAAGTAGTAAATGCGATTTAAATATGAAGTGATCAAAGGACTATGTCAATTAATATCCAAAACTTGTATTAAAATTAGAAATACAAAAGATATTTTAGTACATATTGAAAGGTTGAAATGGTCTACCCAGGTAAAACATCTGACTCTAAAAGATTATCAATACCATTTAAATGATTTCTGCAATACTCCAAATACCTTACTCTTAGATGATGTGATACAGAAGTTAGATGAATTAGTAAAATCTAAATCAAAAATAGCTGATTTTGATGAGTTAAAATCTGATATACAATGGCTTAAAGAGTATTATGAAGAAGAGTCTTGGAATGATGTAACTAGATGGCTAACAAATATTGACAGTACTTTGAGAGAAACATTTTCGCAGTATATGGATATTATAAAAAATATAAAAAACTAGTATAGTTACACTGATTTAGTTAAAATAACTATAAGATAAAAACATAAGGCTTAGTATAAATGAGTGAAAATTTAGAATTAAAATCAGTTAGTGAATTATTAAAAAAAAGTTCTTATGAAAATAAAAAGGCTAATAAATTTTTTATACCTTCATATCAGAGAGGCTATCGATGGGATGACAGGCAAGTTTTAGATTTGCTTGATGATATTGATGAGTTTGCACATAAAACAAAGACCCAGAATGAGTTTTATTGTCTTCAACCAATTGTTCTTAGGTATGATGATAAAAAGACCCATTATAAAGTTATTGATGGGCAACAGAGACTTACAACGATTTACATTATTTTAAAATATCTTCAAGAGAGTAGCAAAAGATTTAATGATATAAAAAAAGAATTAAATGATAATGACGAAGTAAAAGATATTTTTGAATTTTGTGATATTGAAGATTTTGAAGTACAAGAACCTTACTCAATAGAGTATGAAACCCGAACGAATAGTCAAGACTTTTTAAATAATAAATTGACAGAAAAGATAAATGATTCAAATCCAGATTATTATTATATGTCCAAAGCATACCAAACAACAAAAGAGTGGTTTAAAACCAAAAATAAAAAAATGTTTTTAGATACTCTTATGGAAAGTACTAAATTTATCTGGTATGAAGTTGAGTGTAAAAATAATGAAGAAGAGATAGAGATATTTAGTCGCTTAAATATTGGAAAGATAGGGCTTACAAATGCCGAGCTAATAAAAGCAATGCTTCTTTTACCAATAAAAGACTATAAAGAGCAAATAGAGTTTTCATCAGTTTGGGATGATATCGAACAAACTTTGCAAAAGAATGATTTTTGGTATTTTCTTAATAATGATTTAAAAAGTGAAACAGCGATTGATTTGATATTTACTGCTTTAGCTCAAAAGTATCAAAAAAACTACAATAAAATAATAGAAGAAAAATATCAAGATAATGAAGATGAACAAAAAAAACAAAAATTAAATTTTAAAATTACCGAAGATAAATATGCATATTATATTTTTGCACATATTTTAAAAACTGATTTCAAATCAGAAGAGAAAATTTGGAAAGAGTCACAAGAACTTTACAGATCTTTTTTAAATTGGTATAACGATAGAGAAATTTATCATAAAGTTGCTTATTTGATTCATTTTAAGCATACTCTTTTGAGTTTGCATGAGAAATATGAGGGCAAAACAAAAGATGAGTTTAAAACTGAGTTAAATGAATCGATTGAAAAAGGTATCCAAAATATTAATTTAATGACTTTAAGGTATGGAGAAAAAGGTATTCGTAAAATTCTGCTTTTGTTTAATATAGAAACAATATTAAAAAATAAAAACTCCAATACAAGATTTGACTTTTTTCAATTTAAATTTAAAAATTGGGATATAGAACATATAGCTTCACAAACAGACAATGCCAATAAAGAAGAGTGGATTTCTACTGTTCTAAAATATGTTTGGGGTATAAATGTAAATAAATATAAGTCAAAAATTCAAGAAATAGCAGATAAAAAATTTGATTTATTTTATAACAGAATAAAGAAAAAGTTGAAAATAAAGGAACCAACAGATGAAAATAAAGATAATATAGGTAACTTAACTCTACTTGATAGCAAAACGAATCGTAGTTATGGTAATGCATTTTTTCCCGTAAAAAGAACAATAATAATTGATGAAGATAGTAATGGGAATTTTATCCCAGTTTGTACAAAAAATGTTTTTCTAAAACAATATAGTGATAAGTTATCTAATATGATGAATTGGACAGATGATGATGTAGAAAATTATAGAGATGAAATTTTTATAACATTAGTACAATATAAAATTGTTTACAAGTGTGATTTAAAGGATAACAGTAATGACTAAATTAGAAAACAAAAAATACACTTTTTGGGAGCTACTTGAACGAGTTGGTATAAAAATTCCAATTATTCAAAGAGATTATGCTCAAGGTAGACAGAATAAACAAGCTCAAGATATTAGAGAAAATTTTTTAAATAATTTACTAGAAGTTCTAAATAGTGAAAATCAAACAATAGATTTAGATTTTGTATATGGAACAGTAAAAGATGGTGACTTAATACTATTAGATGGGCAGCAAAGGCTAACGACCCTTTTTTTACTTCATTATTTTTTAGCACTTAAAGATGAAAAGTTAAATGAAAATACAAGAAAAATACTCACAAAATTCACTTATGAAACAAGACTGTCTTCAAGAGAGTTTGTTAAGTTACTAATTGCTAAAAAAGTTAATTTAAAAGAAGAAGAGATTTCCACCACAATTAAAAATCAAACTTGGTTTTTTAGTGACTGGGAAAATGATCCAACTGTTAAAAGTATGCTGACGATGCTTGATAGTGTGCAAGATAAATTTAAAAATGAGAATGGTTTATTTGAAAAATTAATTTCAAAAGAAAAAGAACAAATTACATTTTCTTTTTTACCATTAGATGAGTTTAAACTTACTGACGAACTTTATATTAAGATGAATGCAAGAGGAAAACCTCTCTCAGAATTTGAAAATTTTAAATCAAATTTTGAAAAATTTTTGCTATTTGAAGAAGAAAAAGCAAATCTTGATAATGAATGGTATGATATTTTTTGGAAAATTGGAAAGGAAAAAAACAAAGAAAATCCAGCACAAAGGGCAGATGAGCTATTTTTAAATTTTTTTAAAAACATTACAGCTTTTTATAGTGAAAAATTTAATAAAGATGATGTCTTTAAGTTTAATTACACAAAAAAAATTAAGGAAATATGCACAATTCTTGATTGTTTAATAGACTACGAAGATACTCAAACAAATCAAATAAGAGTAGGTCTAAAAATATTTGAATCTTTTTTACAAAAAGAAAAAGATATAAGTTATGCCGACAGAATAAAATTTTATATGCTCTTGGTCTTTTTCTTGAAAAAAGGGTCACCAAATGAACATCCAAGCATATTTAAAAGCTGGCTTAGAGTAAATATAAACATAATTCATAATACAGTATACGATGATATAAAAGATTTTAAAAATGCTATCAAACTGATTGATAGTTTTAGTGAGAATATTGATAATTTATATAGTTTTTTATCTAAATATACTTTAACTGATAAAATCTCAGATCAGTTAAAAGAAGAAATTGAAAAGGCAAAGATTATTCACGGTAAAAATGACTGGGAAGAATATTTTTTGGAAGCAGAAAAGCATAACTACCTCGATGGAGAAATTAAGTTTTTAATTGATATATCTAAAAAAGATGGAATACCAAGTGAAGAGAAACTTACAACATATATGGAGAAATTTGAAGATTTATGGAGTTTTGTAAGCTCTAAAGAAGGTAAAGAAGAAAATGAAATGTTGCTTCATCGAGCATTGCTTACTTTTGGGAAATACCTTCCAAGGAAAAAAAATAGTAATAAATTTACTTTTGGTAGTTTTGGTTTTGGATTAAGAGAAAAAAACGAAAATTGGAGAAAGATATTTAAAAGAGATGAATTTAAAAAGTTATTGGATAAATTAAATTCTAAGGATATAAAACAAGAACTTACAAGTATTATTAATAGTTTTGAATTTAATTGTAATGATTGGAGAAGTTATTTTATAAATCCAAATAAAAAGTGGACACCGATATCATATGCAAATTATTATCATATAAAAATTGATAAAAATGCTATTTTTTTAAATAATGGCTGGAGTAGTAGTAAGGCAACAGGATGGGGTTGGAGTAGAGTTTATGAAATGTATAGTATATACTTATTGCAATATATTCAAGAAGAATTAAACAGCTTTAAACCTTTTTCGGAAATTCATCCATATCCAAGTAGTGATATAAATGAAACATACCCTGGTATAGCTATAAAAAATTGGAAAATCAAAGATAGTTATAGTTTTGAGATTAATATAATATATGATAAAAAATATATTATTGAATTTTTTGAAAAAAATAATAAACAAATACCAAATAAAATTATGGAGAGATTAAAAAGTTTTGATGCAGATAATGAAACATACGATATTACTGTTTATAAAAATGAGCAATTTGAACTTTGCAAGCAAAATGATTTGGTTTCATTTTTAAAAAAATTATTTAAGGCATTAAATGAACTTAAATATGACACTATCTAAATCTCAATATATAAGAGGCTTACAATGCCACAAGTCTCTATGGTTATATAAAAACAAACCAGAACTTAGAGATATCCAGGATAATCAACAAGAATCACGTTTTAACACGGGGTACCAAGTTGGAGACTTAGCAAAAAAGTTATTTCAAAATGGTGTTGAGATAGAGTTTGATGCTTCTGATTTCAATGGTATGATAGAAAAAACAAAAAAATTTATAGCTAATGGCACAAAAGTTATTTATGAAGCTACATTTAGTGAAGATGGTATCTTTGCTATGGTGGATATACTTGTTAAAAATGGAAATGCTTGGGATATTTATGAAGTAAAAGCTTCTTCTCATATAAAAGAGTATCACATCAATGATACTTCCATTCAATGGTATGCACTCTCAAAAGCTATAAATCTAAATTGTGCTTATGTAGTACATATCAATAATAAATATGTAAGAGATGAAAAGCTAAATATAAAAGAGTTATTTGCCATTGATGACATTACCGATATAGTTTTACAAAAGCAAGCAAATATAAAAGCACAACTTTTAGAGATGGAAGATATGCTTAAAGGAGAGATGCCTGATATTGATATTAGTGATGCACTGCTTGCTTTAAATGAAAGATTTGCAGATTTAGCATACCCATTTCAATACAAACATTATTATCATCCTAAATTCAAAGGTAAATACTCTATAAAAGTTGTTTTACCAACACTCTTTCCAGATGATGATGAACTTGACTATAAAAAACTTGGTTCTATTCAAAATGGTGGTGATGCAATGGATACTTTTGCAAACCTACATCTATTAAAAGATAAAAGTAAGTTAGATGAAATTAAAAAAGATCTACTTGCTTATTGTAGACTTGATACTTTGGCGATGGTTCGGATTTGGGAAAAACTGCATGAGGTAATAAAATAAATGGTATACAAACATGACTACGACAAGATTTTAACAAGGTTAACAACTATCCTTTCACGACTCAATGATGGAGAGGCTCTCTCAGTAAAAGAGTTAGCTAAAGAGTTCAATACAAGCGACAGAACCATACAACGAGATTTTAATGAGCGATTAGTGTCTTTTCCTATCTATCAGGAGAATAAAAAATGGAAAATGCAAGATGGATTTAGGGTTGAAAAAACAAAGTCTCTTGAAGATGAGATAGTCCTTGATATAATTGAAAAAATTACAGAGGGGATTGGTGGAAAGTTTTCTACTAAAGCTCATAAGTTACTTTCTAAAATCAAGAATGAAGATTTCAATCCGATCTATACCAAGCTAAATATTGAAGATATTAGTGATAGATTTGCAGATATACAAGTTTTAGAAACTGCAATCAGAGAAAAGAGAGAAGTTCAATGCTCTTATGATGACGAAAGACATGATGTCTATACAACAACCATTCAACCTCTAAAAATTGTCAATTTTGAGGGGTTTTGGTATCTAATTGCCATACGAAATGAAATATTAAAAAAATATTATTTAAAAAACATTTTTAATCCTGTTATAACTGATACAATTTTTGAAAAAGACAATGAACTTGATACTTTACTAGATGAATCTATTTCTGTTTGGTTTCAAAGGGACATAGAACCATTTGAGGTAAGATTATTTGCAGATAAATCAGCTGCTAAGTTTTTTAAACGAAGAGCACTTCCAACACAGGTAGTGGACTCACTAAATAATGATGGAAGCATGGAATTTACTGTTAAGGTAACTCATGAAATGGAAATATTACCGATTATTAAGTATTGGATACCTCACATATATGTTATTGAACCAGAGTGGGTAAAAGAGATAGTTCAAGAGGATTTAGAAGAATATATGAATAATATAAAAGATTAATTGCAATATTGGGATTTTATAATTAACATAAGGTAAATTCTCTTTAAAAAAGCCTAGATGAATCTCGTACATTTTGAGAGTATAAAAAATCAATAAAAGTATCTTTATTCTGTAATACATCATCTAATAAATTTTCTTTATATAGAGAAACAAATAAGGCAACAGAAGATGCTTGACAGTTAATAGATTTTTTTGGATTAAATTCTATATCCGTAAATACTTCATATTTTATTAGTTCCTGAATAAGCGAAGTATTATATTTTAGTGTGTTAAGATATATCCAATCATAAAAAGCTGTTTTTGGTTCTAACTCCCATTTTTCGTTTTTTCGTAGAAAATATAATAATTTACCAGAAGTTTTTAATTTTGGATATTTTTTTGCTTCTAATGATGACATTTTTAATATTTCACTATATGGACCTCCATGTTCAAATACCTTACTGGCTTGAAACATGCATTCTACAGATAATTTTCCACCATTATCTAATATATACCCTAGATTAAAAGCACTAAGTTGGACACCTAATATGTTCTCTGATTTACTTGAAACTTCTAGTATCTTGTCTGTGGAAATTTTGTATTTTTTACTAATTTCAGTATGTAATGATTGGATAGATTTTTGTTTTTGTTGTACACTAAATCCAGAAAACCATTGAAATTCTATTTCTTCTGATTTTACAAATGAATTTTTATTATTTGTACTCATATAAAAAGGTCTAATTGCCATAGTTTATAAATACCTTCTTTTTAAATCTTCAATATTTTTTATATATTGGATAGGTAAAAAATCTTGAACTAAGACTTCTGCTTGATAATATTTTTTAGATTGAGGATCTAAATTTTTATATTCAATTTTAAAAACATCTAAGTTAAGTGTTTTTAAAAAGTCAAAACTTCCTTTTATTATAACATTATGATCAGTTGCATTCATATTAGAAAAAAGTGTAGAACTTAAACAAGCAATTTCAAGATCTATTTCCAAGCATACAAAGTCAATATTTTCTTCATATTTCAATTTTGTCATCATAGGATGATAATTATGAAATGTAAGTCGAATATAATTTTCTTTATGCTTTTTAAGGTCTAATTTTCTTGAAAGTTCATTGGATGATAAAAAAGCATCTATATTCTGTTGCTGAAGACCATACCAACTATATAAACCTTTATGCTCTATAATCGATTGTAAATTTCTTTTGTCTGTAAAATGATAGAGACTTGTAATGCCTTTTGATTGAAGATAAGCTGGAATATTTTTGTGAAAAGCTTTATATTCCGGACCTGTTTGTTCTTCACACTTTCTTCGCAGTAAAGTTTTTTTAATAGATTCTTTACTATTTGAAATTATGGACTTTACTCTATTAAATGTATTTCTAAATACTTTCATAATTATTTCTCTTAAGCTTATATATTTGTATCAATACTTTTTTTCTTTATTTAAAGGTATTGCCTTATTTGGTATTTTAGCAAAATCAACCAACTAAAAATATGCCTATTTTATTGGGGACATTCCAAATTTATAATTTTTATATACAAAAAATGATATTTTAGAATGGATAATCATCCTCTTTTAAATCAAGAGGCACAGAAGTAGTTATAGAAAACTTGTTATATGATTCAGTAACTTTATTTTCTATTTTAGTATCTAACATTTGCATCATATCGACGGTAACACCATGCTTAAACCTCTTCTGTCCATTTTGATCAGTCCACTGTTCAAACACTAATTTTCCTTCGATAAGAACCTTAGAACCCTTACGAAGATATTGGTTTGCTACTTCTGCACTCCTTCCAAAAAAAGTAATATCTATAAAGCAGACTTCCTCTTTTTGTTCACCTGTATTCGACTTAAACTTTCTACTTGTAGCAATAGCACTCTTTGCTATTGCTAAGCCACCTTGAGAAAATCTAATATCTACATCTCGTGTTAAATTTCCAAGTAAAACAACTTTATTATACATTTTAAATCCTTTTGTTCTTTATACAGAATATATCTATAAGCTATATATTCTTTATCTAAAATACTAGTCTTAATATCTTTTATTTATTCTTAAAAATATTGTATTTAGTACATATATATGATATAGTATTCTTTATAAAGAATGAAGTGGGAAATTATGCAAGAAATCAAGATAAATGGTTTACGATTTAAATATGAACGAGATAGAGATCTTTTTAACTACCTTTTAAAAATCAATGGTGTTACTAAAAAGAAGTTCTGTGAAAAATTTGGTCTTTCTTATTCTTATGTAAATGCTTGGGGTTCTACTACTAAAGAGAAAGATATTAAATTTCCATCTTGGGTACTTATATACTTAAAAGATGTTATGTACTATAAGATTGAAGCTATTAGAATAAAGATGAGCCTTGATAGATTATATGATGAGCTAGAGAGTGGTAAGAATCTTACTGATATATTTAAAGAGTTACATAAACAAGTTACATATGATGATATTATTATTCCAGAGAATATAATTCAAAAAGAAAATGCTAGAATGATAATAATTAAAAAAGGAAAATGATGAATAATAAAATTATGCAAATTCCTGTGATTGATTTACTAAGTAGTTTAAAAAGTGGTTATAAAGAGTATAGAGATTGTTTAGAAAAAGGAAATGATTTAGAAGATCTTGCTCACATTAAAGGATTTTGCACCACAATTGAACAGATTTTAGCTGCTTATGGAGATGTGACAAAAACAGAGATGTTAGATATTAAGAAACCTATTCTTGGTGATATTTCACTTCGAAGAAAGCCTCCTAAAGTTGATTATGATGTGCCAACTATTTTTAGAAAACCAAAAGATTAATCAATATGCCTAATAAGAAGATAGAAGTATCATTTCTCGGTAAATTTTTCGGTAATTATTCTAAATTAGAATATGATGACGAAAAACTATCTTTATTTAAAAATAGTAGTCTTGAAGAAACATTTAATTGGATTGATACTGATAGTTTTGCAGTAATTTCTTCTGGTTTATTTGGTTCAAGTCTTCAATTTTCATTTAACTCTCAGCTAATAAAGATCAAACTCTTAAAATCATCAGAGTGCCAGAATAATATTCAAGTAATCAACAAAATCCTCAAACCTATCATAGAAAATAAAATTATATCTAAGCAACAAATCTTTCAACAATACACACAATTAGAATATTTAAGAGATTCAAAAGTGAGTTATTTAAATAATGAAATATTTCCTTTGCTAGACTTATATGAGGCAAATACTATCGAATGGAAAAAATATGTTTCTACAGACCTTCTTTCATTGTTAGATACTTTATCGGACTATATTCCTCTCACAGATAAAATAATTAATATCTTGAGAAAGCAATTTGAAGCCACTATTCTCTCTTCACGAGCAAAATTTTATGACAATATCGAATCAAACCCCTTAACAGAGGAGCAAAGACTTGCTGTTATCCGTGATAATGATAGAAACCTAGTCCTTGCAGCAGCAGGAACAGGAAAAACTTCAGTAATGGTGGCAAAGGCTCTGGATTTAATTGATAGAGGGTTAGCAAAGCCTGAAGAGATCTTAATACTCGCATATAATCGTGATGCAGCAAAAGAGTTAGAAGAACGATTAAGTATTAGAGGTACTGCTGTTGCAATTAATAAAAATAATAGACCGAAAGTAAAAACTTTTCATGCACTTGGAAGACAAATTCTTCTTGATGCCAAACAATCTGTTTCTATATCTGTGTTTAGTGAAGATCCATTAAAGTTGGATATGTGGATATCTGAATGGTTTATAAATAAAATGCAATCTGATCCAAAGTTTATGCAAACATTTATCGATTTGAGTTACCAGCCTGTCAATCCCTTTGATTTTAAAACAAAAGAGGAATACGATAACTACATCAGAGATAATGAATATAGAACACTACAAAATGAGGTAGTTAAAG
>Ga0256828_1002514_pt1 | contig 10877 bp, 13 predicted proteins | sample CV88metaG_FD_185993 | JGI IMG/M metagenome (GOLD analysis project Ga0256828, IMG submission 185993) | Hydrothermal vent microbial communities from East Pacific Rise, Pacific Ocean - CV88 | ecosystem: Environmental > Aquatic > Marine > Hydrothermal vents | place: Pacific Ocean: East Pacific Rise... | reverse complement strand
CTTCAGGTGTCAACGTCAAAGCTGGCATTGCATTACGCTTATAACCTAGTACTTTAGAGACTGCTTCAGGATCTGTAATCATGGCTTTTATCTCTTGGGCTGTTCTTTTGGAAGCTATCTGCGTAAATGAAGGACCAAATGCCATAGCTGTTTGATGGTGACATCCCCAACAGTAGGTTTCAAATACTTTTTTCCCATTCATCTTAGCAACAAGCAAAACATTTAACATCATTATCAATAAAAATACCAGTAAAAAACGTTGCATCTTGCGATCCTTTATTCATATAGAAAAGATAATATCAATTTTTGAACCACAATACCTTGATATAAAACAAGTTGATGATTATCTATTTTTAACTTTACTGGTATTATGCTCAAATATCGTCCAATATGCTCCATTTCTTACTATCATAGTATCTGTAGGGTGTTGAATATTATAATATATATACGCACCCATTAATAGCATTGTAATACCAAAAAAAATAAAAAATCCTTTCATTGCTCTTCCTCCTCTTTCTCTTTATAGTCCATATCTTCACCATCTTCCACTTTTGCTATAACTAATATAATAATCAAAAAGAAGACAATAACACCTGCATAAACATAATCTAACATCTTATAAGTTCCCATTTATAAAAAGGTAAAGATGCTCTTTGTCTCTAAAAACTAAACACATGCGTCCTACTTTCGTATTTTCTATATCATAAGATTTACTGAGATAAATATAAGGTGACTTTCCAATTACTTCTACCATCTCCTTATCTACTTTGTTTACTATTTTAGGAAGTTTCTCAAATACTATCTTCTCGATACTACAATCTTGAGTCAATTTTTCTATCACTTTTCTTTCATTACCTGTTGTTATCGTAAAAAGATGTGGAGAAATAGCATTTTCTTTGTAACGTCTTAGAGAGATATCACTTATCTCTGCATAAGGTTTTTTACCAAGTAATCTCTCAAAAGTTACATCCGTAGTCCCAAGATAAAATGTCCAACTTTGAAAAAATATCAATATCAGTATCAAAACAAATAAAATAAACATTGGAATATTTTTCAATTTAAACATGAAACAATCTACCTTTCTCTTTTGCTAAACTTTTTAATGTACTTTTCTCTTCTATGGACTCAAAAGCATTGGAAGGAATATAAAAAGCGTTTTCTTTATAGTAAAGTAGTATATCATCTTCTATAGGAACAAGCCCCTGAATATCTTGCCATGGGATGAGAGTATTTTCTTGCTTGATACCATTGTTACTAATATCCAGTTTTATCTGACTGTTTTTTAATAGTGAATTCTCATATACTTTTATAGCTCTTTGATGTACCAACCATTTTTTAACTACATACCAGTAGAGTATTAAAATGGTTGCTAACATCAAAAGCCCAATAGAGCCACCTTTGAGTGCTGCAACCACACCAAACTGTGCTAAAGCTATAAAAAACCATCCAATATAACGTCGTGTAGAATTTTTAAATTGATGGGTATATGATTTTAAAAATGCCTTTTCAAAATTTTCTCTATCCCAAATATACGTAATTTTTATAGGTTTAAATATGCTCATCAGATTCATCTATATAAAGCTCTTTTTTCTTTATATGCCCTTCGTTCTCTAACACTTCTATGCATTTCAAAGTATCATCATAGAGTACTTTATATCTAGCACTATTAATATGATACTGTTTTTGTACTTTTTTAGCATACCACCAAGCCCCAAGTATAGAGAGTGAAAAAAATGCATAAATCCACCATTGCCATGCACCTAAATCAAGTAGCACAATAAAATACTGCACAGAAAATAGAATAAAAAATTCTACTGAGAATATAAGCACTAACGTAGCACTTTGCTCAAAATCGAGAGTGTATTTTTCAATACTTCTGAGAGTCTCTAAGTTTTCATTGACTTTCTTAATTCTCTTTTGTATAGAACTATCATCACTATCTAAGTCGATATTTTTTAGATGAATATTACTGAGGTTATACTCAACATTGGTCTGCATATAGTCTCTAAGGATTTGAGGCTCTTTTTCTAGAGCCTCTTCTAAATCTTCTGGGCTAGGCTTCTCTTTGCCTACTATTTTTTGTACATCTTGAAGTACTAAATCATAAAGACCAACATGCAGAATCTCATGAATCATTCTCTCTTTGTTTAACAAAGTGCTCTCCCTCTGTACAAGCTATAACTTCTGTATCAAACGTTTATTTTCTCTGTGAAACAACAACAGAAGGTTGCGGGTCTATCCCAAATGTCGCAGTATCATCTTTAGCTGGAAGAAAAATTTCAAGCAATCCTTTGAGACCTACAGACATAATAATATTAATAAGGAATATCAGCCAACCAACTAACATCATAATAGCTGATATAGCAGCCAAAATCATAAATGTCTGGAACTCTCCATCCATATAAAAGTGTCGTCTTAGCATACCATCAAGTCCTGCCATACCCATAAATGCACCCATACCCAAGCTACCTATAAGATGTAACCAGAAATGCGCATTGGACATCTTCATAGAGAAGAGCTTAGTATTATTCGTAAGCAATGGCCAAAGTACATAAACTACACTGTATAAAGTCATATAAAGACCTGTGAGTAAGGCTATATGTACATGTGCCCCAATAATCCATTGTGTATTATGAAGTATTCTATTCATCCCCATATCTGCTTGAATAATCGCAGCAGGAACAGCTAAACCAAAACCTAAAAGTCCGGCAAGCAAGTATTTTAGCTCCATAGTCATTTTAAGCGGTCTTGCTTTCCAAAGTGTCATAAGTGTAATAAACAGTGCTAGTCCTTGTGTGAGAAGCTCAAACATGGTTACCATCTCTCCAGAGATAAGTTTCATCATCTCAGGCTGCCCTTGATCTGCTAACAGGTGATGAGACCATACCATCCATGAGACAAAAAGCTCTAGTAGTAGTGCAGCCCGTGCCACATTTTCCATAAAGAGCTTTTGTCCTGTAATCAGTGTAGCTAACAGATACCATGAACCTGCTACATAAATAAGTACCAATCCATCTGCCACAAGGTCAAGTCCCCACCAAAAAAAGTTTTTGTATAAAAGTGCATCTACAGCATGTACATCCCAGCTAGCACCACTGGCATCTGCAATCAAATACACAAGCACGAGTATACCCGCACCTAAAATAACAATAGCATCCAAGAAGGTATCGACTGTACCACGAAATATTGCAACTACGGGTAGAGAAAGTGCTGGTTCTTTTGAGTATGGTGGTTTTCCTGTGAGTTTATTTTTGAGATTCAACAATCCATCAATACCAAAACCAGAGATAAGCAGTTCTTTGCTTGTTTTATTTGCATGGACGCCAATTTTTGCAAAAATAGTAGCATAAATATTATAGATAAATCCAAGTGTACCTATCATAATAAGTGCAACACCTATAATGAATACAATCCCGCCAACAACATTAAATTGAGTAGTATCTGCTGGAAGTGGCCAGTATAGTGTATATAACGGAGCATAACTCCAAATAAATGCAGCAATCCAAGCCAATGCAGAACCAACAGTAATCATGATCCATACAAAGTTTGCCAAGCCTACACTATACAGTGGTTTTTTAGTCAGATAAGGTATCAAAAACATAAATGCAGCAAAAACAAGCTGATAAGTAGAACCAAATATACCGATAATAGGGTGCACTGTCATTATAGAGAAAAAATGCTCAGGATGCCCTTCAATAGGTGGAATGCTAGGATTGACCAAAGCTACCCTCATCAATGTTCCCTCTAATGCTGCTAAACCATAAAACAAAAATGACATTATGACTGCACGAAGCGTTACTTTTTGCAATGCAGTCAATGTTGATGCATCAAAGTTTGTTCCTTTCATTAAACTCATTTTATACTCCTTTCTTGTCACAACCTGTGACAACGACTACTTTTTTAACAAACATTGCATTTCCCGCCGGACCTGCATACTCTGTTGATCTTACATCAAACTCACCACACTCATTAAATGTCCAAAGCAAATCATTTCTACTTCCTGGATTTACCTGCATCTGTGAAATCATACTACCGTCTTGACGAAATAGTCCAAATCCATACACCAAATCTGCACTATGTGCATCAAAGAGTACTTTTTCTCCCTTTTTAATTTCCATTTTATCTTGCATGTCAAACTTATGATTTGCCATCTTAATTTGAAATGTTTTATCAGGTGTGATATCGTGTCGCATAATATCTTCAGATACCCAAGGGATTGTGTTATAGGTAAAGATGTGATGTCCCACTCCCATTGCTACCAAAAATCCGATATACGTATAAAATGGTATTCTAACTATTGGTTTTGCTTTTTTTTCAAGTGTAAGGTTATATGCAAACCATGCAATCACTGAGATAATCAACATCGCGTAGACAGTATATGCTACATTATGAAATTTAAGTAATTCTACCGAAGTTTCAAAAGTCATATTTTCTCCTTTTATAAAATTTTTCTATTAATATTATAGAAATAGATTATTTTTTAACTTGACTTATATCAATCTTTTATACAGTTTTGTGATTAATTTTTAATCAGTTCTAATCCTTGACCTACATCAAACACTCCTTCTCTCAATTGGCTACAATCATAAATCACATACTATAAAGGCAAACAATGAAACACTTATTCATACTCTTACTTGTATTTTTCTCCGTGGAGAGTTTTGCAACACTAGATAACACTACTTGTAAAAAATGTCACCCTATCATCTCTACAGAATATCAAAAATCCATGCATGCTAAATCATCTATCTTTAAAGATCCTGTACACAAAGCTGTTTGGGACAAACACCCTGCCAAAGTAAAAGAAAACTATAAGTGTGCCAAGTGTCATACACCATCAGATAAGGATCTGCTCGCTAAAGGTGGTCTCCCAATACAAAATCAAGTACAACTCACAGAGCCTATCTCTTGTCAACTCTGTCATAAAATACAAAGTATTGAAAAACATACAAAAGCCAATAAAAATATACTCTCACTAAAAGAAAAAATATTTTTTTCAGCAGATAAAGCATTAAAAGGACAAAAAGTGATTTTTAAAGAAAAGAGTCACTTTTTCGGTCTTTTTAAAACAAAAGTAGGTTCACCTTACCATGATATAGACTATAGTAATGCACTCTTTTACAATGGAAATATCTGTATGGGCTGCCATTCTCATAAACAAAACAGTCAAGGTTTTGCAGTGTGTGATATGGAGATTAAACAAGGGGATTCTAAAGAGACTTGTATTAGCTGTCATATGCCTCAAGTCAAAGGAAGCTTAGCCAATCAAAAACAGAATGCAACCCATGCTTACCATGGACATAATATACATACTATTACACCAACGACACTCTCTAAATATATTAAACTCTCTTTATCACAAAAAGACAATAGATTTGAAATTTCCATCAAAAATGAAGCCACACATACCCTATTTTCTCAACCTCTACGTCTTAACCAACTAAAAGTACAGATAGAACGAAAGGGAAAGAGTATCCCATTAGAGACAAAATCTTTTGTAAAAGTCATAGGAAAAGATGGAAAACCTGCTATGCCTTGGTTAGCCAATGAAGTACTTAAGGACACCCTTATAAAAGCCTTAGAAACACGTAAAATAGACTACAATACAACACTGCAAAAAGGTGATAGTGTAGTCGTACAGTTTGGGTACTATGTGGTCAACCCTAAAGCTGCTGACAAATTAGGAATTACAGATAAGGACGTAACAAAGTTTATCGTACTCACTTCAAAACGATTTAATTTATAACACAGCTTTTACTGTGTTATTCAGCACTATTTTCTAATATATGCGTCACTATACGGTACCCATGGTTGAGTGCAATAGCGATGCTTCCTCCACTTTTAAAGGCAATATCCCCTGCGATATAAAGTCCTTTTACTTCACTCTCATAGTTCTCATCGAAGATAGGTTCGCCCTCTTCATCTAAGGTGATACCACAGCTTTTTAAGAAGTCTTTAGGTGTTGTCCCACCTATAGCATAGATAATCCTATCAAACGTTTCTGAGGTATCAGAAAAATTGACTTTTATTTTACCATGTTCACTCTCTAATCCCTCTATATCTACACCTAACCTCAACGCTACGAGACCCTTTTGGCTATGTTGGGTTATCATCTCTTGGTTTGTAGGGTTTGGACGTCCTAATGTCTCTCTACGGTAATTGAGTGTTACACTATTTTCTTGGCTAAGTTCACAAGCATACTCTACAGCCGAATCACCCCCACCAACAACAAGTATTTTCTCACCTTTGTTACATTTATCTAAATTAAAATTCACCTGAGGTCGTAGTGATGGTGGTATTTTATACGACGGTTTATTGGGCTTTCCCATACGACCAATAGAGACTATCACTGCTTTGGCTTTGTCTACACCACAGCCTGATGAAACATAGAAAACACCCTCTTTCTTTTCTACCTTTTCTACCGCACAGTTAAAACGGCTATCTATAATTTCATCATCAAGTAAGGTATCAAAATAATCAAGTGTAGACTCTTTGGTTCCATCGACAAACTCTACATTCCCCTCTAGCTCTACAGTTTGTCCTTGCCAATCTTTATCTACACGTTTAAAATCTTTATAAAACTTACGTATGGTATTTGAGTGGTTGTCTGTTTTCTCCACCATCAAAACTTTCTCTAAACCAAGTACTTTTGCCTCTACAGCTGCACCTATACCACCAGGTCCACCACCTATAATAATAAGATCATATACATTCTGCATTATTTCTCCTTTAGGGAAAAGTATAACATAAAAGCTATATTGAGTGTTAATACTCTACCAATTCTCCATCAAGTGTTTTAAAAAATGCTACCACATCGGCTATCTGCATCTTATTAAATTCATCTCCTATTTGGTATTTACTCATAATACGTATTGCTTCTTCTAGTTTATCTACAGAGCCATTATGAAAATAGGGAGCAGTTTTTGTAATGTTACGCAATATAGGTACCCTAAATTTAAGCCTATTATCTTGGCCTAAAAAACCTCCTGTGTTTTCAAAAGGAAAAGGACTCTGTTTTATCTTTAAATTGGGTTCAAATATCATACCTATCAAATCAGACATATAATTACGTAGAGGAAATTTTTGAATACTCTTCCCTCCTACACTCATCCCTGTATGGCATCCCTTACACCCTTTAGAGATAAACAGTGCCAAACCTCTTTTAGCTGAAGCATTTATAGCACTGTTGTCTCCTTCTAAAAACCTATCATAGGCTCCACGGGTTAAGAGTGTTCTTTCATACGCACCTATCGCTTTACGTACATTCTCAAAAGTAATTTTTTCTTCAGAAAAAAGGGCTTTGAATTTTTGAACCAATGCTAGATCTTTATTAAGCCTATTCTCTACCTCTTTTGGTGTCATATTCATCTCAAAAGGTGCTTGTACTGGTCCACCTGCTTGCTCTTCTACATCTTTAGCTCGTCCATCCCAAAACTGTGATTTTGCTAATGCCACATTGAGTACTGTAGGTGAATTCAGATGAAAAGGATTGGCTCTACCATGAAACCCGATAGCAGTAGGCAGATTATCATCTCCACCCTCTTTAAGATTGTGACACGATGCACAAGAAAGTGTTTCATCTCTTGAAAGGCGTGTATCAAAAAAAAGTGCCTTACCTAAAGAAATCTTCTCTTTACTCATAGGATTTTGAGGGTTATCCACTACTTTGAGCAAATCTTCATACTTTTTAGGTACAGCAGACATATCACGTGAAAGTGCTGCTTCTCTTAATGCTTTATCGCTAAATTTGGCTATTGCTCTTTTAGGTAAAATAAACTGTAGTGAGATAATAAATGCCACTACTAAAAATGTTATCGTTACGGGATGGAACAACTTTTTCATTGGTTATCCTTTATTAAATAGCAAATGTCTCTTTTACTTTTTGTTCAAATTCCTTATCACCCATCTCTTTTCTAAGTGGTACAAATGTTTCAGCTTCTGCACCTACTGGTACAAAAATATCAGCATTTTCATCTTCTATAATCTCTTTGACTGCATCTGCAATAGGTTGAGGGTTTGGTCCTTCATTAATGGCTTTAGCCAAGATAGGTACAAAATGTGATACCAATGCTTGATATGGTGAATCTTCACTGGTAGTTTGTACATTTGCAACCAAACCTTCTTTTACAAAATTGGTACCAAAAAGACCAGATTGAATAGAGTGTACCCTCACATTATAAGGTAAAGTCTCAAAACGTAATGAGTCTACAATCCCTTCAACTGCGTATTTACTAGCATTATAATGTGCTAAAAGCGGTAATCCCATTTTACCTAAAAATGAAGAGATATTTATAATCACACCACTTTTTGCTTCCCTCATATAAGGTAGTACTTCACGAGTGACTTTAAGCAAACCAAAGACATTGACATTAAATTGATCAAACATCTCTTTATCTGTACCATCTTCCACAGTAGCGAGTAATCCATATCCAGCATTATTGACAAGTACATCTATTTTACCTTCATCTTGAATAATCCTATCTACTGCATCTTTAATACTTTGTGTATTCGTTACATCTATATATATTGGTTTTAAATTTTCTGTTGCTACTTTATTTTGGGCATCTCTACTTCCTGCATAGACGATATATCCATTTTGTGCTAAAAACTCTGATGTGAGTTTACCCATACCAGAGCTTGTACCAGTGATTAATACTACTTTTGACATTTTTTACTCCTTCTTATATTTTTTATAATTTCAGTATAGTTCAATGCATAAAAAGAATCAAGCTCTTTTTAGCACAAAAAGATTTTTCTTTTAGCACAAAAGGGATTTTTATCCTAAATATTTCAAATAGGAGTATTTTTATCTTATTATTGATATACATCAAGAAAACCCTAAGTTTATTCCGATATATTTCGTTTATATCTAATTAGGAGTAAATATCTCTGAATTAGAATTTAATCTTAAGGAGTCTGTCTTGAAACAGCTTATTATTTTAATTACATTATTTACAACCTCTCATCTTTTTGCTGATGTAGAAAAAGGAAAAGCAGTCTATGCTGCTAACTGTGCTATGTGTCATGATGTCAATGGTGGGATGAGTCTAGGTCCAGATTTTAATATAGTATCTTATACTAGAACCAAAGAGGAAATAGAAGCTTACGCTAAAGATCCTTATACACTGAATAAAGCCTTTGGGTACACTGCCAATGCGATGCCTACACTACCTCTAGAGGATGACGAGTTCAATGATGTAGCAGAGTACATAGACTCACTACAACCATTTAAAAAATGGATGATAAAGAAAAAAGATTAACTTCTCATCAAATCTTTAGGGTACACACCATAGGTAGCAAAAAAGAGTTTAGAAAAATATCCTTGGTGTTTGTATCCTACTTTTTTAGCAATCTCACCAATGGTGAGATTTTCTTCTCTTAATAATAGATTTGCTTCATCTAATCGTAGCTTTTGTACATACGCATGCAGTGTAGTATGATACACTTGTTTAAATATTTTTTTTATTTTTGTTTCATTGGTAGCACAGAGATGTGCTAACTTCTCAATAGTAGGAGGATGAATAAAATCTTGAAGTAATACCATCTTAGCTTTTTTGGCGAGTTCTAATGCCTCAATATCGAGGGTATCTTCAAAAATATCTAACAGTGAAAAACGATGAATCATAAACTCTGTCACGCGATGTTCTGCACGAATACTTTGCATTCTATCTTCCGTTGAAACATCTAAAAGCTTTTCTACAATATAAAGACTTAGTGCATCTATAGGTTGTGTATCTATAACTTTGAGTGAAATATCCTGTTGTATTTCATGGTATAAAAAATCAATAGATTCATTTTGACTTGCACTTAAATAACGTTTTAAAAAAAAGTCAGCAATAAATAAGATAAAAACCTCTGACTTCTTAGATTTTTGTATCGTTAAAGTCATATCTTGCTTAGAGGAACAATAGATGGATATCTCCCCATCATGTACGTATTCTTTAGTATTAGCTAGGGTGTCCTCTATTTCAAGTCTACCTTCTTTTACCATGATAAACATCACCATTCTATCTAAATTTTTTAGTACTACTTTTTGACTATGTTGTTCTAGTTTACTCTCTAAAAACACAATACCATTTGAGATATCCACACGATTAAGATACCCCTTGTTCTCTTTAACCAGTTGTGTGATTTTATATCTGGTATCAGTAATATTAAAAAAGAAACTATCCATAGTTAATACCTAGAGATCATAATAGGCTCGTACCCTACGTTCAAACTCTTCATCACTTAACTCTTTTTTCATAGGAATAAATTTTTTAGCTTTATCTCCTACGGTTTGTCTAGCTAGTGAGTCTTTTTCTTTTATAATTTTTAAAATCAATTGTGCTACTTCTGTTGTGTCATTACCACTATTGATTTGCTCTACAATAGTAGGAGCTAAGTTTCCTACCAAAGAGGCATAGACAGAATCTTTTTGAAAGGTTTGACTATTGGTTACTAAATTATCTTTGGCAAAATTGGTATCAAAAAATCCTGGCATAATAGAATGTACCCGTATATTAAAATCTTTTAGTTCATAACGCAATGAATCTGTTATACCCTCCACTGCATATTTACTGGCATTATAAAAAGTCAGTAAAGGCAATCCTATCTTTCCCAAAAAAGAGCTAATATTAATAATAATCCCTTCTTGTTGATAACGCATCTTAGGAATCACCATTTTACACATACGCAGTACCCCAAACACATTGACATTAAACTGATGAAACATTTCATCTTCTGTAACATCCTCTACGGTTGAGACCAGTCCATACCCTGCATTATTGATAAGAATATCAATTTTTTCTATATATAAAAGTGCTTCTTCAATACTTTTTAAATCCGTAACATCTAAGAAAATAGGACGTATATTTTCAGACTGTACATCAAAAAGT
>Ga0256828_1002513_pt1 | contig 10878 bp, 8 predicted proteins | sample CV88metaG_FD_185993 | JGI IMG/M metagenome (GOLD analysis project Ga0256828, IMG submission 185993) | Hydrothermal vent microbial communities from East Pacific Rise, Pacific Ocean - CV88 | ecosystem: Environmental > Aquatic > Marine > Hydrothermal vents | place: Pacific Ocean: East Pacific Rise... | reverse complement strand
AGGAATCTCTTTGAAGTTTCTAAACAGAGGGCTTTTTGCCCTCGCCTTTCTCATTTTTTTTCAAGTATCACTAAGTGCGGAATATTTATACAAAGATGAAATAATCTTTAATAAAAAATTCAATGACGATATTGAAGTTATAGGCTCAGAACTTTATCAAAAAACAGGTATAAAACTAAAACTTGAAATGGTAAAAGAGCTAAAAGATATTCATATAAGCAAATATGCCCAACAGGAGGTGGATAGTTTTAAAGAACCTACCATACTTTTGGTATTTAGCGAATTTAACAGCAAAGTCGATATAGCTGTTAATGATAAATCTTTGTATAAATATTTTAATAAAGAACAGGTTTTAAGCCCTGCTGCTTCTATTGTGCAAAGTTTTGTACTCATTATTGCGGCTGCACACAGTTTTGAAGATGCAAAAAACATGATACTGAACTCCGGTGGAACAATCATCCCAATACTGACACAAAAAACAAAAAGTGCACCAAGCACAAAATATCAAGCTGCACTTTTTAACGGATATGCAGATATAGCCGATCAGGTTGCATCCGCAAAAGGTGTAAAACTTGTACACAGTCCCGGAAGTGCCAACAAAACAACCATATTGTATATCAAAACATTTTTCTATCTATTTGTTTTTTATGCCATATTTATGTATATAAAAAGAGTTAAATACAGGAGAGACCATGCAGATAAATAGTGCAAAAATTTGGCCATATGCGATTGCAGGTGCAATCACAATGGTGTTTGGATTTTGTGTTGCAACACTCATCACAACTTCCCATGCTGAGCTCGATGAAAGCAATCTCTATATGCAAGACTACCATGCAACAAATCAGGATATAAACAAAATCATCACACAAAAGATAGCTTTTGACAAAAGATACAATATATCTTATATCAACGACGGACTCAAAACAGACAACACAACAATAAAATACAAAATTACAAAAAAAGACAACACTCCCGTCAATGATGCAAAAATTGAACTTATCATCACAAGACCTTCAGATGTCAAAGAGGATATAAAACTCACAAATCCGAAGATAGAAAATGGTATTTACAGTTTTGAGAAAATAACCCTACCACTAAAAGGTAGATGGAATCTTATGGCAAAAGTCAATATAGACAAGATGCAAAGATACTACAATATAAAAGCAGATACAAGAAACAAGAAGATATCTGAGTATTAAAATGGATGAAACAACCATTGTCTTACCCTCTGCACGGGCTATAAGGGATGAGCAAAGCACCATAGAGGGTTGTGCATTTTTACCCAACTACACAACAATGGGGGAGTTTATCTCAAAACTCTGTATTGTTAAAGATTACAAATCTATGGATGAAGACACAAGGGTGCTTCAGTTGCTAAAAGCAGCTGATTTCTCCCTGTTTTCAAATCTAAAAATAGAAAGAAACTTTTTTACTTTTACAAAAAACTCAAACTACATATTATCTTTTTTTCAAGAACTTGATGCTGAAATGTATGATATCAAAGATTTAAAACAATATGACACATACAGTGAATATGAAGAACACATAACAATACTCGAAGAACTTTACAAAAGATACGAACATATCTGCAAAGAGAAAAAACTATTTGAGAGAGTTTTTTTGAGTAAACTATATAAATTTAACTCAAACTATGTAAAAGAGCAAAAAAAAATCATCATAAAAACAGATGGGTATCTGACAAATTTTGAACTTCACCTGTTATTTGAATGTTGCAAATACAGTGAAGTAATTTTGGAACTAAGCACATCAAAATTCAATGAAAAAATGAGGGAAAAACTTGCCAAAGAGGGGATAATACTTGAGGCAGATTATATATATGAGATATCACTAAATACAAGAGAAATAATCACCAAAAATAAAAGAATACAAAATAAAAATATCTACTTTAGTGAGTTTGCAGAAGATATTTTGCAAGTAGCTTTTGTAAAACAAAAAATATATGAAGGGATACAAAAAGGGTATAAACCACAAAATATTGCAGTTGTTTTGGCAGATGAAACTTTGGCACAAAAGATAAGAGATTTTGATACACTCAAAAACTTCAATTTTGCCATGGGTAAAAAATTTGTAACAAGTAACATATACAAGATACTAGATGCTACAAATCAGATGCTAGATGAACAGACACAACAAAATACAGCAAGGATACAAAGGGTTGGCACACAACTCTATGATCAACTCTACGAACACTACAAAAAACCTCTAAAAGAGTTTGACCTTATCAATTTTTTGCAACAATGGGGTGCAAACTTTGAGGAGAATGATGAATATCAGGTGTTTACTCAACAACTCTATAACTTTTCAAAAGTTACACCATATATGGAAGATATGAGTATAAAGAGTATCTTGTCTCTGTTTTTAAACCGCTTGTCCACCCAAAGCATAGATGATGTAATGGGTGGAAAAATCACCGTTATGGAACTACTAGAAACAAGGCTTATAAATTTTGATATGGTTGTTATTGTCGGTTTTGATGAAGATAATGTACCAAAAAAAAGCAACAAAGATATGTTTTTAAATACTGCCATAAGGAAAAAAGCAAATCTCCCCACAATGCAAGAGAGACAAAATCTGCAAAAACACTACTACGATCTGCTTATATCAAGGTCTAAAGAGGTATATATATCGTGTGTGGTATCACCACAAAAAAGCCGATCTGTATTTTTAAAACAACTTGGTGTAAAAAATATAGAACAAGACAATGATTTGAAATATGCCAATATACTCTTTGACCTTCCAAATATACAAAAATACACACAAGATAAAATATCTCTACCCTACTCTTTTGACAAAAGAGATATCTCAAACTCATCTTTAAAAACATTTTTGGAATGTAAACGAAGATATTATTATAAATATATACTAAAAATCAACAACCACGAAATACCTCAAGATATACCTCACGAATACGAAATTGGCAACCATGTTCATCTGGCTTTGAAAAAAGTATATGAAAATCAAAACTCATATTTTGATACGGCACAACTTCAAAAAGATATATACAAACAACTCGATAATCTGTGTACACCAAATGAGATGCAAAAATATATGACAGCAATACAAAAGAAAAAACTGCAAAAATTTTGCCAAAATGAGATAGATAGATTCAACGACGGATGGCATGTTTACAAATGTGAAATAAATATAAAAACAAAGATAAACAACATAACTCTAAACGGATATATAGACAGAATAGACAAAAGGGGTGATGAGCTTTGTGTACTTGATTACAAAACAGGCTCTTACAAACTTTACAACAAAAACAATTTTGGGGATGCAACAGATTTTCAACTAGAATTTTATCACATACTTGCCTCTACACTGGGCAATGTCTCTGATTGTGGATTTTATGACCTAAAAGAGGGCAAAATAGTATATGAACCGTTTTTAAAAGAAAAACTAGATATCTTGCAATCAATCCTAAAAGATATATCAAATATCAGTGATGTCAGTTTTGATATGTGCGAAGACACAAAACACTGCCTCTACTGTGAATACAAAACAATATGTGACAGGGATTAAACTTTATAAAGTTTATTGATGTATAATTGCGAAAAAGGGGCAAATATGGACACCATACTAAAAGAACTCTCTTCAAGAAAAAGTGAAATAGACAAAGAGATTGAATTGGTTTTTAAAACAAATATGAAAATAACAGACTGGGATGTACCAGAAGCTGATGACAAAAGAGCAGCTGAAATTATCATAGAGATGATGCAAGACAAACTCAACCTGATAAAAGAAGATATCCAAAACGGAAAATACAACAACTACTAAGCCAATATGAATATCATAATAGCAGGTGCAGGAAAAGTTGGTTTTAATCTTGCAAGAACATTATCTATCGGACACAATGTAACAATCATTGATAAAAACACAGAAGCTCTGCACAGAATACAAGAAAGCCTTGATATACTCCCAATGAGAGGGGATGTAGAAAACCCTGAGATATACAAAAACTTTATAGACAAAAAGGTTGACTTGCTTATATGTGTGACAAATATTGACAATGTAAATCTAATTGCCACACTTGTAGCAGATTCTGTACTTGATATAGAGAGAAAATTTGTACGGTTACAAAATGAATTTTTTCTAAAAGATTTTATGAAAGAAAAACTCTCAATAGACAAAATGATATTTCCTGTCAAACTTGCATCAAAAGCTATCAGGTCTTTGTTGGAATATCCTCAGGCAAACAATGTTAAGTTTTTCAAATACACAGACCACAGACTTATATCTATAAGGGTAGCAAAAGAAACAACCCCCACAAGAATTGTAGATGAAAACGTCTCAATAGTCGGCATAGAAAGAAACAAAAGTTTTTTTATACCACAAACAGATGAAGAGATATTGCCAAATGACCTCATCTACTGTTTTGGGGAGGAAAAATATATAGAACCTCTCTACACACTTTTTGACAAAACAATAAAATCAAAAATACAAAAATGTGTTGTTTTTGGAGCAAACGAGCTGGGTATAGCCATAGCAAAAGAACTCGTAGAGGCAAAAAAAGATGTCAAAATAATAGACACAAACCTAAAGGCATGTCAAAGTGCTGATGAGATACTAAAAGGTTATGCTTCTGTAATAAATCTCAAATATGGAGATACAACTGTATTTGAGGATGAGAATCTGGATGAGGCAGATATATTTGTATCTGCAACCAATAATGATGAATACAATATCATAAAATGTCTTGAAGCTCAGGAAAACGGTATCTCAAAAGTGGTTGCAATAAACAATGAGATGGAATACTACTCACTAATGCACTCTCTTGGCATCATAGTTGTAAGGGGACCAAAAATAAGTGCCTATAACACAATCATGGAGCATATCAGCTCTAGCGGAGTTATTATAGAAAAAAGTTTTTGCGGTTCCAAAGCCCTTGTATATATGAGAAAAATATTTCCTTCATCAAAACTCATAGATAAAAAGACAAAACCTCTTGGTGTAAAAAAATCAAAAATATTTTATATGAGAGAAAACAAGCTCATAGATTTTGATAAAAAAATTATCCTAAAAGAGGGTGATTTAATCATATCTTTTTGCACCATCAAAGAAAGCTCAAAAATAAAGCAATGGATATATGGATTATAAAAATATACTAAAAATAATATCTCTTATAGGGATAACAATATCTGTTATATTTCTACTGGATATTGCTGTTGGTCTTGTTTATGGGGAAAACTACATGAAGTTTTTCTATTTTGATTTTTCATTTTTTATACTAAATCTCTCTATATGGATATTTTTCTACAAACATGAACTTAATCTGAGGATAAAAGACAGCATACTTGTTGTAAATCTGATGTGGATACTTCTTGGTGTAATTGGTGCTATGCCATTGTATCTATATTCACATATCACCTTTGCATCTGCATTTTTTGAAGCAGTAAGCGGATTTACAACGACGGGAGCTACAACATATACAGATATTGAAAGTTTGCCCCATATAATTTTGTTTCACAGAAGTCTTATGCACTGGCTTGGAGGCTTGGGGGTGATTGTACTTGGTGTAGGATTGTTATCTATGATAAATCCAACAGGAAGTCTCTCCCTTTTCAAAGCAGAATCAACAGGGATAGAGCTTGAAAAACTAACACCAAAAATAAAAGACACTGCACTTAGACTATGGCTTGTTTATCTTGTTTTAACCATTACAGATACTTTGATGCTTAAATTTTTTGACATGAGCTGGTTTGATGCCATCAACCATGCTTTTGCAACTGTATCAACGGGTGGATTCTCTACAAAAAACAACTCTCTTGGGTATTTTACCAACGACGGAGTGATATGGACAACAACTGTTTTTATGCTTCTTAGCGGTATAAACTTTTTGGCTCACCTCAAACTATACCACAAAGACCTCGGTGGCTACAAAAGTGATGAAGTAAAATACTATCTTATACTTTTTGTAATGTTGTCTCTTGGACTTACATTTGTACATATAGACCTTAGCGGTGATGGTTTTTATGATGCTTCAAAACATGCTTTTTTTACCATAGCTTCAGTTATGACAACAACAGGATTTGCCACCATAGATTATGGCTCATGGTCACATCTGGCAATTGCCGTTATCTTTGTGGGGATGCTTATTGGCGGCAACAGTGGTTCAACAGCAGGTGGGATAAAAGTGATAAGGCATATTATTATTTTTAAAACACTCTTTTGTGAGTTTAAAAGGATTTTACATCCAAATGCCATCATATCTGTATTTGTAGATGGAGCAAAACAACAAGAGAGGATACTCTCTGCAACTTTTGGGTTTTTTACACTCTTTATGATCAGTGTCGGCATTGTTACTGTGTATATCTATGCAAGAGGGTATGATGCCATGAGTGCCATATCTGGTGCATTTGCCCTTGTGGGTAATGTGGGACCGGGATTTGCCCTTGTCGGACCTGCTGAGAATTTTGCATTTTTTAGTGACTTTGACAAGATATTTTTCTCTTTTGCCATGATTATAGGTCGTTTGGAATGTTATACCGTTTTTGTTCTTTTGAGTAGTTCATTTTGGAAAAGGTTTTAAATGTTTATCAATAATCTGGCTTATGAAGCAAGTGCAGGAAGCGGAAAAACTTTTATGCTTGTTGTAAGGTATCTCTCTTTGTTGTTTATGGGGGCTTCACCCTCTAAAATACTGGCACTCACATTTACCAACAAAGCTGCCAACGAGATGAGAGAGAGAGTTGTAAATACACTAGAAGATCTCCAGACAAAAGGGGAATTGGATGAGATTATAAAAATAACCTCCCTCACAAAAGATGAGATTTTAGGCTCAAGGCAAAAAATACTGGAAGATTTTTTGGATTCAAACACAAAAATTATGACAATAGATGCTTTTTTTACACAAATTCTTAGAAAATTTTCTCTATATGTCTCTTTGATGCCAGATTTTTCCACCTCTGCTTCACAACATGAGATAAAACTACTCTTGAGATTTTTAAAACAAACAACTGTAAAACAAAAAAAAGATCTGCTTGTAGATCTCTCAATTGAATCAGACAAAAGAGTTACCAATATTTTTGCTCTGCTTGATGAGTTTTATGCAAAAAAAAATGAGATGACACATCTTGAATTTCAAAAATCAGATACCAAAATATTTGAAGATATGGTGATGAAAAACTTTTATATGCTTCAAGAGATAGTATATAACTCGCCAACAGCATCATCAAGTGCAAAAAAAGGGGTAACGACGGATAGCTTTGACGAACTTAGACAAAAAGCATGGCTAAGCAGAGATACACTTGATTATTCCACTTTCAAAAAATGTTATACACCTCAGATGGATATATTGTTAGCTAAGATAAAAGAGGGGATAAAAAACTACAACAAAGCAAAAGAAAACAACTTCTTTTATGCACTTACACAATTAAGAGATATATACGAAGATGCAAAAAAAGCACTATACACACAAGAGGGTGAGCTTGGATTTTTGGATGTAAGTATTTTGGTGTACAAGATACTTCAGGAGATAGATGAGAGTGATTTTTTATATTTTAGACTAGATGCACAGATACAGCATATACTCTTGGATGAGTTTCAAGACACAAGCATACTCCAATACAAAATACTAAAACCACTCATAGATGAAGTAACATCCGGCTATGGTGTGGAGGAGCAAAGAAGTTTCTTCTTTGTTGGTGATGTAAAACAGTCTATATACAGATTTAGAGGGGGAGTCAGTGCATTGTTTGAAGCAACTGCACTAGAACAAAATACAAAAATAGACAAACTGAGTGTAAATTACCGCTCCAAAAAAGAGGTTGTTGAGTTTGTCAATGAGACCTTTTTAAACAAGATTAAAAACTATACACCACAAAAGGTACAAGATGGCATAGGCGGTGGATTTGTAGCAGTATGTGAAGATGATGAGATATTGGACAAGATGCTTCAATGGACAAAAGAGATGATTGGACTTGGTGCAAATACAGATGATATTGCAATACTCTGTTTTACAAACACAGACGGTGAAACAATCAAAGAAAAACTGCAAAGCAACAATATAGATGTACTTACACAAACCAGTACAAAGCTGATAAACCAGACAAACATAAAAGCTATCATAGAATATCTAAAATATCTATACTTCAAAGAGGATATATACAGATATAACTTTTTTGCACTAATAAAACAAAAGGTCGCAGATATACAATATACAGATATATCATCTTTGAGTCTTTTTCAAATTGTAAAAAACATCATAACAAAATACTCCCTTTTTAACAACGATTACAATACACTCAGATTTTTATCTGCTGTTGCACAGTACAAAGATATTGAATCTTTTTTGTTTGAATATGAGAGGCTCGATACAGAGGCATCGCCAACAGACCTAAAAGGTGTCAAAGTATCTACAATTCACAAATCCAAAGGGCTTGAATACAAACATGTAATTGTAATAGACAGGCTCAAAAACCCACCACCCTCAAGAGATACAATCATATACGAATATGACAATATAACACTAAAAAATGTCTATCTCAGAATAAAAGGCAGAGAAAATATTGATAAAGATTATGCAGATGCACTAAAAAAAGACAAATCTCTGCAACAAGACGATAACCTAAATGCACTTTATGTTGCTTTTACAAGGGCAAAAGAGAGTCTCATAGTGATACAAAAAAGCAAAAAATCAGCTTTTGAACAACTTGAGCTACAACCTGCTCAAAGGGGAGAGGTAGAAATATCAATACAAAAAAGAGAGACAAAACAGACACAACCTCCTCTGCCCTATGCAGACATATACTATGGTTCACAGAGTGATACAGGGCATAATGAAAAAGAGCAAGACGGAGAACTAAAATCTATAAACTTCGGTATAGCCATGCACTATGCCTTGGAGATGCTTGGCAGTTTTGAGGTATCATCCATAAACAACAGCATAGATATGATGCTCAACAAATATGGACATATACTTGATGAAGATGAGATACAAGATATAAAAAACAGATTGACAATGCTTATAAACTCACCCGCATTTAGAGATCTTCTTGGTGATAAACACTACAAAGAAAAAGCGATAAAACACAATAACAATCTAAAATATATAGACCTTCTTGTATCTGAGCAAAATCGTTTTCGGATTATAGACTACAAAAGCAGTACAACACATATGGACAAACACATAAAGCAGGTAAAATATTATACAAAAGCTATCAAAGATATAACAGGCAAAGAGGCAAAAGGTTATCTGTGTTATATGCTAAAAGAAAAAATATTGATAAAAGAGATTTAAGATTTAAATCTTATAATAACCTGAATTTAAGTATGTTATAAGTTTATACAGCTATACTTCCACCACTAAAAACAAAACGAAAGGTTCTAAAGTGAAATTTACAAAAATTGCAACTGCTGAACAAATCGATCAAAAATGGGTTTTGATTGATGCTGAGGGCAAAACATTTGGTCGTATGATCACAGAAGTAGCTACTATACTTCGTGGTAAAAACAAGCCATGTTATACTCCAAACCTTGACTGTGGTGACTATGTGGTTATCATTAATGCTTCAAAAGCCAAGTTTAACGGACTTGGTAAAATAGCAAACAAAGAGTATTTCTCACACTCTGGTTATTTTGGTAGCACTAAAAGTGTTAAAATGACAGAGCTTTTGGAAAAAAACCCTGAGAAACTATACAAACTAGCTACTCGCGGTATGCTTCCAAAAACTAAACTTGGTGCAAAAATGCTTAAAAAACTAAAAGTATATGCAGGTGAAAATCATCCTCACACTGCACAACTTGCTAAATAAGGATTGATTAGATGGCAACAAAAATATATGCAACAGGTCGTCGTAAAGCGTCAGTAGCAAAAGTATGGTTAACTCCGGGTAGTGGTAAAATCACAATCAACGGTCTTTCACTAGATGCATGGTTGGGTGGACTTGAAGCGAAAAAACTTCGTGTTAAACAACCTTTGGTTTTATCTAAACAAGATTCTTCAGTAGATATCGTAGCTACTACTTTGGGTGGTGGTTTTGGCGGTCAAGCCGATGCACTTCGTCACGGTATCTCAAGAGCTTTGGTTGCTTTTGATCCGGCGATTAAAGCTATCCTAAAACCTGAGGGCATGATGACTCGTGATGCTCGTGTGGTTGAGAGAAAGAAACCGGGTAAAAGAAAAGCTCGTCGTTCTCGCCAGTTCTCAAAAAGATAATCTTACTTTGTCTTTTTCTTATCAATGCCTTTTGGCATTGGTAAAATTCTTCAATATAATAAAAAAACTTCCTAAACTAACAGATTTTATATATAATTCCCTATTATTTAAAAAAGGTACACTAAGATGAAAAAACTACTTCTGCTTATAACTGTTGCGGCAATAACTTTTGTTTTGCTTCCGCTTCTTGGCAATCAGGTTGTACAAAAAGAGATTGACAACCGCATAACAACCCTGCAATCATACGGGCTTCAACCAACAAAAACCATAAAAGACATAAGCTACTTTAAAAACAACTACCATTATGAATTTGAGATAAAAGAGAGTGAAAAATTTTTAAAATATCTTCAACAGTTTTCACAAAAACAACTCCCGTCATACACAAATGCAATAGTTGAGGGTGTAAAAATGGGTGTAGATATAGAGTGTAGCAACTTTTTGTTTGACAACAATATAAAAGTAGATATATATCCACTTTCTTTCTCTACTACAACTATGCAAAAAATCAAGCACAATGACAAAAATTTTTATAAATATATCATAACACTATTGCAAAACAAAGCTATACTATACCATATAAACTATGATGTGCTAAAGAAAAACTTTGATGGATATATCAAAGATATAGATGAAAAATATACTGACAAAAACGGCTATGACATCACACTAAAAATATCAAAAGCGGTATTTGACGGTGCTGG
>Ga0256828_1002512_pt1 | contig 10878 bp, 10 predicted proteins | sample CV88metaG_FD_185993 | JGI IMG/M metagenome (GOLD analysis project Ga0256828, IMG submission 185993) | Hydrothermal vent microbial communities from East Pacific Rise, Pacific Ocean - CV88 | ecosystem: Environmental > Aquatic > Marine > Hydrothermal vents | place: Pacific Ocean: East Pacific Rise... | reverse complement strand
ATGACCCAAAGCTACAAGAAGAGAGAGCTATCTCTACACGTAAAACTTACTATACACGTATCTTGGTAGCTGTCTTTGGTACTATGAATATTATGTGGTTAGCCATTGCCCACTATGCAGGCTACTTCACAGGCATACAACAATCGTTTAAAGATATTCTCAATGTAGCTGAGTTTATTTTAGCTACTCCTGTACTTTTTTACTCTGGATGGATATTTTTCAGAGGTGCCTATTATGGTTATAAAAACAGAATTGTCAATATGGATACCCTTGTTGCCTCAGGGGCACTTCTGGCATATATCTACTCTATCTATGCCATGGTTACCCAAAGAGGAGAAGTTTATTTTGACTCTGTGGTTATGATTATTACTTTTGTACTGGTAGGAAAATATCTGGAAGTATTGAGTAAAAAGTCTGCGGTAGATACACTGGATTCCATTATGGGAAGTACCCCTACAGAAGTTACACTTTTAAAAGAAAAAGTCAAATCTTTAGTCTCTGTAGAAAATATTGTGGCAGGTGACATTATAGAACTTAAACCTGGAGAAAAAGTAGTGATTGACGGAGAGCTTATCTGGGGTGAAGCCTCTTTTGATGAAAGCTCACTCACTGGAGAGAATGAACCCATTTACAAAAAAAAGGGAGATACCATTATCAGTGGCTCCATCTGTCTAGACTCTGTTATCCATTATCAGGCGAGTAAAGATGCTTCCAGTTCTATGCTCACCTCTATTATCTCTTTACTTGAAGAGTCTATTACTAAAAAACCTCATATAGAGCAACTTGCCAACACCATATCTGGCTACTTTTCTTCTATTATTTTACTCATTGCCTTACTCACTTTTGCTGGATGGTACTACTTTACAGGTAGCTTTGAGACTGCACTTATCGTTGGTATCTCTGTCATTGTCATTGCTTGTCCTTGTGCCTTGGGGCTTGCTACACCTATGGCAACACTCGTAGGCATTGGAATTGCTGCAAAACGCGGCATACTCTTTAAAGAAGCAAGTTTTCTTGAGACTATGGCAAAAGCCGATATTTTAGCACTAGATAAAACGGGTACCATTACCGAAGGCAAACCCTCTGTTGTGCATGCAGATATTTTAGATGATTTTAACCCTTCACTGCTTTATGCACTCGTAAGCACATCCAATCACCCTATCTCAAAAGGGCTTCAAAAGTATCTAGAAACGCACTATGAAGATTTAAAGGTACTAACTCTTGAAAACATCAGTACTATTGAAGCAAAAGGCTTACAGGCAAGCTATGAAGAACAACATCTTATAGGTGGCAATGCCGAACTTATGCATAGACATCACATACAAGTCGATGCAGACTCTGACAATGCTCTCTTCTTCTTCAGTATTAATGAAACATTGGTTGCTAAATTTGAATTAACTGACACAATAAGGGCTGGTGCCAAAGAGGCAATAGCAGAGATACAAAAGATGGGTATACGTGTTGTGATGCTCACAGGGGACCATCTTCAAAGTGCACAAAAAGTAGCTTCCAAAGTGGGGATAGAAGAGATACATGCCAAACTTCTTCCTCAAGATAAAGCTGCAATGATAGATAATTATCACAAAGAGAAGCATGTCGTAGTCATGGCAGGAGATGGAATCAATGATGCTATTGCACTGGCTTCTTCGGATATTGCTATTGCTATGGGTAATGGTGCAGATGTTGCTATCACCGTCAGTGATATTGTACTTTTAGATGAAAAACCTTTAAGTCTCTATGATGCCTTTAGACTTTCACGAAAAACATTTGGTACAGTCAAAGAAAATCTTGGTTTTTCTCTGCTTTACAATCTCATTGCTGTTCCTCTTGCTGTCTTGGGGTTTGTCAATCCTCTGATTGCCGCACTCTCTATGTCTTTGAGTTCTCTCTTTGTTGTAGGAAATTCTCTTAGAATAAAAAATATAAAATTTAAGGAAAAATCATGAGTGAAGGTATAATTATTTTGATGATAGGTGTCTCTACCTTTTTAGGTGCCATAGGTTTAGTCGCACTTATATGGGCTGTACGGACAGGTCAATTTGATGATGAATCCAAATTTATTGATGCTGCACGTCATGACAATCTTGAAGACCTTCAAGATGCAGCGATGATGCAGGCAAAAAGAGAAGCGTATAAAAAGAAAAAAAGTGATGAGAAAAAAGAGAGTTCTTACCGTCCTCCTGATTAAAATAAACATTCATACATCAATATTAATAGACTAACTTAGTTTTTAGTGCTATAATTTTACAAATTAAATAGGGGTACTTAATGTCCATCAACGCTTCCATCTTTCGTGAATATGATATTCGAGGTATTTTCAACAAAGAACTCAATGAACAATCTGTGAAACTCATTGGATATTTTCTAGGGCAAAAAATACAGGGGAACAAAGTGGTCTCTATTGGTTATGATGCACGTTCACACTCTCCTATACTCAGAGATTATCTGACATCAGGACTCAATGCTGCAGGTTGTCAAGTATTGGACATGGGTATGGTTGCCACGCCAGTGAACTACTTTAGCAACTATATTGATTTTGATGGAGTAAAAACAGATGCTTCTATTATGATTACCGGCTCACATAACCCTAGTGAATATAATGGTTTCAAAATGACTTTAGATAAAAGTCCCTTCTTTGGTGCCGATATTTATGCTTTGGGTGATGAAATCATCATCAATGCAGATAAAGTGATTGAAGACAATACCAGTAAAACAGATATTGATGTCAAAAAACCTTATATTGATTTTATGATTAAAGAATTTTCTCATCTCAAAGGACTCCCTACCAAAATAGTTATCGATGGTGGTAATGGGGTTGCAGATACTGTGATTACAGATATTTTCAATGCTTTAGACTTTGACTACACTGGACTTTTTCTAGAACCAGATGGTACATTCCCTAACCACCATCCTGACCCATCAGAAGAGAAAAACCTAGTAGATGTCAAGGCTGCACTTGAGAAAGAGGGAGACATCGCTTTTGCCTATGATGGAGATGCTGACCGTATTGCTGTACTTACCCATAAGCATAACATCAAAGGTGACCAAATGGCACTGCTCTATGCTATGAAAATGGATAAACCTACTGTCATTGGTGAAGTGAAGTGTTCACAAGTGATGTATGATGAATTGGAGCGTCGAGGGGCTACAGCCATCATGTACAAAACCGGTCACTCCAACCTCAAAGTTAAAATGAAAGAGACCAATGCAGACCTAGCCTGCGAAGTAAGCGGTCATATTTTCTTTAAACACCGTTACTTTGGGTACGATGATGCCATCTATGCAACACTGCGTATGCTTGAACTCATACAAGATGGTATAGACCTAGATAAAGAAATAGACTCACTCCCCCAAGTCTTTTCAACAGAAGAGATTAAAGTAGAAACCACAGAAGAAGAGAAGTTTCTTATTATTGACAAAGTGAAAGAGTTACTCAAAAATCCACCTTCAGATTTCCCAAAAATACGTAACATCATTGATGTAGATGGCGTACGTATTAACTTTGACAAAGGTTGGGGACTTGTACGAGCGAGTAACACAACCCCAGTCCTTGTTACACGCTTTGAATCTACTGATGAAGTATTAGCAAAAGAGTATGAAGCAAAAGTCAATGCACTGATAAAAACGGCGAAGCAGTCTCTATGAAAAATAAACTACACTTTGATACAACACTGGGAGATAAAGCCAAGCATGCATTTTTAGCATTACAAAAAGAGAAAGAGTCTATAGGTTATTATGCCTTACCAGAACAAGATATTACAGATATTTTAGAATATTGCGAAACGATTCCCGATACGATTGAATCTATTGCAGTTATTGGTATAGGGGGGAGTTCTTTGGGGGCTAAAGCAGTCTATGAATTTCTCAAACCTGTTGAAAAAATTAGTAGAAAACTATACTTTTTTGAAAGTACAGATCCTATTAATATTAAAGAGTTACTCTCAAAAATAGATGTACATAAGACGCATTTTTTAGTTATCTCTAAATCAGGTACAACCGTTGAAACCTTTGCTATTTATAAATATATCCTGACACTGCAGCCAAAAGCTTCTTCCTATACCTTTATTACTGATCCTGGTTCGGCACTGGAAAAGTATGCACACAGCATTAATGCTACAGTACTTCACTTACCAGACAATGTAGGAGGAAGATTCTCCGTACTCTCTGTGGTTGGGCTTGTTCCTCTTGCTCTTTGTGGCATAAATATCAAAGCATTACTTTTAGGTGCTTCCAACATTCAAAAAAGTTTTTTTGAGTATGGATATCTACATGATATTTTACTTAAAAAATCTCTCTTTTATGCCAAAAATCATGCCCAATACCATATAAACTGTCTTTTTGCCTACTCTGAATCACTCAAATATTTTTGTGAATGGTATGTACAGCTTTGGGGTGAGAGTCTAGGTAAGAAACAGAGGAATTCTGCTTTTAATGTAGGACTTACACCCATTGGACTCATAGGTCCCAAAGATCAACACTCATTTTTACAGCTTATTATGGAGGGGACACGTGATAAATCTGTTACCTTCATACAAATAGAAGATTTTGAAGATGAAGTAAAAATTCCAGAGACTACATTAAGTCACTTAGAGTCACTGGACACACTCAACGGACTCTCATTTTCAAGACTGATTAACATGCAATGTGATTCTGTTATTGAAGCATTGCAAGATGAAGAGAATATCCCACTTGACAGCATCATTATCCCAAAAATTAATGCACAAAATATTGGTGCACTCATCTTTTATTATGAACTACTTACTTCACTCGTGGGAGAACTCATCGATGTTAATACTTACGACCAACCAGGTGTCGAAGCTGCAAAAATTATCTTAAAGAAGAAACTTACAACCATTTAGATATAATTTTCACCAAATAATACAAAAGTGAAATTATCTATGGTAAAAAAATGTCTTTTCCCTGCAGCAGGCTATGGAACACGCTTCCTTCCTGCAACCAAAGCAACACCCAAAGAGATGCTCCCCGTACTAACCAAGCCTCTCATCCAATATGGTGTAGAAGAGGCACTTGAAGCAGGTATCAAAACCATGGCTGTCATTACAGGACGTGGTAAACGTGCCATAGAAGATCACTTTGATATCTCCTATGAACTCGAACACCAAATCAAAGGTACCACAAAAGAGCCTCTTCTTACAGAAATACGTGGACTCATCTCTCAATGTACCTTCTCTTATACCCGACAAGTAGAAATGAAGGGTTTAGGACATGCCATCCTCACAGGGGAGACACTCATAGGCAGTGAACCTTTTGCTGTTGTCCTTGCAGATGACCTTTGTACAAATGGTGATGACAATGTCCTCAAACAGATGATTGAAGTCTATGAAAAGTACCAATGCTCTATTGTTGCCATAGAGGAAATACCCAAAGAAGAGACAAACAAATACGGTGTTATTGCAGGTCATTTGGTAGATAATAGCGATGATATCTATCGAGTGACTGATATGATTGAAAAACCAGAACCACAAGATGCACCCAGCAATATGGCTATCATTGGTCGCTATATTTTAACTCCAGATATTTTTGCTATTCTAAGCAAAACAGCTCCAGGCAAAGGTGGAGAGATTCAAATTACTGATGCATTACTAGAACAAGCAAAATCAGGAAAAGTCATTGCCTATAAGTTTAAAGGTAAACGCTTTGACTGTGGTTCGGTAGACGGCTTTGTGGAAGCCACAAATTATTTTTATAACAAAACAAAAGGATAGAGAATGAAAGGTATTATATTAGCAGGAGGTTCGGGTACAAGACTCTACCCTATTACAAAAGGTATCTCTAAGCAACTCGCACCCATTTACGACAAACCAATGATTTACTACCCACTCTCAGTACTCATGCTTTCAGGCATTACTGAAGTACTTATCATCTCTACACCAGATGATTTACCAAGATTTGAAGCCTTACTTGGCGATGGTTCAGATATTGGTATGCAATTTTCCTACATTGTACAACCTTCACCAGACGGACTTGCACAGGCATTTATACTCGGTGAAAAGTTCATAGGCAACGATGATGTTTGTCTAGTACTGGGAGATAACATTTTCTATGGGCATGGTATGACAAAACTGCTTGCTACCTCTGTACAAAATGCCAAAACCAATGATGCCACAGTCTTTGGCTACTATGTTAAAGACCCAGAGCGTTATGGTGTTGCAGAGTTTGATAATAATGGAAAAGTTACTTCTTTAGAAGAAAAACCTACACACCCTAAAAGCTCTTATGCTGTAGTAGGACTCTACTTCTACCCGAACGATGTTGTGAAAAAAGCCCGTAAGGTTAAACCATCTGATAGAGGTGAACTTGAAATTACCACTCTCAATCAAGATTACCTCAAAGAGAACAGGCTCAAAGTAGAACTCATGGGTAGAGGGTATGCATGGCTAGATACGGGTACACATGAAAGCCTTCTTGAAGCCTCTAACTTCATTCAGACAATAGAAAACCGTCAAGGTCTCAAAGTAGCATGTATCGAAGAAATTGCTTATGAGATGGGCTACATATCTAAAGAAAAACTCTTAGAACTCGCCCAACCACTCAAGAAAAATCAATATGGTCAATACTTGATTAAAAGAGCTAACGAAGGAACTATCGAAAGATAGGACTCAAGAGGGGAGGATATTTTTACACTCCAGTGTAACCATCACATCTGTACCCTCTACTCTAAACTTTTTTTCTATCCCCAGTGTCTGACATAATTTATCAACAATGTGTAACCCTATTCCAAGCCCTCTTTCACTCTCTTTATAAAAACGTTCAAAGACTCTTTCAGGATGACTTACCCCATAACTACTGTTACGTATGGTTAAAAGTGTACCATCTAAAGCTATCTCTATCTTTCCATCACTGGTATTGTATTTACACGCATTGCTTAAAAGGTTATAGATAATACGCTCAAAAGCTTGTTTATTTGTAGAGAGTGTAAATTTCTCTACCTGAACATCCCAGTGCAGATAATCATACATAGGCATAAAAAATGCCACATATCTTTCTACTACTCCATCCATAGTAAAAGTCTCTTTTGTCTGATTTTGCTCTTTAAGATAGGAGTCTAGGTTATGGTGCAACATCTCTATAGTTTGGGTGGCAGTACGTATACTCTCTATCTCTTCATTTTTTGTATCTATCATCTTTAAGTTTAACAAGATAGAAGTCAAAGGAGTGTTCAGATCATGGATAATATCTTTTATAAAGTCTTCAAGCAGACGCAGTGAAGAACGCAGAGGTTTAAGTGTATACCATGCAGCCAACAAAGAAACTATCAATGCTCCCAATGTAAACAAGAGTAGCTGTAAAAAGAGATGATAGTACATCTCTTGTATACGCACCTTATATGCCGATTTTGGATAAGAAACTTTCTGTACGTTTGTAGTATTCTTGACATAAGGTACCATAATTGCCCCAGAAGGTGTCATCACCACTGCCATAGCTTCTTTTGTTTCATCATTAACAATAGGTGCCAAAATATAGAGGTCTTTTTTATCTTCATATAGTCTGTAGAGTTTTTTACTTTTATCTTTAGGGACTACCTGCATATTAAAACGTGTATCCTCTAACCCAAGACTATAATTTTGCATCTCTAAAAAAAGATTGTTTCTTATATATGCTGTCTCATTACGTGCTTTATCATAAAAGATAAACAATAAAAAAAGTATGATTACCATAAAAAAAAGTAAAAAACTTTTAATAAACGATTCTTTTTCAGAGAATTTTATAACCCACTCCTCGTACAGCTTCTATCTTTAGCCCTGTCTCTTTTTTGAGCTTGACTATATTGACACGCAGGGCACCATCATTTTGCGTTACAAGTGCTTCCATAAGCAGCTCTTTACTTGCAGGGTTAGGGTAAGCACTTAGAAGCTCTATAAATATACTCTTTTGCACTTCTCCCATTCCATAGAGTACATTATCATGATAAACTTCATTACTATTGACATCTAAACTATAACCATGCACCAAAATACGCTCTTTAAGCTGCATGGTTTTTGCTTTAATTCTTAAAAGTAACTCTTCTGGATCAAAAGGCTTTTTCACATAATCATCTGCCCCTGCAGCAAAACCTTTGCTCATAGAATCTATGTCTATCTGAGCAGAGATGATGATAGTCGGTGTTCTATCTTCAGCTTGACGCAATCCAGTCAATACATCTATCCCATTTACCAAAGGTACATTCACATCAAACAAGTAAAGGTCATATTTGTTATCGTAGCTCAAATCTATAGCCTCTTCCCCCTGCTTTGCCCAGTCTACCTCATAGTCGTATCTCTGCAGATACTTCATTAAGGATTTGGCTAAGTTAGGGTCATCTTCCAATAATAGTATTTTAATCAAATTTAACTCCACTATTCACTATTATGGATGGTAGCATCATTTCTATTAAATCATAGAAAATTAAATAACTAACATTTACCTAACGTTTACTTAGTATACTTTGAAGTATGTTGTTAAGTATTAGACTGTTTAAGGTATGATATTTTCAATAACAAAGGAAAGACAAGGAGAGACATGATTAAGTTTTTACTAGGTTTTGTTGCTATTATTGTTGTTTTACTTGCTGCTTATATGTTTACAAATAAGCCAACTGAAACTGCAAAAAAAGAGACAATCTCAAAAGTGAAAGAACAAGATGTTTCAAAGACGGAAATAGAAGTATCGAAAGTACCAGAAGTGAAAGCTTCTAAAAAAGTGCTTTCTGTGGTGAAACCAGCAAAAGATATAAAGAAAAAGATATCTGAGGTTAACTCAAATGAAACTTCTATAGGTAAAGGGCTTGCACTTGAAGGTATTGAAAATGCTGATTTAAGTGATAAGGAAAAAGAGCGGATGATTGATGATATGGTGTATGATAAAGATTTAAATACACCACATGAGCCTACTTTAGGTGAAGAAGAGATCTTAAAAATAATAAATGAAGATAATAAGGATTAATAAATGAAAAAACTTTTAATAAGTGCTTTAGCAATAAGTGCAATGAGCACAAGTATATATGCAGCAGGTTGTGTTGCAACAGGTTGTTTTGATGTTAAGATTACTAAGCTATACATGACTGCAGGAGGAACACTATATGTTGGTACTTCTGGTAATGAAGCTAGCTTAAATTGTACACTAGATGGAGATTATATGTCTCTTAAAGAAGGCGATGTTGGTAAAAATGCTATGTATTCTTTACTTTTAACTGCGAAAACAACAAATAAAAAAGTTAATATTAGAATTCAAGAAGGTACTGCAGACTGTAGAGTCTTATATGTGACTGACTAAAATTAGTCAAATCATGATAGTTTTTTCATCTCTTCTTCACTTATAAAGAAGAGGTGGATAAACAAAAATTTATAATTTCAGAGAAATACTTAACTACTTTCTCTATCTTCTCTCAAAATGCTTCTTAATAAAAATAAACTATAACCTCAATAAAATCAATTTCTCAAAGAAATTTTGATATAATCTTTTATATTAAAATTAGGATATATCTATGGCTAAAAAAATAGCAATAATAGGTTTAGGATATGTAGGCTTACCCCTAGCTCACGCCTTCTCAGAAAAATATGATGTTGTCGGATTAGACATTAATGAAGAGCGAATTAATGAACTTAAAAGTGGATTTGACAGAACCTTAGAACTTTCAGAAGCACAAGTAAAAGAATCTATTCAAAATGGTATGCAGTTTACTACAAATATTGAAGAGACTAAAGATTGTAATATCTACATTGTTACTGTCCCTACTCCCATAGATAATGAAAATGAACCAGACTTAACACCACTCATTAAATCATCTCAATCTGTAGGAAAAGTACTCAAACAAGATGATATTGTCATTTATGAGTCTACCGTCTATCCAGGTGTAACAGAAGAAATATGTGTTCCCGAACTCGAAGAAGCATCTGGACTCAAATTTAATGAGGACTTTTTCTGTGGATATAGCCCAGAACGTATTAACCCTGGAGATAAAGAACATACTGTTACCAAAATACTAAAAATTACCGCAGGCTCTACCCCTGAGATAGCCAAAGTGGTAGATGATTTATATGCTTCTATCATCACTGCTGGTACACACTTGGCTCCTACCATCAAAGTAGCAGAAGCAGCCAAAGTCATAGAAAATACCCAAAGAGATGTCAACATTGCTCTTATGAATGAACTTGCTATGATCTTCGATATGATGGATATAGATACCCAAGCTGTACTTGAGGCAGCCGGTACTAAATGGAACTTTATTAAATTGACTCCAGGGCTTGTAGGTGGTCACTGTATAGGTGTAGATCCATACTATCTTACTCATAAAGCACAAGCCCTTGGCTATACACCAAACCTTATTTTGGGTGCACGTAACATTAACAACAGTATCTCTAAACTCATCGCCGAAAAAGCTGTGAAGTACATGGTAAAAGCAGATAAAAAGCTCAATGGTGCCAATGTCTTAGTTCTAGGTGTCACCTTTAAAGAAAATTGTCCTGATATGCGTAATACCAAAGTAGTCGACATCATTACTGAACTACAAGAGTTTGAATGTAATGTAGATGTCTATGACTATTGGGTAGATGAGAGTGATAGAGTAGTTAAAAACATTAATTTTATCGATACTTTACCTTATGAATCCAATAAGTACGATGCTATTATCGTAGCAGTCGGTCATGATGAATTTAAAAAAATCACAAAAAAACAGTATCTAGAACTTTCTAAAGTAAATCCTGTCATTATAGATGTAAAAGGTATTGTTGAAAACCCAACTTGGAGGTTGTAGTTACTGGTTTTTGGTTGATGGTTTTTAGTTTTTAGAAAGATAAAGAGAAGGATATTGAAAATGACAAATACAAGTATTAAAATACAGTACAGTGAGGCACTAAATGACGAATCGTAAGAATTTTG
>Ga0256828_1002511_pt1 | contig 10878 bp, 10 predicted proteins | sample CV88metaG_FD_185993 | JGI IMG/M metagenome (GOLD analysis project Ga0256828, IMG submission 185993) | Hydrothermal vent microbial communities from East Pacific Rise, Pacific Ocean - CV88 | ecosystem: Environmental > Aquatic > Marine > Hydrothermal vents | place: Pacific Ocean: East Pacific Rise... | reverse complement strand
CCCACACCCCATACAGGTAAGAAGTAGCCCTTCTCTCCTGTGGGGTCAATCTTCTTCTTTAAACGGTTCATCGCTACATTAATGGTCTTGTCGTGAAATGCAACACTGCTATCACCCCAGACCTCATCACGAAGAAAATCTCTATCGAGGGGTTGGTTGGGATTTTTAATGAACGTATACAAAAGACGAAACTCTAAGTTGGTTAACTCTACCCTCTTCCCCTCTATCTCTAAAAGGTGTCGATGGGTATCAAGAAGCATATCTCTATATTTCACACTATTATTAGTCGCTAGACCACAGCGTCTTAAGAGTGCTTCAATACGTAGAAGAAGCTCATTGGTCTTAAAGGGTTTTGTCATATAGTCATCACCCCCTACACCAAACCCTTCAGCCAAATCTTCATCAGTCGCACGTGCTGTTAAAAAAATAACAGGGAGAGTATAGCCCTTTTTACGCAAAGAGGCGACAAATTCACTCCCCTCTACATCTGGTAAGTTACGGTCAACCACCATTAAAGCAGGAGTCTCCTCCTCCAAAAACTGCTCTACCCTCTCCGTAGAGAGAAAACCCGTAACAGAGTAACCAGCTTTGGCTAAATGGTACTCAAGAAGCTCTAAAATATCAGCTTCATCTTCAATAATCACAATCTCTATATTTGACTTTTCCATAGAACCATCTTAATATCAATTGATAACATTTTGATTACACGCTACCCCTCTTTATGCTCCAAATAGAGTTCAATACTACGCACAAGACTCATCAACTCTTTACTATATACTTTAATATAGGTAGGAAGAAGGTCAAATTTGTTGTATAGAAGAAGTTTATAAATCTCTCCTATCTCTTCGTGCATATCATCTGCCCCAATAGAACCCGTTAACCCTTTCATATCTAAACAGAGCATCTTCAACTGTGCATAACGCTGTTCACGCACAAGTGTGGCAAAGACTTGGTCACTCTTACCATAGGCTGAGAGGAACTCTTTTAAAACCTCTATATAGAGGGCTTCATTGTTGTTAGAGTGGCGAATACCCGCTTCAACATCTAAACTCACATACTCAATCTCAGCCACAGGGACATTCACCACCTCTTCAACACTCACACTACTACTCTCATCGAGTAAAAAGAGTGCCATTGCTGTGTAGAGTTTTCCAATATTTAACGGTTTAGACAAGAAGGCATTCACACCACTTTTAAACATCTTTTGAATTTCACTCTCTAAAAGAAGGGCTGTAAACGCAACAATAGGGAGTGTATCGAACTGTTTCTCATAACGAATGGCTTGTGTGGCTGAGTAACCATCCATCACAGGCATATTAATATCCATTAAGACCAAATCAAAACGGGTTTTTCCATTTCTTACCATATCGACAGCTTCACGTCCATTGTTTGCAATGGATATCTCCATACCAGAAAGACGTAGAAGGTTGGTTAATACCTTCTGATTAATAATATTATCTTCCACAATTAAGAGTTTTCTACCTGAGAAGACTTTAAAACTCTCTTGGGTAATATTTTTACTCTCACTTAAATCTGACTCAATTACTTTGGCTTTAAGCGTATGGACAATCTCCTCTTGCTCTTCACCTTTTTCAGGAGGGTATAGCCCCTTCATTAACTCAAAGACACGCTCTTGTGTTAAGGGTTTAAGCAGTACCTTATCGACCACATCATCATTGAGATATTGTGTCTGTTGTACGTGAAGCAAAGAGTTAATCGAGACCACTTTTAAAGGTTTCGTACTCTTAACGGCTTTGAGTGCTTCAAGGGTTTTAAAATCAAGCAGTGCCTCTTCAAGTAAAACCACATCATAACTACTCAATGTCAAAAGACTCTTGACAAACTTCTCTTTTGCTACCACATCTACATCATAACGGAAATAGGTGAACATCTTCTTCATCGCTAACGCTGACTCATAGTGGCTATCTAAGATAAAGATACGTTTTTTTGCAGGAATCTCCTCTAAGGCATAAGGGGTCTCTTGCTCTTTGGTCACTTCAAATGGTAGGGTCAATGTAAAGGTTGAACCTTTTCCTAAGGTACTCTCCACACTTAAGTTTCCATCCATCATACCAATAAGTTCATTCGCCACAAAGAGTCCTAACCCACGATACTCCTTCTTCTCTTCTATATAGTAAGGAATAAAGAGGTTCTCTAGTGTCTCAGTACTCATTCCTTCACCATTGTCTTTAAAGGAGAACTCCAGTGTCACTATACCCTCTTCTGTATGAACCAAATCAATATGCAAAGTTAAGAGTTCATCATTTAAATTCTCAATACGATGCTCTAAAATATTGTACAAAACCTGTCCTAAATGGAGTGAATCTCCTACAAGTTTTACGGGTGTATTGTGTTCAATATCAAAGATTAACTCTACCTTTGAACCACTAAACTTTGAACAGATAGAGCCTGAAATCTCATTGAGTACATTGTTCAAATCAAACGCAGCACGCTCAATTTTAACCTTTTTAGACTTTAGACGTAAAAAGCCAATAAGGTCATTGGTTGCCTCAAGAAGGTTATCTTTAACTTTCTCTAAACGGCTCTCTTTTTTAGCAGAACGGCTAGGTTCACTTACACCTTTTAACTCTTTCTCTAGTGCCTCTTTTGCCATATTGTGAATATTTTCACTAATATTGGTTAAAAAATAAGCCTGTTTTTGTTCAATCTCTTTTTGTTTACTGAACATACGCTCATACATCTTCTTTAAACTCAACATCTGTTTAGATGAGAGAAATAAAATCACAATTCCAATAAACCCAAGGGTAAACAGGGCTACCCATATCCAAAAACCATCAATCTCTTCTGGAGGAACACTCTCTAATGCAAAGAGCTGTCCCATCATCAAAGCAAAGACTATTACAACTTTTCTTATCATTCTTTTCTCCTTTAACAGTGATATTTTAGCATAAGCACATTACGTTAGTATTACACCACATAAAACACAATCACTCCACAACCTTTCTCTATACTCTCTCAAAAATAAAGGATAAAAGATGATACAACCTAAAATACTCTCCCTTTTACTACTTAGTCACCTCACACTCTTTGCACAAAACAATGCCCTGCTTCAAACCAATACCACCCCCACACTCCAGCAGACACAAGCAGACCACAATAGAGCAAACAGACCACAAACAGCACCAAGAACACATCAAAACACACAAAAAAAACCACATACTACCCACCCCAAAGAGCAAAAAAAACCTCACACCCTCAAACATCAAACCAATCAACCCAATCAAAACAAACGACTCCACCCCTATCCACACCACACACCACCTAAACACCACTACGCACCCATTCGTCCACAACACCTACACCCCTCTTCACGCCCCATAAGCTATCACACCCCTAGAAAACACGCACAAAGCTACCGACACCCTCAAAACAGTTGGTCACTCGCTTACCGTTATAGACACGCACACTTCTATGACCAGTATGGCTACTACTATGGTGACTTTAGCCGTCGTGGGTATCGTTTTGAAGGGAAGTTTTACCGTTACGATAGAGATTATACCTACCGTGATAGGGTCAATGGAAAAGGACTCTTTGATAGACGCTACTACAAACCTATCCCCCAAAGAGGCTACACAAGGTAGTCCTGACAGAGGCTACGCTATAATAGAAGTATGAAATTAGCAAGTATTGATGTCGGATTAAAACGTATTGGTGTAGCCATCTCTTTAGATGGTAAAATTGTCTTACCACAAAATGCCATTTTACGTAAAAACAGAAACCAAGCAGCCAAAGAGGTTCAAACATTTTTAAAAGAGTGGGAGATAGAAAAGTTAATTGTGGGTCTTCCAAAAGGAGGCTCAAGTCAAGAGGAGATGGAGCGACGTATTCGCCACTTTATCTCTCTTCTCTCTTTAGAGATTCCCGTTGCCTATGAAGATGAACAAGGCTCTAGCTTTGAAGCCAAAGAGCAGACAAAAGGGACATTTAGACATAAGCGTGATGGTCGTATAGACTCCGTTGCTGCACAGATTATTCTTGAGCGTTACCTCAGCCATACTTCTTAAGGCTGAAGGCTCTCTTTAAGTGTCATAATGTGCTTATAGGCTTCATAGACCCTCTTTTTAGAAACTACCCCACTTTTAACTAATGCACGCATCTTTCCAATAAGATGCTCTACACTTACGGTATGTTTAGGGTCAAGTTGATTGCCAAAAAGCAGTATGTCATTTCCAGCATTCATCGCCAAAGCAAGGGTTTCATTCAGCGTATAGTGTTGTGTAATTGCACCCATTTGTAAATCATCAGTTATAACAACCCCCTCAAACCCAATACGCTCACGCAGTAAACCTTGAATGATTTTAGAAGAGAGTGTTGCAGGGTAGCGAGGGTCAAGCTTATGGTTAAAGATGTGTGCAACCATTACACTAGGGGCTAGGTGACGTAGGCGTTGATAGGGAATAAGCTCTACCTCACTCCAGACAGAGGTCACATCGACAAACCCCTTATGGGTATCACCCAAAGAGGAGCCGTGTCCAGGAAAGTGTTTTAAAGCACTCACCACCCCATACTTCCCCATCGCCTCCATAAAAAGTTTTGCTTCACGCACAACAACCTCTGGCTCTTTTCCAAAAGAACGCCCCAATCCATAAATGACACGGTTATGAGGGTTACGGGCTAAATCTACCACGGGTGCAAGGTTATAGTTAATCCCCACAGAGGCTAACTCTTTTGCCATCTTCATATAGAGTCTTTGCTGTTTTTGAAGTGAATAGTTCACCATCTGCTTTGCTGAAGGAAATGCCCCATAAAATCCATAGCGTGCTTTTAAACGCTGAACACGTCCCCCCTCTTGGTCAACCCCAATGAGAAGCACTCCCTCTTTTCTACACGCTTGAAGTTGTGCTGTTAAACGTTTAAGTTGTGCTTTACTTCGGATATTTTTAGCTTTTTTTGCATGGGTAGGGTTTCTATCAAAAAGAATCACCCCTCCTAAGTCATAACGTCCAATCGCTTGGCAAATGGGTGAAGAGGGGGTCACTTCTGTCCCATAAAACCCTACCATTAACATCTCACCTAAAGCACGCTCAAGAGGAACTTGTGCCAAAAGCACACCCATTAAGAGTATCCATACACTCACTATCTTCTTCATCTTCTTCTCCTCAATGCACCTTTTTTTATGAAAATCTATTCTACTGCTTCTCTTATTAGTGTACGGTTAACCTAGGCATCGTATAATTCTCCCATAAAGAGCATCCAAGCTTAAGAGACCAAGATAATCCTCTCCCCCTAGATGATTTGGTTTTTCTTTTTCCTAAGATTTTTTCCTCCTCCTTTTAAATTTTATTGGATGCTCTTTTATTTTCCCCCTTTTATCTATTTTATTAAACAATTAAGACTATAATTAACAAAAAAAGGTTTACCTCATGAAACAGATACTACTTAGTACCCTCCTTCTTTTAGGACTCTCTCAAACACTCTTGGCTCAAGAGCCAACCAAACCTCTCTACCAAGCATTAAAAATGACCGATACCCAAGGTCACACCTACCATATTAAAGGGACAGATAATGGATTGGATATTCAAGAGTTAAAAGGGAAAATTGTCTTTTTAGAGTTCTTTGGACACCAATGCCCCCCTTGTCTTGCCTCTATTCCTCACTATATTGACCTACAAAAGAAGTATGGTGATAAGATTGCTATCTTAGCCATTGAGGTACAAGGGTTTTCACAAAAAGACCTTAAAGCCTTTGGTGAACGTAAACACATTACATACAGTCTTTTTTCAGAAAGAGGTGCTAATGGCTTAGTCCAATATATTGCTCAACGTGCACAGTGGCAAGGGAGTATCCCTTTCTTAGTGGCAATGGATACCACAGGTGAAGTACGTTTTATTCAAGCAGGAATGCTTCCTGAGTCTTCTTTAGAGAAACTCATTGAGATGCTCTCACCGAAAAAAACTGAGACAAAAGGTGAAGACAATAGCACCAAACCAACCCCCACAGCAGTCAAACAAGAGACACAAGAGGGAAACAAAACGACCAAATAGTCTTTACCCCTCCCAGCGAATACGTCCATTCTCAATGGCTATACGCCCCTCTAACTCAGCCTCATAGAGTGTTGCACCAAAACGTGCTAACGCCTCTTCAAAGGTTGGGTTCTTTTGACAAAAGTGTGCAAATTCATCTTCTCTCTCTTCCTCTTGTGTCTGATGTAGTGCAAACTGTGCCACAAATGCGTCAATGTCATAGATGGCTTTGGCTTGATGGTTGGCTAAGAGTGCTTGTGTCCCTTCACTCTCCCCTAAACGCTGAGGCAATACCCACACCTCTTTCCCCATCTTTAAAGCATACTCCACAGAGTGCATTGTTCCACTGCCTTTGTCAGCTTCTGTTACGACAAGCACATCACCAAGGGCAACAACCAACTCATTACGCACCACAAAACTCCAGCGTTGCGCACTCTTTCCTGCTTCAAATTGGCTCAACACCAACCCCTCCTCCTCTATGCTATGTAGCAGTGATTGGTTCACCTTTGGGTAGTAGATATCTAACCCATTTGCCACCACGGCAATGGTAGAAGATGCCCCTGCTCCTTTATGTGCAATAGCATCAACCCCCATTGCACCACCACTTACAATACACACCCCTCCTTTAGCGAGTGCTTTGGCTAAGAGATGGGTATAGTTTTGGGTATATAAAGAGGGTCTTCTTGTACCAACAATAGAGATTTTAAGACGCTTTAATAGAGCCATATTCCCTTTGTAGTAGAGCTTTTTAGGGTAGTGCTTCATTGCTAAGAGTTCAGGGATTTTCTCATTTATCGTAGAAAACATCACACTCCTCCTAGACTAAACGCATCATCAATGGCCAAAACCAATATGCAACAACACTCACAACCACAATACCTAAAAGGTTCAACTTAAACCCAATGGTTGCCATTTGACGAATACGAATCACCCGTGAACTCATCACAATCGCATTAGGAGGCGTGGCAATAGGCAACATAAAAGCATAACTCGCAGCGACTGTGGCAACCATTAACAGAAGCATCCCCTCTTGAGGAGGCATCACCTTTGCAAACTCATAAAAGATAGGAATGGCAATAGAGGTTAACGCTGTATTGCTAGTCACCTCCGTAGAGAAAGTGACAAAGAGTGCCACAATAAGAAACATTCCCCAAAGAGGAAAGGAGGAGATAAACGCTAACCTTACAGCAATCTCTTGTGCTAAACCTGTCACCATAAACGCTTTTGCAATACTAAAACCTGCACCAAAGAGAAAAATAATCTCATAAGGCATCTTCTGAGTATCTTCCCACTCTAAAAAGCCTATTTTAGGTAAAAACATTACCAATCCAAACCCAAGCAGAATCAACTTCTCATTGAGTGCAAACCCAAAGAGCTGTTTGGTAAAGGTATTGAGTATGAGTACCGTCGCAAGTAAAGAGATAATCCACGCTAAGTGTCGTTGTGCAGGGGTGAGTGTGAGTTTACTCTGTTCCACATCTGCTACGGAGATATCCTCTACCCCCAAGGAGAGTAGATAGGGCATAAAAAGGAGCATTAAACCAACAATAGGAAGCATAAACATCACCCACTCTCCAAAGGCTAACATAGGGAGTTGATGCTCCTCTAAAAAGCCCAATAAAATGAGGTTAGGGGCTGTACCAATGGGGGTTAAGATACCTCCCATTGATGCACCATAGGCTGTGGCTAACAAAAAACGTACCTTTAACTGCTGATTCTCACTTAAAAAGAGTGCAATAGGCATTAACATAAGTGTAATGGTCGTATTCGATAAAATGGCACTCAACAGAGCTGAAGTAATGGCTAATGCGTAGATGATACCTCGTGGTGTCTTTGGAAAGAAGCTTAGCAATTTAGCAGAGAAGTAACGGTGAAGCCCTACTTTCTCTATGGCAATGGCTAACATAAACCCTCCTAAAAAGAGGAAAATAATAGACTTTGAGTAGTTGGCTGTTACCTCATTGGTTGTTAAGATACCAAGCAGAGGAAAGAGTAAAATAGGCAACATCGACACCACCCCCAATGGGAGTGCCTCATTTGTCCAAAGTGTCACCAACATCACCACCACACCTAAAAGTAATGCGTGTTGTAATCCAAATACCAACAGTGCTAAAGCTGTTGCTCCCACACCTGCTAAAACGGCTATACCTATACCTCTCATCTACACTCCTTATGCTCTTTTATCCACTCATAGAGTTTCTCTATATAGACTACCTCTACACCCTTAAACAGCCCCTTTGACTCTTTAAGTGTCTTGAGGGTCACTCGGTGAGGATGCCCAATACCAATGGCATACCCTTTGGCTTTTGCAATGGCAACAAGATGTTGAATCTGTTTACGAATATAGCGACTGTTTTGTTGATTGTCTAAAAAGACATCTCTTCCCATATAACAATCACCATAACGCTTTGCAATCGCTTTAACTTTTGAGTTTCCTATGGTTCGGCTATCGACAAAAATAAACCCCTCTTGACGCAACGCACCATAAAGACGTTTCATGGCTAAATAGTTGGCAGTAAAACGTGAGCCTGTATGGTTATTAATAAAACGTGCCGTAGGAAAGAGTTGACGAATCTCTTTGACACGTTTTTGTATGGTTGCTTCAGAGTCGTGAATAAAGAGTGTTTTTGCTTGTGCATTAAACAAAGCACTAGAGGACTCCATAGGAAGATGTACCATATAATCACTCAATCCTTGGGCTAAACGCTCACTATGCCACGCCCCTTGATGGGGAGGAAAAATAGAGGGGGTAATAGACAAACCAATCGCCTCTACTGCCTTTAACTGCCTCTTAAAAGCAATATCATCAATTAAAATCACCACATAGGGTTTAGGGGGTTTTTCGAAGGTATGAAGGTGATGTTTCTCTAAAGTAGAGAGTGTTGGCTCTTGCATACTCTTTAAGGTATACTCTAGTGAGTGTTGTGTCTGAGCCATAGCACCTACGCCTATGAGTAAAAGTAAAAAGAAGAGAATACGAAATTGATTGAGGTACATACCACTCACTTATAGGCTATTTTTCTATATTATAGCAACTCTCTAATGAAGTATGGTTTTTTTAAAAAAAATAAGGGAATTTGAGGGAGGAAGTGGGCAGAGGGAAGCCTCTACCCTCTGATTTTAGTTTGTCTCTTGGTCGACAATTTTGTTTGATGCAATCCAAGGCATCATTGCACGAAGCTTATTTCCTGTTTGTGTAATAAGCATCTCTTTGTCATTGTTTCTCTCAGCATTCATTCTTGGGTATCCTGCTTGACCTTCTAAGATGAAGTCTTTTGCAAAACGACCATCTTGAATCTCTTTAAGAATCTCTCTCATTGCTTGTTTTGACTCGTCGTTAATCACACGTTTACCAGAAACGTAATCACCATACTCAGCTGTGTTAGAGATTGAGTATCTCATATCTGCAATTCCACCTTGGAACATAAGGTCAACGATGAGTTTTAACTCGTGAAGACACTCAAAGTATGCAAGCTCAGGAGCGTATCCAGCTTCTACCAATGTCTCAAATCCAGCTTGAACTAAAGAGGCTGTACCACCACAAAGTACTGCTTGCTCACCAAAAAGGTCAGTCTCAGTCTCATCTTTGAAAGTCGTCTCAATAATTGCTGTTCTACCACCACCAATAGCTGATGCGTAAGAGAGTGCTAACTCTTTTGTTGCATTGCTTGGGTTTTGTCCAACAGCAATAAGGTCAGGAATACCACCACCTCTTACAAACTCAGAACGTACTGTGTGTCCTGGTGCTTTTGGTGCAACCATCATTACATTAATGTCTGCTCTTGGGTGAATACGTCCGTAGTGAATGTTAAACCCGTGACCAAATGCGATTGTAGCACCCTCTTTAAGGTTTGGCTCAATCTCAGCTTCATAAATCTCTTTTTGGTTCTCATCTGGAAGAAGAATCATAATCACGTCAGCTTTAGCAGAAGCTTCTGCTACGGTTAAAGTTTCAAACCCTTTTGCTACGGCTTTGTCCCAAGATGAACCACCTTTTCTAAGTCCAACAACCACTTCTACACCAGAATCTCTAAGGTTCTCTGCGTGTGCGTGTCCTTGGCTACCAAAACCAATCATTGCAACGGTTTTAGATTTGATGATATTTAAATCACAATCTTTATCATAATATACATTTAAACTTGACATGTATTATCCTTCTTTGGTTAAAAATTTTACTAAAGAAACCATCGGTACTCCGACTGCTTCATTTGGTTTTCGCGATTATAGCAAAATCTTGCTTTTACTTTGAAAAGTGTTGGTAGTCTTTTACCCTCTTCCAGCGACCACCCCACTGCCACCCTCTCTTCTCAAACATACGCACCTCCTCCCCATTACCCAAAAGCATAGCACGCTCTTTTGCACGCCCTTTATGGCGTATGACTCTCTTTTTGTATGGCAAAGATGCCTTGTGTGAAATATGCCCACTACGTGAGATATAAGGGTTCTCAAGAGGATTGATATCAATCGCTTTTCCATAGGCGTGTTTTGACCACTTTTTTGAACCCGTAGCCTTACGGCAGTTAAAAGCAGAGGTATTATCTGCTTCAATACTTCTCCAGTCAGAACCCCCATAATCAGAAATAAGTTGCATCTTCGCAATAGGATAGCCTCTTTTGTAGAGTTGAGCAAACAATGCAACAACCTCCGATGCCACCTCTTGATGGACAATCATCTCCCCCATACAAACACTACCCTTAAAATCTCTATATGGCAGACGCAAATAACGAAGTTCACTCAACCCAACAGGACACCCCTTATGATAACTATGCCCCTTTATCATACGTAACTCTACTTGAGCAGAGATGTGCGAAATAGTGCTTTTCCAAGCAAACAGAGAAACGGTAAAAAAGATGAAGGCTACTACTATTTTAATCATCAATTATTATAGCATAGA
>Ga0256828_1002510_pt1 | contig 10882 bp, 10 predicted proteins | sample CV88metaG_FD_185993 | JGI IMG/M metagenome (GOLD analysis project Ga0256828, IMG submission 185993) | Hydrothermal vent microbial communities from East Pacific Rise, Pacific Ocean - CV88 | ecosystem: Environmental > Aquatic > Marine > Hydrothermal vents | place: Pacific Ocean: East Pacific Rise... | reverse complement strand
ATTGGGCAAACAAAAAGATGCAACTTCCTTTTGTCACAACAGTACACGGATTTAACAGTGTCAGTGCTTACAGTGCGGTGATGACCAAAGGTGACAGGGTGATCTGTGTAAGTGGTGCCATCAAGTCATATATTCAGAAGCATTATCATACAGAGGAAAAGAAGATCACTGTAATTCCAAGAGGTATAGATCTTGAAAAATTCAATCCTGCGAATATAGATCATGATTTTATGAATGCATTCATAAAAGAACATCAACTAAATGATAAAACCATTATTACTTCAGTAGGCAGGATCACCCAGCTAAAAGACCTGGAGACATTCATTAATGCTATTGCCATAGCCAAAGGAACCATACCGAATATCATAGGGTTAATTGTAGGAGGTGTACGTGAAGACAAGCAAAACTATTTTGAGTCTCTCAAAGCATTGGCCAAAGCGTTGAAAGTAGAGGAACAGATCATTTTTACAGGAAGCCAAAGCCAAGTTGCTGAGATCTATGCACTGAGTGATGTTGTTGTGAGCAGTTCTAAAAAACCTGAGAGTTTCGGCAGGAGTGTGGCAGAAGCGATCGTTATGAATACACCGGTCATTGCTACAAATCACGGAGGTGTTCTGGATATTATCTCAGAAGAGGAGAATGGTTATTTTTATTCTATTGGGGATGTTCAAAAATTAGCAGAATTGATTGGAAAATGTCGTGAGTTAGAATTTGACGGATATAATTATGTCTCTAGACATTTTTCACTCAAGCAGATGGTTGAAAAGACAGTCGAAGTCTATCAAGGATTGGTATCATGAAAATCTGTCATTTTATTGCATCCAGTCTCTTTGGCGGTGCAGAGAGAGTAGTGGTTAACCTCTGTAATGAGATGAGTAAAACAGATGAAGTGCATCTTATTACATTTGACAGTCGAGAGAATTTAAAAGATCTCTCATCCAATATCACATTGTATACACTCAAAGAGTTTAAGCGTTACAATATTTTTGCATTCACCAAATTGGTAAAACTTATCAGGAAGATCAACCCGGATATTGTCAATTCCCATGGTGCCAAAGCAACAAGGATCATTTATAATATCCGGAACCGAATAGATGTCCCTTTTGTCGGAACCAAACATAATGCACGAAGAGGAAAGATATTTAACAAGATCAATCATGTAATTGCAGTCTCTGCCGATGCCCAAAAAAGTGTGAAGCATAATCATGTCAAAGTGATCTATAACGGAATTAAACCGGTTGAGGTAGAGGATCAAACTAAGAGTGAAGTATTTACACTTTTGGCAGTAGGGAGGCTTGATAAGATCAAAGGGTTTGATCTCCTTATTCAAGAGTGTACCAAATTTACATTTCCTTATCTTTTACAGATCGTAGGAGATGGTGAAGAGAGAGCATCCCTTTTGGCACTTGTAAAAAATTTAAAGCTTGAAGAGAAAGTAGAATTTCTCGGTTTTCAAGATACGATTCCCCAACTTATGCATAGTGCGGATGTCGTAGTGATGAGTTCACATAGTGAAGGGTTTTCTCTAGTAATGGTTGAATCACTGTTTTACGCCAATCTTTTTATCTCAACAAAAGTAAGCGGAGCAACGGAGATCTTGGATGATGAGTTTTTAATAAATGATTTCCGTATTGCAGACAAACTCAATGAGATATATCAAAATCAGGAAAAATATAAAAAAGATTTTTCTCTGTTGAGAGACAGAATAAAAGATCAGTTTCTTCTTGAAAATATAGCACAGGAATATAGAGTGTATTATCAGGAAATCTTGAAGGAGAGTAGATGATATATGTGATCCTAACAGTAGTGATACTATTTTCTTTAAGATATAACTGGTGGCGTTTACCTATATCCTATACAGAGCCAAGAGTACTGATGTACCATATGATCAAAGGACATCTGCCAAATCATAAAAAAAGAAATAAATGGCGTGTAAGACCAGAAGATTTTGAAAAGCAGATGGCATGGTTTGCCAAACATGGTTGGCACTCCTACACTATCTCTGAAATGGCTAAAGTTGAATCATTACCACCAAAATCTTTTTGTATCACGTTTGATGACGGATATGAAGACAACTTTACCCATGCATTTCCCATATTGCAAAAATATGACTTTAAAGCAACTATCTATCTTGTACCACACTATGAATATAACAGTTGGGAAGATTTTGAAGAGGGAACATTCGATAAACTGCTGAATGCAGATCAGATCAGACAGATGCAGGAGAGTGGACTCATAGAGTTTGGTTCGCACACACTCAACCATAAGAATTTAGTAACAATTCCAGCAGAAGAAGCCCAAAATGAGATCAAAGTATCCAAAGAAGAAGTGGAATCTATTATCGGTACTGAGTGTAGAGCTTTTGCCTATCCTTACGGAAAATATAATGAGAAGATCGTTAAAATGGCAGAAGATGCAGGGTATGAGAATGCGACGATCGTGAAGAGAGGTTTTTTTGAAAAAGGAGATCCCTTTATGATCAAAAGAGTCGGTATTTTAGGAACAGAAAGCTTTTTGGATTTTTATCTGAAGATCACACGTATAAGGAATAAACTATGAGTAAACTGCCTGTATCGGTCTACATTATCTGTCAAAATGAAGCACAGCACATCAGACGTGTATTGGAAAGTGTCAAAGAGTTTGATGAGGTGATCATTGTAGACAGTGGAAGTACAGATGAAACACTGGAGATCGCCAAAGAGTATACAGACAAGATATATCATCAAAAATGGTTAGGATTCGCAGGACAAAAGGAGTATGCCAAAAATCTATGTACCAATAAATGGGTACTGAATCTTGATGCTGATGAACAACTGACTCCTGAACTAAAAAATGAAATAGAAGAGACGATCAAAGAGAACAGTATAGATGGGCTCGATATCAAGATAAGCAGTCAATATTTAGGAGAATTCAATCATCCTCTTTCCAAATTCAATAGAAGGGTCCGCTTTTTTAGAAAAGCTAAAGGGTATTACCCTGAAAAATTGGTTCATGAATCCATTGTTGTTGACGGAAAGGTCAAAAAAGCAAAAGGATTTATTTACGATTACGGAACGTTGGATCTGGAGACACATCTCTCCAAGATCAATGCATACTCTTCTCTTCGTGCCCAAGAGAAAGCCCAAAAAGGGAAAAAAGCTTCGGTATTGAAGCTTGTAACGATTTTCCCTTTGGCATTTTTTAAATCTTTTGTGATCAAAAGAGGGGTTCTTAATGGTATGAGAGGTTTCATCGCGGCAACAAATAATGCTTATTATGCTTTTTTGAAAGAGGCGAAGTTGTATGAAAAAAACAGAGAGAAGCGGAAATGAAAATTATACAGTTCTTACACGGAAACCAAATAGGAGGAATGGAAAAGTTCTGTCTTGATCTAAGTAATAGCCTTTCGGGAGAGCATCAAATTATGTTGATAGCCGATCCTGTATTTAGAGCATACTGTAAAGAAGATATCTCTTTTGTAGCCTTGGATGTAGAAAAGTCAAGAAATAATCCTATGTTTCTTTTGGCTCTTTATAGGGAGATCAAAGCATTTCAACCTGATATCATACATCAGCATAAACAGAACAGTATACAGATCATGAAAAGGTTGGCTCCTTTTTTAAAGATGCCTTTTGTTGCAACAAAACATGATACACAGAAGAAAAAAGCATTTTACGGATTGAAGTATGCGATCTCTATCAGTGATGAGACCACAAAGACCATTAAAGCAGAGAATATCTATAAAATATATAACGGTATCCCCTATAGAGAACCTAAAAAAATCAAAATGTCCGATACCTTTAACATAGTGGCTGTAGGAGGGCTCAGAAAAGTAAAAGGATATGATAGTTTGATAGATGCAGTCTCAAAGCTTCCTTTTGACTTTCATCTAACTATTATAGGTGAGGGCAGTGAGCGTAAAGCATTGGAAAAGTGTATAGAAGAATCTGGATTGAAAGATAAAGTCTCCTTAGTAGGTTTTAAAGAAAATGTGCAGGATTATCTGTATAGTTCAGATCTTCAGATCATCTCTTCTCTTTCAGAAGGGTTTAGTCTCAGTATGGTTGAAGGAATATTTTATGCCCCTCTACTGCTCAGTACAAAAGTAAGCGGGTGTACAGAAATATTGTCAGATGAGTTACTGTATGATATAGAACGGTTAGATAGCAAGATCATAGATGTATTTGAGAATTATGATAGATACAAAGATCATTTCAAAGTACTTAAAGATAAACATAAAGAGCAGTTAACCATCGATATGTGCGCAAAAGAACATGAAAAGGTTTATCATAGCATAATGAAGGATTTTCATGGATAAAGTAACAGAGATTAACAAGAGAGATCTTTCTCTTACAGAAGCTTTGTTCATTGGTAAAGGAAGAAGCAGAAAATGTTATATGCATCCTGAGTATAAAGAACTTTGTATTAAAGTAGCAACCGATCATAAACGTGCCAAAAGAAGCATAAGAAGAGAGATAGGCTACTTTAAAAGGTTAAAAAGACGAGGCACCTCTTTTGCCATGATCTCTCAATACTTCCATCCTGTACAAACAGATGAAGGTGCAGGTGAAGTTTATGAATTGGTACGTGATCATGATGGTAATATCTCTAAAGATCTGAGATATTATCTCGATCTTGGAGATAGTAACTTAACGGAAAAAATATTGAATATGATCGAAGCGTTAAGAGCGTACCTTCTAAAGGAATACATACTATTTTCCGATCTGGATGTAGAGAATATTCTACTACAGAAAGTCTCTCCGACGGAAGAGAGACTGGTTGTCATAGACGGTATAGGGGACAATAACCAAATACCTTTTCTGGAGTATGTCCCTCCACTGGGTATCAAAAGGTCGATCCGGAAATGGGAGATCTTCAGAAGACAGCTTATAGAAGAGTTCTCCTGTCCTGAGGATCGAATAAAAAAATTTAACGAATAGAGGAAATATGTTAGGCATCTTTTTAAAAATCATGAAGCATTTACTAAAATACATTTTTGCACCATTACTGCTGATCGTACTGTTATGGGCTAGTTACTTTTTGTTATATGGGAATTTTCACAAGGTAGACAAAGATCTTTACCGTTCTGCACAGCTTTTCTCTTTTAATCTACCTTACTACATAGAGAAACATCATATAAAGTCTATCTTGAATCTTCGCGGTGATTCATCAAAACAGTGGTACCAAGATGAACTGCGTATCAGTAAAGAATATAATGTTACACACTATGATTACGGTATCGGTGACAGAAAGCTTGCTTCCATGAAAGAGATGGATGATATTGTAAAGATCCTTAAAGATGCACCCAAACCGCTTCTGATACATTGTAAAGCAGGGGCAGACAGAACTTCACTGGTCTCTGCATTGTATCTGTATGAGATCAAACATGACAAAGATGCCCAAAAAGCCATTTCTATCATCTATGGGCATTTTCCATGGCTTGGTTCAAGAACCAAAGCGATGGATGAAAGTTTTAAAAAATATATGAAAGAGAAGAGTGAATAATAATGAATATCCGGATAAATAAAACAATCAATTATCTGCTTGTGCTCCTTGCTTTTCTTTTACCCCTTTCTACGCCTATGACTAATGCAGCCATGGTACTGTTGATCCTTTTATGGCTTATAGAAGGAGGATGGAGAGAAAAATATGAAATACTAAAAAGTTCTTTACCTTTTAAACTTTTTTTGCTCTTTATACTTTTAATAGGACTTTCTCTCTTTTGGAGTCATGGTATAGAGGGAGGCTTTATAAATAAAAAATACAATGCTATTATTTTTTATTTTAGATATTATCTTCTTGGATTTATGATCATTCCTATTATTCTGACTTCTATGAAAAAAGAGTTTATTCGCTATATTATATCTGCATTCTTATTGGCTATGTTAGTCAGTGAATTCATGTCCTGGGGGATCTTTATGGAGTGGATACATTACAAGAATGTACTCTCTCATGATCCTTCACCGTTCATGCATCATACTTTTTACAGTATTTTTCTGGCAGTGACCATATTTGTACTTGCTACACAGTTCTTTCAAACCAAAATGCTACTTTACAAAGTACTCATAGCGTTTTTTATGCTAAGTGCAGTGACCAACCTTTTTCTTAATGGTGGTAGACTCGGACAGTTGGCATTTTTTGTAGCTTTATTTGTATATATCGGGTTAAGATACAGAGTAACATTCAGATCTGTCGGTATTTCTCTCTTATTGGTTACAGCAGTGTTCCTTGCTGCCTATAAGGTAAGCCCCATTTTTCAAAAACGTATGGATCTTTCAGTACAGTCTCTCCAAAAGATCACAGAGGGCAATTACGGTAGCTCCTGGGGGGTTAGAGCCAATATACTTATTGTTGCAAAAGAACTGGTGAAAGAGCACCCTCTCTTTGGTATAGGAATAGGCAATACCCGCTCAGAATTCCTTAAAAAAGCAAAAGAGTTCCCTCAAACTGGATTTTTCCCAAAATTGAGACATTTACATAACGGATATATGCAGATACTGGTGGAAACAGGATTTGTAGGTTTGTCTCTTTTTCTTTTGTTTATTTATTCATTATTGAAGCTGGAACTGCAAAGAGAGCAGTTCATACTTATGGCAACTATTATTGTGATCTACCTGGTAGGTTTTGTGGGAGAACCGCTTTTCTTCAGCAGAAAGCCTTTTTTACTCTTTAACATGTTTATAGCTATATTCCTCTATCAGTCCGTTAGAGGAGAGCATAAAAAAGAAAAAGTTTAATCTTTCTTTTTTATGCCGTTCAAAAATTCTAAAAAGAAAGCCAAAAAGATAGAGAACATTAAGCCTGTAATGAATGCAACGATCGTAATAAGTGCTTTTTTGGGTTTGGCAGGTTTGTCTTGGGTGATGATCTTTCCTACAACAGTGGTATTATAATAATTATGCGGTTGCATAGAGAGTTTGATCAAATTACGTTTTTGTTGAAGCGATGCCAAATTTATTTTTTGTAACTCTTCGCGTTTTCTTTTTAGAGAAGGTAATACAGAGATGATTATTTTCTCTTTTTCACTTTTCATATTGATCAGTTTGATCCTATTTTCAGAGATCTTGTATTCCAGTCCCTGTATCTGTGCCAGTCTTAAGGCGGCCAGGGAAGCATTATTACCAAGAGAAGAGAGGTTTTTAGTTGCCTCTTCTTTTTGTTTGGTATCATTTTGCAGATCTTTCTCTATGGAAGAAATTCTTTTATCAATAGCAGGAAGTTTGATCTGCTTCATGTATTTTATCTTTTCATTCATATCACTTATTTTATAGTTCTCTATTTGAAATATCTGTCTATCCGTCTGGTCAAGTTCTGACTGCTTCTTTGCAATGATCTCATCGATGATCTTTTGGTGTTTATTCTGCAGTTCATTGATGACTTTTTTTATCTCGGTTATTGCAAGTGTATTACTTTTACCTAAAGCATTCACGGTAATGAACTGAGGATTCTTTTTAGAAGCACTTATACTTTTTATTTTACTGTCACGATCTTTGACATGTTCATATACATCAATATATTCGACTTTAAGGCGTTGAGCTACACCTTTACCATCTTCCAAATAGACCTCTTTGCCTGTTTGCTTATCTGTATATTTCCCTATCTCCAGTGTAGCATTGACCTGCCACCACTGTGTAGCCACAAGCACATATATAAGTGCCAGAAGTGTAAAAAGTGCAGTAACCGACCAAATGAGTTTTTTTCTTCGTTTGAGTACAGTAAAAAGCTCTCGTATATCTATAGTGTCTTCTTGTATATAGTGTGTATTGTTTTCCAAACCTTACCTTTTATTTTTGTAATTAAAGTTTATGTATTATCGCATAATAGCACTTAGTACTAACTCGCACCTTCCCGTACAAGTACGGTTTTAACTGTTTTAAGAAGAATAACGAAATCCATCCAAAGGTTCCAGTTGCGTATATACCAGACATCAAGTTCAACACGTGAATGAAAGTCGATATCACTTCTGCCGCTTACCTGCCAGAGACCGGTTATCCCCGGTTTTACAGTGAGTATAACATTTACATCTTTGCCTATTTTCTCTTTTTCATTCAACATGTAGGGACGCGGACCTATGAAACTCATCTCACCTTTAAAAACGTTAAAGATCTGAGGGAGTTCATCTAAAGAAGTCCTGCGTAAGGTATCACCTATTTTAGTGATACGGGGGTCGTTTTGGTACTTGTGGTAGGTATTGTAAAATTCAACTTCTTCAGGATGTTTTGCTAAATATTCTTTGAGAATATCATCACTCTCTTCAAACATAGTTCTGAATTTATAGCAGACAAAGATTTCACCATCCTGTCCTAGTCTTTCTTGTTTAAAGAGTATGGAGCTACCGGGTTCTTCTTTACGTATTTTATATGCAATGAAAAGCAGTAAAGGTAAAAGCAGTGGGAAGACCACTACAGCCATGATGAAATCGCTGAATTTTTTAGCCCATATTCGGTAACGACTTTTCAGACGGTTTTTAAAGACAACAAGGTTGGTACGGGTATTGGAAAGTCGGTAGATATGTGAATGTGTCAGGTCATAGTCATCTATAAGCGGGATAAAGATCACTTCATGTCTCTGGTCTATCTCCTGATCAATGATCTCTTTAAGCGTATGAAGCTCTTCATTGTGTGAGTTTATAAAAACTGTTTTGGGTTTCCGGTCTTTTGCATCTACATATCCAAGATAGTGGTTCCCAAAGATCTCCTCATTCAAAAAAGGGTCATTCCCATACACTTTTGCTCTTCTTCTCCAAAGACCAAATTTAAAAAGCAGTTTTTTACAAATGTTTTTGGAAGTAGGTAAAAGCAGTGCCATAAAAACAAAAGAGAAAATGATCACAGCTCTAGAGTAGTTCTGTATGCTCTTGGTAATGGCGAGGTATGCAAGTATGATGAAAAAAGAGAAGAGTAACCCTTTAAGGATGACTCTACTTTCATGCCAGAAATCGTAACGATGCGTGTAGATACCTTCATATGCAAGCAGTATGATGGTCACAATGTAGAGCGGATAAAAAGTAAGATAGTTGGACAAAGGATAGATATCCAGTCCACCAAAGGTATCTGGTAAAAAGTTTCGTAAGAGATAGGCAAGGAAAAGAGAGAGGATAATAATGAAAATATCTACCAGAACAAATATCAGTTTTGCAGAAAATTCTTTCATTTGACTCTCTTTAATTTTTTGACATTATATCAAACTTGTGGTATTTACTTGATAATAGTCTGATATAAGTTAAAAACTTCTTTTGCAATAATATCCCAATTGTATTTCTTAAGAATTATTTGGGAAAAATCTCTATTTTGAGTATTACGCAGTTTTTTTTCTAATTGTGTTTTTAAATCTTCAATTTGTGAGACTTCAAAATAATCATTTGTCCCTAGAGATACTTCTGAATTGGCAGGGATGTTACTTACTAAAACATCCAGGTTATAGCTCATAGCTTCAAGTAAAGCAATAGGCAAACCTTCATGATAAGAGGGCATAACAAAGAGTTTTGCATAGGAAAATATTTGATTTAGTTTTTCACCTTTGATAAATCCTGTTAAAACAACACCATTTTTTTTAGCTTCAAGTTTGAGTTGTTTACTATAATCGGATTCATGATCGGCATCTCCGACAAGTACCAGTTTAATTTCAGTATTTAACTGTTTGTACACATCAATGAGATCATGAAAGCCTTTTTCTTCTACAAAACGACCAACAGCAATGATATATTTTTCAGGTTCTAATCCTAAAGTATCAAGATAAGTATGATCTGTTGCTTTTACAGGAAGGTTTACACCATTATAAATAAGCTCAGTATCGACTCTTCCATAGTTGTTTTTTAAAATATCTTTGATGACATTGGAGATCACTATGACTTTATTGGCATATTGTGTACCAAGTTTTTCTCCGGTTTTCAATACCCATTTTGCCAGTTTTCCCCATTTTTGTCTGTCATAATCCGGACCATGATTAGTTACTATTACTTTTAGTCCCAGAATTCTGGCAAAAGGAACCAAAAGAGAAGGACCAATGGCATGTATATGTAATAAGTCAGGGTTTTGGGTACGTGCATAAAGTACACCAAGAAAAGTGTGTACTATAGCTTCGATACTTTTCTTTTTGGGTGTAAATATATGTTTTAATTTTACACCCCTAAAATCAGTTTGTGAAAGCTCTTTTACATAGGATTTTCTTGTGATCAAGGTAACATTTGCCCCTAAGTCAACCAATCTAGGATAAAGTTCTTCACAGTGTGTTTCAACACCACCTTGAATATCCGGAATACCTCTTGTCCCCAACACGATAATATACATTAATTACAACCACATCCATTTTCATTATCATCGCACTGTACTTTTTCAAGAACTTCTTTGTATTGTTCTGATATACGTAGGTCTCCCTGTCTTGGATCTTGACCTACATCATAGGATGGAATAAAATCTGTACAGATCTCTTTACCCATTAAACTTTTAATTTTATTTTTCACAACCCATTTTGCAGGATGCTTGATATATTTTTTCATAACAGGTGCAGCAGTTCCTACCATCCAACAGTTTTTAGGACAAGTTCTTACTAACTCTCTTACTTTATTTGCCTGGTCAGAGAACCAAAGTTCCTCAAAAGTATCTACATTACGAATGTTTCCCATAGACTCTTTCCAATATTTCTCTTCAAGCCCATTACAAGGAAGAACTTCTCCATATGGATCGATGAAGAAATTTGCTGTACCGGCTTCACAAGGTAGCATTCTCTTGCCTCCTTGGATATAGTTAATAAGACCCAAATTAAAAAATGCTCTAAACCAACTTTTAGGACTATTTTCTTTCATAAGTCTTTGAATGAGTTCATGAAAATCATCAGTAACTTCGTCTTTATTGGTTATCCAGTTGTCATCTTTGTGAAAATAATATGAATTATGAAATGAAGC
>Ga0256828_1002509_pt1 | contig 10887 bp, 8 predicted proteins | sample CV88metaG_FD_185993 | JGI IMG/M metagenome (GOLD analysis project Ga0256828, IMG submission 185993) | Hydrothermal vent microbial communities from East Pacific Rise, Pacific Ocean - CV88 | ecosystem: Environmental > Aquatic > Marine > Hydrothermal vents | place: Pacific Ocean: East Pacific Rise... | reverse complement strand
ATACTTGCAAAAACCAAAGGAACAACAAGCATCTTTAAAAAGCTGATAAAGGCCTGACCGATTACCTGTTGCTTGAGCGCTAACTCAGGTGCATATATACCAAACAAAACACCCAGTATGATACCGACAATTACCAGTGTGTTTGTTGTAGCATATTTTTGTACTTTTTTTATCATCTCTTCTATCTTCCTATTGCATGGTTAAGTATTGCAATGGAATTATAGTAGTTATAGTAATCAATTACAAGAGATGCTTTAGCTGCGATATAGCCTTGTCTCGCCTCTTGAAGTTCGATGTAGTCTGAGAGACCATGCTCATACCTCTTTTGTGCCTGGTCGAACTTCTCTTTGGAGACCTCAAGAAGTGATTGAGAAAGTTCTACTGCATCTTTACTCTTTGCTACATTGATAAAAGCTGCCGTTGTCTCTTCTTTTATAGCGAGCTTTATGCTTTTAAGCTCTGCTTGAGAGATGAGAATCTGAACTTTCTTCTCTTGTGTTTTTGCTTTTGAACTGCCACCTTTATAGAGGTTCCACTGTAGGTTCACTGAGGCCTGCCACTTGTTCTCAGGAACAAAAGCTGCCATCTCATCGAGTTTTTGTTTTGTATAGTCAGCATTGAGGTAAAAAGCAGGGTAGTACTCTGAACGAGCTACTCTTAGCTGTGCCTCTTTTTGAAGTGTCAATTCTCTATACTCTTTTAAAACAGCTCTGTGATTATATGCGAACTTGATAGCCTCTAAAAGCTCTAAGTCATAAGGAGTGAGTGATTCATAGAGATCGTTAAGTTCTAGTTTTTGTGTTTGTACTGTGTAGCTATTTGTCAAACCCTCAAAACCTATGATTTTATCGAGATTTGCATAAGCGAGTTTGAGTGCATACTCTGCTTTGTTGAGCTCTATTTTGGCATTGATAACGCCAACTTTTGCATCAGAGACATCTATCTTGGTACGGATACCTGCTTCAAAATACTTTTGAGCACGGTAGAGTTGTGCTTCATTGAGTTTGAGGTTCTCTTTGTTTACATCGATAAGCGCGTGAGAGCGCAGTACTGTATAGTAAGCACTCTTTACATCTCTGATCTTATCGGCAATCTTTTGTGCATTTTGCATGCTGTATGCATTTTTTTCATACTCCAAGCTATCTACATTGCCACCTGTTTTGCCAAAGTCATAGAGAAGCTGTGAGAGGGAGAGTTTTCCCAAGATAAATGTATCATTTGCCATAGTATCAGGATCTAGCAGTTTGCTTTGTCCTGTTTTTCCTGCTGCTGCATCAAAGTTGACATTTGGCAGATAGGAACCAAAGGCAGAGCGTTTTCTGCTTTTTGCTGCCTCTATGTTTTGTTTGCTTACTTCTAGATCAGGTGCATTTTGCATAGCCTGCAGTATCAAATCATCAACAGTGTAACTTGTTTGTGCCTGCAGAGCTACTGCAGTAATACAAGAGATTAAAAAAGATATTTTTTTCATCTAGAGTGACTCCCTTCTTGCTATTTCATCTTCTACACTGACAAACTTCTCACGCATACTCTCAAGCAGTACATAAAGTACCGGAACAATTAGTGTCGATATAAAAGTCGCAGCGATCATACCAAACATCAAAACAACCCCGATAGATATCTGTGTAATAGCACCTGCACCTGTTGCAAAAGCAAGAGGAAAGATACCAAACAAGAATGATAAAATCGTCATCATAATAGCACGAAAACGCAGTTTTCCGGCATTGATAGCGGCATTTGTTATGCTCTCTCCCTTCTCACGCAACTCTTTGGCAAACTCAACAATGAGGATGGCATTTTTTGCAGCAAGTGCAACAAGTAAGACAAGTCCGACCTGTGCAAAGGTGTTGAGTGGGATACCCATCCATAACAATCCTACAACAGCCCCTCCGATAACCATTGGAACCGAGAGTAGAATCATTAAAGGGAGTATCCAACTCTCATACTGTGCAGCAAGCACTAAAAATACAACCAAAGTTACAAAGATAGCTACATAGATCTGTGCATTTCCGGCAAGTTTTTCTTGAAAACTCATCCCTGACCACTCATACCCATATGTAGGTGGTAGTACTTTTTTTGCTATCTCTTCCATAGCCTTCATCGCTTCTCCTGAAGAGTATCCTGGAGCTGCTGAACCATTTATCTGAATACTTCTGTAAAGGTTATAGTGAGAGAGGTTTTGTGGTCCTATGATCTCTTTTATCTCAACTAATGCAGATAAAGGAACCATTTTCCCTTGTGCATTCTTAACAAAAATCTTTCCTATATCTTCTTTAGAACTTCTATACTCTTTATCAGCCTGTACAAAAACACGAAAAACTTTACCAAACTTTGTAAAGTCATTTACATAAACAGATCCAAGGTAGATCTGCATTGTTGTAAAGAGATCAGACATTGTAATACCTAAGGCATTGGCTTTCTCTCGGTCAATGACAATATCATACATAGGGTAGTTAATAGCAAATGTTGTAAATGCGTGAGCAATTCTTTTATCTTTGTTTGCTTCTGCTATTACCATGTCTGCATAATGTTTAAAAGTATCCAAATCTCCTGAGAGATAATCTTGTAGTCTAAAATCAAACCCACCAACAGCACCAATTCCAGGAATACCAGGAAGATTAAATGCTGCGACATCTGCTTCGGTGATATCAGCCGTTTTTTCTCTTATTTTTGCAATAACAGCATCTACTCCCTGATCTTTACCTGTTCTTTGCTTCCAATCTTTTAGGGTTACATACATAGCAATTGAAGCATTGTCAAGTGATGATGTCACAAGGTTGTATCCATCGATAGCAACGATATTTGCAATCTCATCTATGGAGTAAAGACGTTCTTCAACCTTTTGTCTTACCTTGAGAGTCTGCGTGAGTGCAGTTCCTGGTTTTAAATTGACAGAAACAATACATACACCTTTGTCCTCAGAGGGAACAAAACCTGTAGGAATAACAGTAAAAAGGTAGTATGTCATATAAAAGATAGCAACTATTACACCAAGCATAATGTAGCGGATTTTGACAAGAAAGGTAATGAGTGCTGTATACTTTTGTGTTATAACATCAAAAATCTCATCAAACTTTTTAAAGAAGATAAATTTCTCCTCTCCTTTCTTTCTACGCTTGATGATGATAGAACTCAGCGCCGGAGAGAGGGTAAGAGCATTGAGCGATGAAATCATAACGGCAAAAGAGATTGTCAGTGCAAACTGTTGATAAAGAGAGCCTGTGATACCCGGCAACAGAGATACCGGTACAAAAACAGCGACCAAAACAAGTGTTGTAGAGATAATAGGACCAATAAGCTCTATCATCGCTTTTTTAACAACTTGCGGTACAGTAAGGTCTGGTTCACGCTCCATAATAACTTCAACATTCTCAACAACCAAGATAACATCATCCACAACAATCCCAATAGCCAAGATAAGTCCAAAAAGTGTTAAGAAGTTGATAGAAAAGCCATCGGCCATCTGCATAATAGCAAAAGTACCAATGAGTGATACAGGGATGGCAACTGAAGCGATGACAGTAGGGCGCCATGAACCAAGAAAGATAAAAATGATTAAAATAACTAGACCAATAGCCGTAAAAAGGTTCATAACAACATTGTTGATAGCTACTTTTACATATTTTGTTGTGTCATAAGGAATACTCCATTTTACTCCATCAGGAAAACGACGTTCTAATTTTTCCATTGTCTCTTGTACTTTTTGACGGATTTGCAGAGCATTTGCATCACCAAGTTGAAAAATTCCTATCAAACCTGCTGGCTGCTTATTTGAGATGGCATTCCAGTCATAACTTTCACTTCCAAGAATAACACGTGAGACATCACTAAGATAGACTAACGACCCATCCTCTTTATGCTTAAGAACAATCTTTTGAAACTCTTTTACATCACGCAGGCGTCCTTCGGTTGTGAGAATAAACTCCTGTTTTTGATCCTTAAAACTTGGAGTACCACCTATCTTTCCTATAGAAGCCTGTTTATTCTGACTTTTTATAGCATTGACAATATCCATCGGTGTCAAATCAAGTGCTTTTATTTTGTCAGGATTAAGCCATATACGAATTGAGTATTTCTTCTCTCCCATATTGATGGCTTTTCCAACACCTGGAATACGTTTGATCTCATCTAAGATATTAATATTTACAAAGTTAGATAAAAAAGCTGCATCATATCGTTTATCACCGGTTACTGTGATAAGACAGACTAAAGAAGGGCTCTTTTTATCAATGATTACACCCTGTGCAACTACTTCTGGAGGAAGAGATGCTGTAGCGATAGCAACTTTATTTTGAACATCTACAGCACCGATATCAATATCATAACCTGGCTCGAAATAGACATTTATCTCTGAACTACCACTTGATGTAGAAGATGAATCCATGTAGATTACACCTTTGATACCATTGAGCTTATCTTCTAAAACACGTGTAACAGTATCTTCGACAACGTAGGCATTTGCACCTGTATAGGTTGCTGATACACTTACAGTAGGTGGCGCAACATCAGGGTATTCAGAGATTGGCAGGATGTTGAGTGAGACCAGTCCTGAGATGATAATGATCAAAGAGATAACAATTGCCAGTATCGGTCTTTTAATGAAAGTTACTGAAAACATCTACTGCTCTTTTTGTGGAATAAGATGATTTTTTTCTAAAATAGCATCTATACCTTCTTCTTTTGTAACATCAGTTGGTATCACAGAGATGCCAGGCTTTAGTTTCATTAGTGCAGAGATGACAAGCTTATCTCCTGCTTGAAGCCCTTTTGTTACACTGACATAGTAGCGATTAGCATAACTTGTCTCAATATTGACACGTTTGAGCTTATTATCCTTATCAACGATATAGACATATTTTCCAAGTTGGTCATTAAAGATTACTTCCGGTGGAATCATTTTAAACTTATACTTGTCTGTAACAAAAACATTTACATAGACAAAAGAGCCAGGAAGAACTGAATGTTTAGGATTTGCAATGGTAGCACGCATAGTGATAGTCGATGTAAGAGGATCTACAATATTGTTAGAAAAATCCAAATAACCATTTAAACGAATAGGTTTTTGTGCTCCATTTAGCTCAATAAAAACATATTTTTTATCTTGTGAACCATATTTATACATCATACGTGCCTCTTCTTCTGCAGGAGAGAAGTAGACATAAAGAGGGTCTGTTTTTACTATGGTAGTTAACAGGGTTGACTCTCCTTGTCCGACAAGATTGCCAACATCAACTCTTCTCGCACTTGCATGGCCCGAGATTGGTGCTTTTATCACCGTATAAGAGAGTTCAATCTGCGCTTTTTTGATGCGTGCTATATCTTCTTGAATAGTTGCTTTAAGTACAGCCAGTTTTGCTTGGTACTGTTCTAGTGTTGCACGAGGTGCGAGTCCCTCTTGAACAAGTGGTGTATATCGCTCAACATCTGCACGAGCAAGAGCCAAAGAGGCTTCATCTTGGAGCTTTTGTGCTTTTGCAGCATTAAGTGCTGCTATATACTGGTCTTGTTCTATTTGAAAAAGTTTTTCTCCTTTTTTGACAAACTCACCATCTTTAAAGTAGATTTTTTCTAAGACTCCGCTCACGCGAGCACGTACATCTTGATGGGAACTTGCTTTTGTTCGTCCTGTAAACTTTGTCCATATTGGTACATTTTTATCTTCTACAGTAATGACTTTAACGGGTAAAGGTTTTTCTTTGGTAACTGTTTGCTCTGCTTTTTCTGTGGAACATCCACTTACGAGCAAAAGAGCTCCAAGTAAAATGGAAGAGACTTTAACATATTTAGACATACTTTCTAACCTTATCTGTGTAGTTGAAGGATTATAGCCAAATATGAATTAAGTAGAAATTTATATAATCTTTTTAGTAAGCCAGATTATAAAAAACGTTATATCGTATAAGTGTTGTCTCTTGTGGATGTGGATAACGACTGTACGCATACTCGATTGTCTCTTTTGTTGTGTCATCAAGTACATAGTAACCACTCTGTTTTAAGAAGCGAAAGTCCGTCATATCTCCGTTTGGATGAAGTTTGAACTCTACAACATTGTAGGCATTGACACGCAGGTCACGTGGGAGATTGACACGAGCTACGCGATTAAGTACCTGTTGTGTGATGCGGCGCATTATCTCTTGGTTATCAAGTATATATTTTTGCTGTCCTGGTGTGAGTTTTCCAAACTCCTCTCCATAGAGCTCTTTGATATCTTGAGAGATATTACTACCATTTTGTGTTTTGGCTTTTTTGTTTTTTACCTCTGTTGATGATTTGTCTTCATAGAGCCATGAGAGTTCATCTTTAACTTTTTTCTCTTTAGGCTTCTTTGGCTCTTTTTTAGGAGCTTTTTGCAGAGGAATATATGGTTTTTTCGGAGGAAGCGGTTTTACTTTCTCAACTGCTTTTCTTTTTTGAACAGGTTTTTTCTTTGGTTTGTTGAGTTTAGGCTTTTTAGGTGTTTTTTTAGGCTCATATTTTACCGGTGGTTTTGCAGGTTTTACGATCTTTTTAAGTTGTGAACCTTTTGGCATTGGTGGTGCTATCTTCGGTTGGGGTATCTTTTTCTTGGTAAGTCCTGATTTTTTATGTTTTATAGGCAGTTCTTTAAGAGATATCTTGATCTTTCTCTCTTGCTTTTTAAGCTCTGTATGAATATCTTTACTCGCTGTTGTAAACAAAATCCATAAAAGTAGAAATATAAGAAGATGTACAAGTAAAGCTACAAAAAGGGCAAAAGTTGATCTATTCAAAAGAAATCCGTAAAAAATAATTTATCGCAGATTATAGCAAATCAATATTAACGCAAGGTTGGCTATAATAAGAAAAATATTATTAGCAAGGTTTTATATGAAGATAGAAGCATCAAAAAAAGCATTTCAAGAGGCACAAGAGCTTATTCCTGGTGGTGTTGACTCACCTGTACGCGCATTTAGCAGCGTTGGTGGTACGCCGGTTTTTATTACAGAAGGTAAGGGTGCCTATCTTAAAGATATTGATGGAAATGAGTATGTAGACTATGTTCAGTCTTGGGGACCACTTATCTTTGGTCACAGAGATGAGACAATCGAAGCAGCAGTTATTGATGCAGTAAAGCACGGTCTTAGCTTTGGTGCACCGACACTGGCTGAGACTGAACTTGCAAAGATGGTTGTAGATCTTTTTGACTCGATTGACAAAGTACGTTTTGTAAGCAGTGGTACAGAGGCTGTTATGAGTGCCATTCGTCTTGCTCGTGGATATACAGGGCGTGATGACATCGTTAAGTTTACAGGGTGTTACCACGGTCACTCAGACTCACTGCTTGTTCAAGCAGGTAGTGGTGCTGCTACATTTGGAAACCCTTCAAGCCCTGGTGTTCCGGCTGACTTTACAAAACATACACTCCTTGCAGAGTATAACAACATCGAGAGTGTAAAGCAGTGCTTTAAAGATTCAAAAGATATTGCCTGTGTTATCATCGAGCCAATCGCTGGTAATATGGGACTCGTTCCTGCTGATAAAGAGTTCTTACATGAACTGCGTCAGCTTTGTGATGCAAATGGAGCTCTACTTATCTTTGATGAAGTTATGAGTGGTTTTCGTGCGACACTTCACGGAGCTGAGAGCATTACCGGTGTAAAACCTGACCTTGTTACTCTTGGAAAGGTTATCGGTGGTGGTATGCCGGTAGGTGCTTTTGGAGGACGTCGTGATATTATGGCAAAACTCTCTCCAGAAGGTCCTGTTTATCAAGCAGGAACACTCTCAGGAAACCCTGTAGCTATGGCGGCAGGTCATGCAGCACTGACAAAGCTAAAATCAAACGCAAGAGTGATCGATGTGCTTAACAAAAGAGCTGTGCGTCTTGTAGAAGGTATGCGTGAGGCTGCTGAAAAAGAGGGTATAACTATGCAAGTAGATACTCGCGGCAGTATGTTTGGCTTTTTCTTCAATGAAAAACCAGTTAAAAACTTCCAAGATGCTACAGAGTCTGATGCAGAGCTCTTTGCAAAGTTCCATGCAGGTATGCTTGATCGTGGTTTTTACTTTGCATGTTCACTCTATGAGACAGGCTTTATATCTACAGCTATTACAGATGCAATGATAGAAGATACAATAGCAGCTGCAGCTGAAATCTTTAAAGAAGTAAAAAATGGATAATAAAACCCAAGAAGAAGAGCATAAACCTCGTGTAAAACCCATTATAGAGGCAGCTGACAGCCTCTCTTTGGGTATCTCTATGGTTGTTGCCGTACTTATGGGAATAGGTATAGGTTGGGCTCTTGAGCAGATAAGTGGCGCATCATGGACATTTTGGATTGGAGTAGTTATCGGTGTTGCTGCAGCGATTTTAAATGTCTATAAGGCCTACTCAAAACAAGCAGCAGAGTTTGATGAACTTGCTAAAGATCCTCGTTATGCTATTAAAAAGCAGCTAGATGAGGGTGAAGATTTTGATGATTTGGACTATGGTGAAAAAGTTTATTAAAGTTTTTTTACTTTTTCAGGCAATTATTGCAATCAGCTATCTCTTCTCTCCTGCAGTTTTTGCAAATATTGAAGTTGCTTTTCTAAGCAGCTTTTTTGTAGTGATGGCATCTGCATATGCACATAAAAAGATGGTTCTTGCAAAGGTAGCAGCAGGGGAGTATGAAGAGGATCGTGAACTGCTGGATAAGATAGAAGACCCACATGGTCTTTATGAAACAGAGATCAATGATGCACCGCCTGAAGAGTTGAACTTGCGTGAGATAGTTAAGGAAGAAAAAAAGAGAGTAAAACCGATGAATGCAAAAAACATCAAGTATGGTCTGCGTGGAGGACTCTCGCCACTACGTCTTGGAGCATATCTCTTTTTGGTTTTGGGATTTATCGCACTAAACAACAACCATATACTTGAGTTGATCTACTATCTACCATCACTTCTCATAGGTATCATAGCTGGATCTATAGGAGCAAAAGAGCTTTTTAGTTCTTAAGATGTAACCATCGGAAGATTAAGTGTTACAGTATCCCCTTTAACATCGATGTAGAAGTTAGAGTTTTTTGCAATAACTTCTAACTCTGCAATCTTTTTCTCATTATAATTTTGTGCACTTACTGCTATAGAGAAGATAGAATACTTTTTATCTTCAAACTTAATATGCTCTCCAACACGAAAATAGACTCGTGTAGTTATTACTTCATTGTCACTAAAGTAGTCATATATCTTGTTTAGAAGTTTAATAAGGGCACTTGAATCGATGATGATATCAGGAATGGTAGGGTCAAACTCTTTTTTAAATGTTGTTTGTGAACTGATGGAGTTCGTAGCGATACAAAGATCAATAATAGTAAAGATATTTGTCAGCTCACCATTTGGTTTTACAGTTGAGAGTTTATATGAAGGTGCTTGGTAGAGTTTGATCCCTATCTGCTCTTCATCTTCATAGCCAACTGTCAGACCAAAGAACTTATAACGACCATACTCCAGCTCTATAAAAGTGGTCTTAAAGCCAAAGTTGACACTGGCATAGGTCTTTGCAAGCTCAAAGAGCTCATGTGCTGTTGTAGAGCCCAGTAGAAACTGAGCCTCTGCATTAAGTGAGACAATCTTCCCCTGAGCATTAAAGAGGATAAATGGATTATAGTCATACTCTATCCACTTTTGCTCTAAAGTCATATGCCTACTCTTCTATGTAGTTTTTAAGTCTACGCCCAACTTTAGGGTGTTTTAGCTTTTTAATAGCAGATGATTCGATCTGACGAACACGCTCACGTGTAACGCTAAGCTCTTTACCGATCTCTTCAAGTGTTCTGTCACTCTCATCATCCATAATCCCAAAGCGAAGCTTGATAACCGCTTTTTCACGTTCATTAAGCTGCTCTAAAACCTGCTCAATCTGTGTACGAAGATCATCTTTAAGAATCGCATCTGAAGGAGAGAGTGAAGTTTTATCTTCAATGAAGTCTCCAAAACGACCATCATCTTCACTACCAATAGGTGCTTCAAGAGAGATTGGCTCTTTTGTGATTTTGATAACATTTTTAACCTTCTCAACAGAAAGTCCAACCTCTTGAGCGATTGTATCTACATCTGGCTCTTTACCATGCTCTTGGAGATGTTTACGCATGATTTTATTGATACGGTTGATCGTCTCGATCATATGGATAGGAATACGGATCGTTCTAGCCTGGTCTGCAATAGCACGACTGATTGCCTGACGAATCCACCATGTAGCATATGTAGAGAACTTATAACCTTTTTGGTATTCAAATTTATCTACTGCTTTCATAAGACCGATATTTCCCTCTTGGATAAGGTCAAGGAAAGGAAGTCCACGGTTTGTGTAACGTTTTGCAATAGATACAACAAGACGCAGGTTTGATTTTGCCATTTTTGTTTTGGCAATCTCAGAGATGTTCTTACCACGTTTGATCTGTTCTAAAATATCTGCAAGCTTTTCTGGTTCCATATCAAAAGAGTTTTTAGATGCCTCTTTTGTCTGAACAAGCTTTTTGATCTCCATATATGTAGAAACCATAGTAGCTTCTGGAACCATGTTGGCGATATCTTCTTTTGTAAGGTCTTGGATCTTCTCAACAAGAACTTTGTGATTTGCTTTGAGTGTTGCATTAAAAAGTGGAAGTTTATACTCTAAGCGTTTTAGCTCTTTATCATACCCCTCATCACTTTTAAGTGCAGTCTCCATAGCCTTTACAAGTTCGTTTATAAGTTTTGAAGTTGGACCAAGATCAAGAAGTTTCTCTTTAAGAACTGCTTTTTTCCATGTAACAGTTAGGTAGTACTGAACGATCTCTTCAGTAAGCTCATCACTATCAAGGTTCTCAGGAGCTTTTTCTAAAGCTTTTAACCAATCTTTTTTTGCTTTTTCAAGTGCTTTAAAGCTTGTAGTTACTTTCTCAACA
>Ga0256828_1002507_pt1 | contig 10898 bp, 16 predicted proteins | sample CV88metaG_FD_185993 | JGI IMG/M metagenome (GOLD analysis project Ga0256828, IMG submission 185993) | Hydrothermal vent microbial communities from East Pacific Rise, Pacific Ocean - CV88 | ecosystem: Environmental > Aquatic > Marine > Hydrothermal vents | place: Pacific Ocean: East Pacific Rise... | reverse complement strand
CTAACTTCTTAAAATACTTTTAACTTTAAACTTTTAACTTTCTACTAATACAATGAAAGCAATTATTCTAGCAGCTTGAGAAGGTACTAGACTGAAACCTATTACAAATACTACTCCAAAACCTCTTATAAAAATAGTGTGAAAAACTATTATAGAGCATAATCTAGAATCAATTTATAAAGATGTAGATGAAATAATTATTGTAGTAAAATATTTAAAAGAAAAATTCCCTGAAATCCTTTGAAATAATTATAAATGAACAAAAATCACTTATATTACTCAAGCAGATGAAAAAGGAACTGCTGCTGCTATTAAAAACATAAATATTTCATGAGATTTCCTACTTTTAAACTGAGATAGTATTTTTAATAAATGAGATTTAGAAAAAATAATAAATCTAAAATGATACTGAGCTTTAGTTCAAGAAACTACTACACCTGAAAAATATGGAATATTTAAAGAAAAAGATTGAAAAGCACTAGAAATAATAGAAAAACCAAAAGAATTTGTTTGAAACCTAGCTAACCTATGAGTTTACAAATTTAATGATTCTATTTATAAAATAGTTGATTCTATTCCCCTTTCTCCAAGATGAGAGTATGAAATAACTGATGCAATAAATCAATTTGTAAGAGATAATGAGTTTAATCTATTAAAAATAAACTGAGATTTTATAGATATAGGTTATCCATGGGATATTTTGTCTGCAAGTTCATATTTTTTAAATAAACTAGAAATATCTGAAATAAACTGAAAAATAGAAGAAAATGTAACTATTAAATGAAATGTTATTTTAGAAGAATGAGCAGTTTTAAAATCAGGAACTTATATAGAATGAAATTGCTATATTTGAAAAAATACAACAATTGGTCCAAATATTTTTTTAAGATTAAATACTTCTATTTGAAACAATTGTAAATTATGAGCAAATAATGAGATAAAAAATACTTCTATTTGAGATAATACAAATGTTGCTCATTTAAGTTATATATGAGATTCAATAATCTGAAACAATGTAAATATTTGATGAGGATTTATTACTGCAAATCTTAGACATGACTGAAATAATATAAAAGTACCTGTTAAATGAGTGTTAACAGATACTTGACTACATAAACTATGAATAATTATCTGAGACAATGTAAAAACTTGAATAAAAGCATATTCTATGCCTTGAAGAGTAATTGAAAATGATACTATGGTTATGCCATGAGAAATGATAAAATAAAAAGCTTAAGATTAAATCTTAAGCTTTTTTATTTAAACTACTTTTTATCAACAGCAGGGCCAAGCCCTTTGAATTTTTATTGGTAATAAATTTTAAATAACAAAAAAAACAAATCAAATGATTTGTTTTTTATACTACAGCAACATATTTTTCTCTATAAACTCTACCATCAAATCTAACTCTTCTTTTTTCAAAGAATTTTACAGTTCCATCTTTAGTAGCAAATAAAGTAAAATCATGTCCTTGAGAAACACCATCTGCTGGCCAAAATTTATTACCTTTTTGTCTGATAATAATATTACCTGCAATAGCTTTTTGTCCCCCAAATAATTTCACACCAAGTCTCTTGGCATTACTATCTCTACCATTATTAGTAGATCATTGAGCTTTCTTGTGAGCCATCTTTTCAAAAGTTAATTTATAAAATTTTTAAGTTATTATTTTCTAGCAAATCTAGCAAATGCTTTATTAGCTTCAGCCATTTTGTATACTTCTAATTTTTTTCTAACTGCATCACCAGTTTCATTAGCTGCATCAATTAATTCACCAGCTAATAATACAGGGAAAGCAGCACCTTTTTTCTTTCTAACTGCATCTAAAATCCATTTTGCTGCTAAGAACAATTGTCTTTTAGATTTTACTTCTTGAGGTACTTGGTATATAGAACCTCATACTCTTTTAGGTCTAACTTCAATTTTAGGCATTACATTTTCTAATGCTCTGAAGAAAATAGCTTTAGCATCTTTTTGACCTTTAGATTTAATAACTTCAAAAGTATCATTCATTAATTTTTGAGCTAGAGATTTTTTACCATGTAACATTACATAGTTAGTAAATTTCTCTAATAAAGCTTCACTTTTAATATCGTTCATCTTTAATATTTAACAATTATAAATTATTTAATAAAACCATGTGGAAAATTTTCAGTATTGTTAAACTTACTGCATGATTTTATTTTTAGAAAAAAATAGACTATTTAGGTTTTTTAGCACCATATTTAGATCTAGATTGTTTTCTATCAGAAACACCTTCAGTATCTAATACTCATCTAACTACATGGTATCTTACTCATGGTAAATCTTTTACTCTTCCTCATTTAATTGCAACAACACTATGTTCTTGTAAGTTATGACCTTCTCAACCAATATAAGCATTTACTTCATATCAGTTAGTTAATCTAACTCTTGCAACTTTTCTTAAGGCAGAGTTTGGTTTTTTAGGAGTCATTGTAGTAACTTTTACACAAACCCCTCTTTTTTGTGGACATCCTCCAGCAATTTCAACTTGCTTACCTTTAATAGTATTTTTAGTTACTTGTAATGCAGGTGATTTACTTTTTTTATAAGGAGTCTTTCTATTTCTTTTAACTAATTGGTTAATAGTAGGCATTTTCCTAATTTTTAAGTTTTAAATTTTCTCTAGAAAGATAAATATAAAAATATTATCTTTTAGACCATTGAACAGATCTTCTGGCTTTATGTCTACCAGGTTTCTTTCTTTCAACTTTTCTAGCATCTCTAGTTAATAAACCAGCTTCTTTTAAAACTGCTCTTAAACCAGGTTCAACTTCAACTAATGCTTTAGCAATACCATGTTTAATTGCATCAACTTGAGCTGATTCACCAGATCCAGAAACTTTAACTTCAAAATAAAATTTTCCTTTATTTTTAGTAAGAGTTAATGGAGTGTATAGTTTTTCAAATAAGTCTGCTCTATTAATGTATTCACCAACTTCTTTAGTATTAATTACATCTTTTCCTTTTCCAGAATATAATCTAACTTGTGCAGAAGCAGTTTTTCTTTTTCAAACAGAATAAGTATATTTACTCATAGGTTTATTTTATATTATAATTTTATAACTTCAGGTTTTTGAGCTGCATATGTGTGTTCAGTACCTGTGAATAATTTTAATCTAGAAATCATTTGTTTTCTTAATTTATTTTTAGGTAACATTCCACTTACAGCAAATTCAATAGCTTTTAAAGGTTTTTTTTCTAATAAATCTTCTAAAGATATTTCTTTTAATCCTCATAAGAAACCAGTATGTCTGTAATACATTTTATCAGTCATTTTTTTACCAGTAACTTTAAATTTATCTGCATTGATAACAACAACATAATCACCATTATCAACATGAGGAGCAAAAGTTGGTTTATTTTTTCCTTTTAGTATAGCAGCTATTTGAGTAGCCATTCTACCAAGAGTTTGCCCTTCAGCATCAACAATAAACCATTTTCTATCATTACCTTTAATTTGTGTAGGCATTATAGTTTTCATTTTGCTAATTTTTTTAATAATTAAACTAATTCTAATTTCACTAGTTTTGCATTATCACCATCTCTATATTTAATAGGGATAATTCTTGTAAAACCAGATGTTCTTTCTCCTTTATATTTAGGTGCAACATTTTTAAATAATTCTAAAGATGCTTCTTTTGTATAAACAGTTTTCATAACTTGTCTAATAGCATTCATTTCATCTTTAGTATTAACAACATTTATTAAACCATCTACAATAGATATAATAGATTTTGCTCTTTTTTCAGTAGTTTTAACTGATTTATGTAAGAATAATGCAGTAACTAAATTTCTTTGCATAGCATCTCTATGAGCAAAACTTTTATTATTAAACTTAAGATGTTTTCTAACTCTATGTCTCATAATAAGTTTTAAATTTTAAATTATAATTTTTCCTTTTTTAGTCATCTCATAAAAGTTTTAATCCTCTTTCATTTAATGAATCTCTAATTTCTGTCATTGCTTTCTTACCAAATCATTTGATAGAAGAAAGTTTTGTTTCAGTACATTTTGTTAATTGTTCAATAGATAGAATATTTCCATTTATTAAAGCATTTAATGTTCTTGGAGATAATCCCATTATTTCAATAGGAGTATATGTTTCTTTTTCTAATTCTTCTTTTATTTCTTCTTTTTCTTTGTTTAATAAATCTTTTACATCAGATATAAAACTTCATTCTATTTGTAATCCTTCTTCATTAAATAATGAGAAGTAAGAAACAAGCATATTACCTGAAAATTTTAATGCATCAACTGGAGTAATTCCTCCATTAGTTGTGATTTCAATTTTTAAAGATTCTAAATTTGTAATATCTCAATGTCTAGTTTTCTCAATATCATATTTAACATTTAATACTGGAGAAAAGTTAGCATCAATTAATAATACATTTACATCTTCTTCAATTTCTTTTAACTCTTCTATACTTTTATATCCAACACCTTTTTCAACTCTAATTTCAACATCTAACTCTAATCAATCTTTATCAATTTCAGTTATATATAGATCTTTATTTAAGATTTCAACACCAGCTGGAGTTTTGATATCTCAAGCAGTTACTACACCTGCTTTATTTTTTTCCAATTTTAACCATTCAATTCAAATATCTTTTTTATCTATAATTAAATCTTTAAGATTTAACATTATATCTAAAATACTATCTTTTACACCAGGTAAGCTTGAATATTCATGACTTACTCATTTAACTTTAATTCAAGTAACCTTAGTTCCTGGAATAGTTGATAGTAAGACTCTCCTTAAAGAATTTCAAAGAGTAACACCATATCCTCTAGGAAGTGAACCAATTTCAAAACTTGAAACATTAGTATCTAAATCCTTTTGAGATATTTTAGGAACTCAAATTAATTCGTGAATAATATGCATATTATGTGAGTTATAAAAGTATAAAACTATTTAGAGTAAAATTCAACAATTTTTTGAATATCAATAATTTGTTCAAAATCATCTTTTTCAGGTAATGCTTTAATTGTAATTTTTAAATTTTTAGCATCAACATCAATCCATTTTGTTGTAGTGATTTTACCTTTATTTGCTTTAGCAAATTCATTTAATTCTTCAATTAAAGTTTTATATAAAGGTGATTCTTTCATTTTATCTCTAAGTTCAATTACATCTCAAACTTTTACAGAAATTGATGGAATAGTTACTTTTATTCAATTTACTTTAAAATGTGCATGTGAAGCAAATTGTCTAGCTTGCATTCTAGTTCTAGCTAAACCTGATCTGTAAATTACATTATCAAGTCTAAGTTCTAGTAATCTAAGCATTTTTTCTCAAGTAGTTCATGCAGCATGAGATTTTTGTGCTTTTTTGAAGTATGAAGCAAATTGTTTTTCACTTAAACCATACATTCTTTTAGCTAATTGTTTTTTTCTTAATTGAGTACCAAATTCACTAGTTTTTCTAGTTCTAAGAGGAGCTCTTTTTCATTTATTTAAGTCATATTTTTCAGTTCCGAAAAGATTCACACCTTCTCTTCTACATAACTTTTTTTTCGGTCAAGTATATCTCATAGATTACTTTTAAAAATTAAAAATTAAATTTTCTTAGTTTTTAATTAATTTTATATATTAATTAAGTGATTTTATAGTTTTCTAACTTTTTTCTTTCTACATCCATTATGAGGAACTGGAGTTATATCAAAAATTGCTTTTAATTCTGCTCCTCCAGAAATTAAACCTCTAATTGCTTGTTCTCTACCTATACCAATTCATTTAACATATACATCAACAGATTCCATTGAGTGTAATGTTTTTGCATTTTGCATAGCTTGTTCAGCAATTACTTGTGCAGCATAAGGAGTAGCTTCTCTAGCCCCTTTAAAACCAGCACTTCAACCAGTAGCCCAAGTTAATACATTACCTTTTTCATCAGTAATACTTACAATAGTATTATTAAATGAAGCTAATATATGAGCTTGTCCATGTTGTACTATTTTTCTAGTTTTTTTACTTTTTTTAGTAGTAGTAGTCTTAGCCATAATACTTGTTAAATTCTAAATAAAATATTATTTTTTCTTGTTTGCTATTGCTGTAGATTTTCATTTTCTAGTTCTAGCATTTGTTTTTGTGTTTTGACCTCTAACAGGAAGTCTTAATCTGTGTCTAATACCTCTATAACATCTGATTTCCATTAATCTTTTAATGTTACCTTGAACAAGTCTTCTTAAATCTCATTCAACATTTATAGATTCTTTTATTTCAGTTCTGATTTTATCTAAATCATCTTCTGATAAAGTTTCTATTTTTACAAATGGGTTAACTTTTGTTTTTTCACATAACTCTAATGCAGTAGATTTTCAAATACCATATATATAAGTTAATGCAACCCATACGTGTTTACCTTTTGGTAAATTAACTCAAGCAATTCTAGCCATTGTTTAAAATATTTAATAAATTAAATTTAAAATACAATTAAGTTTTGTATATCTTTTTAAAACAAACAACAATTATCCTTGTCTTTGTTTATGTTTAGGAGTTTTACAAATAACCCTAACAATTCCTTTTCTTTTTATTACTTTACAATCTTTACAGATTGGTTTCACAGAAGCTCTAACTTTCATATTTATTATAAATAAAAAAATAATTATTATTTTTGCCTAAATGTAATTCTTCATTTAGTTAAGTCATAAGGACTTAGTTCTATTAAAACTTTATCACCTTCAATGAGTTTAATAAAGTTATTTCTCATTTTTCAGCTTAAATAACCTTTAACAATTCCTCATCAAAAATCATCTGGTAATTGTACTTCAAAAACCAGACTTGGTAAAGCTTTAATAATAGTTCCCTCTACTTCAATTTTGCTTTCTTTACCAGACATAAAATGTATATTTATTAAATAGCTTGCCCTAGTTTATAAAAAACAAATAAAAAAGCAAATTTTTTTTTGACTTTTTTATTTGTTTTATTTTTACATATTAATTTTAGATTTATTAACCTCTTCTCTTTTTTTAATTATATCTTTAATTTTTTCTATTAAACTTGGATGATTTTCTGCAATTTGTTTTATAGAAAAATCTAATATAACCAATAATCTACTTGGAACTATAGCAACACATGATGCCATTCTTTTTTTATCATCTCAGAAAACAGCCATTTCTCAAATAATTTCTTCAGCTTTAATTCTTCATAAAACTACTTTTTCTTCAGCTCTTTCTACATAAACTTCCATTTCTCATTCCAAAAGTAAATACATAGAATTTGCTTCATCTCATTCAACAAAAAGTTTTTCACCTGTATCAAGTCTTTTTTCCTGAACAAGTAAAGATAAATTTTCTTTTTCTTGTTTAGTTAATCAATCAAGAATTTTTATATTGTCTAAGTTCATAAATTTTGATTAAAAATTATTTTTGAATTTCTGTTTTATAAAATTCTAAAGTATCACCTTCTTCTACTTTCACATTTCATTCAAATCTTATTCAACATTCAGTTGGTCATTCAATTTGTTTAACTTCTTCAACTCATTGTTTTAAAGATGTTACTTTTCAAGTTCAAACTTTTTTATCTTTTCTTATAACTCTAATATCAACTCATTTTTCAATAGTTGTTTCACCAGGAACAACAAGTCATAAAATCATAAATTTCTTATCAGAGAAGAAAATTCAACCTACTTTAGCTCTACCTAAAATAATCTCAACTTCTTTAGGGTCAAGCATTCAAGTAACTATTTTTTCAACTCTTTCAGTAATATGATAAATAACATCACTAGAAATAAATTCTATTTTTGTATCTTCAATTGCAGATTTTGCAGTATTTACAACTCCTACATTAAAACCAATTAATATAGCAGAAGATCATTCACACATTAATACATCACCTTCTGTAATTGCACCAACTCATGAATGAATAATTGAAACATTAGTTTCTGGAGTTGATAATTTGATTAAAGCTGCTTTTATAGCTTCTAAACTTCAATTTGTGTCAGCTTTTAAAACTATTTTTAATTGTTTCAAATTTCAAGCTTTGATTTTTGACATTAATACATCTAAACCAGATGCTTTATTTTTTTCTCTATTTTGAATAATAGTTCTATATTCTTCAGCTTTTTCTTTTGCAACAGAAAGATTAGCTACAACTTGTAAATAATCACCTCAATTAACAACCTTATCAAGTCAAACTATTAATACAGGATCTCATGCAAATGCTTTTACAATAGATCTATTTTCATAGTCTTTCATTACTTTTATTTTTCAGTATGAATCACTACATACAACAGCATCTCATTTATTAATCACTCAAGTATTAATTAACACTGTAGCAACAGGTCATAATTTTGTATCTAAATGTGATTCTAATACTGTCCCAATTGCAGGCCTATTTGGATTAGCTTTTAATTCTTTCATTTCAGCAACTAATAGAATCATTTCTAATAATTCATCAATACCAAAACCAGAATGTGCAGAAACAGGAATCATAGGAGTATCTCCTCCCCAATCTTCTGGAGTTAATCCATGTTCAGCTAATTGCCCTTTTACATGATCAGGATTAGCTCATTCTTTATCCATTTTATTAATAGCAACAATAACAGGAATATTTGCTTCTTTTGCATGATTTATTGATTCTATAGTTTGAGGTTTTACTCATTCATCAGCAGCAACAACTAAAATTGCAATATCAGTTGCTTTTGCTCACCTAGCTCTCATCACAGTAAAAGCTTCATGTCATGGAGTATCTAAAAATGTAATTTTTTGACCATTTTTTTCTACTTGATATGCACCAATACTTTGAGTAATTCAACCAGCTTCTCAACTAGTTACATTTGATTTTCTAATGTAATCTAAAAGTGAAGTTTTACCATGATCTACATGCCCCATTATACTTATAACTGGAGGTCTAGGTTGTAATACTGAAGGATCATCTTCTTTAAGTAAATCTTCTAAAGATAATTCCATTACATCTTTTACACTAAGACCTTCTGAATCATCTCTTTTTAAAGTAATTTCAAAAGCTTCTGCAACAATAGCAGCAGTATCAAAATCAAGCTTAGAATTAATATTTACCATCATTCCATTTTTCATAAATTCAACAATAAGTTGAGGTAATGGAACTCAAATTTTTTCTGAAAATTCTTTTAAAGTTAATACTTCAGGAACCACAACAGTTTCTCATTTATGACTAACAAGATTTTGTTTTATATCTTCTACTTTTTTCTCTTCTTTTTGTTTTTTAGCTATTTTATTTGATCTAACAAAACCTTTATCTTGTTTTTCTTCTTCAAAGAAATTAAATCTTCCCCTTGCTCTTTTCCCTTTTCAAACTGGTTTAAGCTTAGCTCTTTTTGATTTTTTTTCATATGAATCATCAGAAGACTTTGATTTATCTGGTCATTTATAAACTTTTTTAGATTCTTTTTTAGAATATTTATTATCCTTGTTATTATTAGATGAATATTTATTTTCTTGATTGTTTGATCTAGAACTAGCTGGTTTTTCTTCTTGTTTAACTACTTCTATTTTTTGAACAAATTTTTTCTTTTTAGCAGGAGCCTTAGATACTTCTTTTTTAATAGTAGTTTTTTTATTATCACTATTTGAACTAGCAGTTTTTGCAACCACTTTCTTTTCTTCAGTTTTTTCTTCTACTTTTTTCTTAATTATTTTTTTCTTAATAACCTTTTTAAGTTTAATTTTAGCTTTTGAAGAATCAGAAGAATCTCAACTAGAGTTACTAGATGAGTCATTTTTTAAACTACTATAATAATCATCAACTATTTTTTTATCTGCCATTACTTTTTTATAAATTATTATTTTAAAATTATTTTAGCATTAAATATAGTATTTTTTGCTTTTTTGTCAAAAGAATATAAAAAAAGCTTAGTTTTTTACTAAGCTTTAAATTATCTATAAAAATTAATTTTTTCTAATTTTTCTTGTTGTTTTAATTTATTTATTGTAATTTCAGAATAAAGATAAATTATCACTTCTGTATAAAATCTTGATTTATAAGATTTTCAATTCTTAAATTTTTTATATAAAACTTCCAATTTTTTTAATATCTTTTCTTTATCATACTTTTTTTCATCTATTTTCTTAATAAATCTATCTAATCTTTTTCTTATTTTTTCTGATAAATAAATTCAAGTATCATATTTTTTTCAAATACAATTTTTCTTATCATCACAAGCATATATTCAACTATCATTTATAAAATTACTGAATGAATTATAAACATTTTTTTCTTTGCTTGTTGCATAATCAAAAACTTTTTTTCAATCTATATAAACTCATAAATCTTTATTATATTCTTGTAAAATTTTATCATGAGATTTTATATATTCATATTTATCAAAATCACAATTTAATCAACAAAACTCATCATCATCTAAAGTATAAGGTATCATATTTATTAGAAAATGATTTCAATATTTATTTTCATATATACTTATATTAAATTTTCAACTCAATCATTTATTGAAATAATTAATATGAAATATTACCTGTTTTTTATTATTATAAATTTTATATTCTCAAATATTAGCATCATCAATTGCATAAAATTTTTTTAAACAATACTTAAAAATTCATTCTACTTTTTTAATAGCTTCACAAGTTTTGTTTTCATATACATAAGATTTAACACTAAATAAAGCTATACTAAAAAGTAAAATTGTTAATATTTTTCTCATGATTTTAATTATAAAAACTAATTTTTTCTAATTTTTCTTGTTGTTTTAATTTATTTATTGTAATTTCAGAATAAAGATAAATTATCACTTCTGTATAAAATCTTGATTTATAAGATTTTCAATTCTTAAATTTTTTATATAAAACTTCCAATTTTTTTAATATCTTTTCTTTATCATACTTTTTTTCATCTATTTTCTTAATAAATCTATCTAATCTTTTTCTTATTTTTTC
>Ga0256828_1002506_pt1 | contig 10902 bp, 10 predicted proteins | sample CV88metaG_FD_185993 | JGI IMG/M metagenome (GOLD analysis project Ga0256828, IMG submission 185993) | Hydrothermal vent microbial communities from East Pacific Rise, Pacific Ocean - CV88 | ecosystem: Environmental > Aquatic > Marine > Hydrothermal vents | place: Pacific Ocean: East Pacific Rise... | reverse complement strand
AAAACTTATATAAAATACAAACTATCTTAACTAATAAACTTAAACAAAAGGATAAGGTAAGTTTTGAAATTTTAAATCCTGATATCCTAAATAATTCTTATAATGGAAGTGTAAAAACTATAAATAATATAGAGTATATACATAGATCTTATAAAACATGGATTGATTTAGCACAAATACTTTATTGTAATATGCAAACTCCTAAAATAATAAATGAACATATAATAAAACTTACATATATAAAACTAAATAAAAAAACTTCATTTCACAATGAGGCAAAAGATGAAGAAAAATATGGAACACAAAGTGAGTTTTTTAATATAAATAAAAATGAAGAGATAAGCTTTTTGTATTATTATACACAAGCACTTAAAAATATCAAAATAAACAATAGACTAAGAGTGCTAAATCTTGGCATAAATAAGGGTGATGAATTTGATATAATCAAAGAAGTTTCATCAAACTTTACAAATATAGAGTTTATTGGTATTGATTATAGTACTAGTGCTATAGAATTTGCAAATGATAGATTTAAAAAAGAACTAAATATGAGCTTTTTAAAAGCAGATATAAATAAGCTTGATGAATTAAATTTAGGTAAGTTTGACTTGATAATATCTATAGGAACACTTCAAAGTAGCTCTTTAAATTTTAAACTTTTATTTAATGAACTTGTTCAGAAGTATTTAAATAAAGATGGTGCAATGATACTTGGTTTTCCAAATTGTAGATGGATAGATGGTTCAATGGTATATGGAGCTATGGTAAAAAATTATAATTATTCAGAATTATCAAATTTATATGGTGATGCTATATATTGTAAAAAATATTTACAACAAAAAAAGTTTAGAGTAACTCTTACTGGAAAAGATTATATATTTTTAAGTGCTAGTTCTATTAAAAAATAAATTAAGATAATTTATTTTTTAGAACAGTTTTCTGGTTTTTCATGTGGGAAAAACCAGTCTTTTATTATTAGGCATACAGATATTAACCATAAAATATCCATAATAAAATTATGTGAATAATTTAAATTAAAATAAGCAACAGGTAAAAATATTGCAATTGGATATTTTACAAAATAAAAGAAAAATATAAGTGTGCCAAAAATTACTTTCAAAAGTTAAATCCTATAATCCTGTTAATTTTTTCTTAACTTCATCAGTTGCCATTGTAATATTCCATGCAGGTTCCCATACAACTTCTACTTCTACATTTTGAACTTCTTCACATTCTCTTAAAACAGCTTCTTCTACCCATTGTACAATCATTTGGTGAAGAGGACAAGCTTTTGTAGAAAGTGTCATAGTGATTTTAGCATCACCTTTTTCATCACAATGTGCATCATAAATTAATCCCATCTCTACTAGGTTAAATCCAACTTCTGGATCATTTACAGTTGATACTGCTTTAAATAATTCTTCTTTACTTACCATTTTTTATCCTTCAAATTTTATCATATATATTAAGTTCTTTAACATAAAAAAAGAACCAACAACAATAAAGCTAACCCCAGCTTTAAATATAGTATTATCTTGTAATATAATAGCAATTAAACCTATAATTACACCTAATGCTGTTAAATAAAATTGCATTTTAGCAGCTAGTTCAGGTATCATATCTTTTAGCATAGGAACTTTTTGTTTACCAATAAGAGGTGAAAACTTTTGATACCATACTAAAAATGGAACAATTTTGTATAAATGCCCAGTTATCATAAAAGTAATATATCCAAAAAGTATAATCCATCCAATACTTAAAAATAATATAGTACTAGGTATAAAAATATATGCTACAGATATTATAAGAACTAATGCTAAAGATAGATATGAAAATACAAGTGAATTTAAATAAATATCTTTTTCTAGTCTTACTCTTGTTTTATATAGTATAAATATTTGATAAAAATAAAATCCAAGAGCAATTATACTTAAACTATATCCTAAATATTCAAGAATAGTGCTATTAAATATACTTGAAAACATTACACAAAGAACACCTACTGTAATTATATAAAGTGCATAAGTAACAGGTTTCCATGAAAAGCTATGAGATAACCAAAACATTGGTAAAAGAATCAAACTCATCCCCATAATAGTTACACCAACATATCCTATAAGTACTAAGTATATATGTGCTTTTAGATATATATAAATATCAATATTTATAACACCAGCATATGCTAATGCCATAACAATACCAAAAATTAAACCTAAAAATAATGATATATTTGCTATTAATACACTACCCATTACTAGATTTAATTTTTTTACTTTATTAATTGTTAGAAATGTTTCAAGTACAAATACTAAAAGTGATATAAGTACAACAACCCCTCCATAGGGTAATAAAGTTGGCATATTTAAAAATCCATAAGACATCATTAATGTACCTATAAATAATAATGGATAAATAATATAATACAAATCAACAGCAAAATGTCCTGTTTCTAATACAACAGGAACTAATTGTGCCATAGCACCAAATATAACCATCATTACAAATCCAAGTAAAAATAAATGTACAAATGATAATGTAGTAGCATCCATATTTGATATAGCTGTAATATCAATAGTATATAAACCAATAGAACTAAGAACTAAAAATATAACACCTATAATAAAATAAGGTGCTATAAGTCTAAATGGAGGTGCAAAATCTTGAGATACAGCCATTTTAATTTTTATCCGTTACAAGCTGTATCAGAGAAATTTGTATTTTCTGCATCTTGTGATTTTTTAGTAAATGTAATTTTAAATTTACCTTCAGATAATTCTTCTACTTCATTAGCAAAATCAGCTTCTACTTTAGGAAATAATCCCATAGGTGGTTTAGAATTTATCATTATTAGTTTTTCATCATTTTCTAAGCTTTGTAATCCAACCATTGCATTTACCATTGGTTCTGGATGTCCACATAAACTTGTGTCAAATTGTAAATATTTTTGATCTTCTATTGTGTATTTATAAAAAGGAACAGTAGCACCTTCTAAATCTATTTTTATTGAATTTTCTGGAATTAAATTCATAATTTCTCCTTAAATGTAGTATTTGTAAAATAATAACTGAAATAAGATAAAAATAGTCTTATTTAAAACTAGTAAGTTTGAAATTATATAAAATAGAAAAAATTAGGCATAAAAAAAGCCCCTAACCAAGGAGCTAATTTTTTATATTTACTATCAAGTAATTACACTTGAATGGTGCGGATGAAAGGACTTGAACCTTCACGCCGTAAAGCACCAGATCCTAAGTCTGGCGTGTATACCAATTTCACCACATCCGCATAAAATGTAATTATTTGATAGTAAATAAATGGTACTCCCAGCACGATTCGAACGTGCGACCTACGCCTTAGAAGGGCGTTGCTCTATCCAGCTGAGCTATGGAAGCATTTATAAGTGGAATTATAACAAAATAAACTTAAACTATCTTTTTTATTAAAAAAAGATAAATGGGGTAAGTAATGGGAATCGAACCCACGACCCTCAGAACCACAACCTGATGCTCTAACCAACTGAGCTATACCTACCATTTGTAGTTTAGTCTTGTAATAATAATGTTAAATAACATGGTCGGAGTGAGAGGATTCGAACCTCCGACCCCCTGGTCCCAAACCAGGTGCGCTAACCAGGCTGCGCTACACTCCGTTTTTTAATACCTCTTGCGAAATATGTGTGGAATTATATAGAAAAAATAATTATTTGTCAAGCAAATCTCAAAAGAATTTCGAAATTTGCTAAAATTTAATTAAAATTGTATTAATCCATCAACTGGAGATGATGCTGTAGCATATGGTTTTTTAGGGATTCTTCCAGCTTTATAACCCATTCTTCCTGCTTCAACTGCAAGTTTAAAAGCTTGAGCCATCATCATAGGATCTTTTGCTTGTGCAATTGCAGTATTTGCTAAAATTCCATCAGCTCCTAGTTCCATAGCAACAGCTGCATCACTAGCACAACCTAAACCAGCATCAACAATCACAGGAACATTAACTGCATCTTTTATAAATGCAATATTGTATGGATTTTGAATACCAAGTCCAGATCCAATAGGTGCAGCTAAAGGCATAATTGCATCAGCTCCAGCATCTTCAAGTTTTTTTGCAATAATTGGATCATCACTTGTATATGCCATAATTGTAAATCCATCTTTTTTAAGAACTTCACAAGCTTTTATAGTCTCTATTACATCTGGATATAATGTTTTTGCAGCATCTCCTATTACTTCTAGTTTAATAATATCAATTCCAGTTGCTTCTCTCATAAGTCTAAATGTAGTTATAGCTTCATCTGCAGTAAAACATCCAGCACTATTTGGAAGAAGTTTGATATTTGTATCTTTGAAGTAATCAAGTAAGTTTTCTTCATTTGGATTTGTAATATTTACTCTTCTAATTGCTACAGTTATAAGTTCACTTCCACTTACTAGTGTTGCATCTTTTGTAGTTTGGAAGCTATCATATTTACCACTTCCTACAATTAATCTTGAATTAAATTCATATTTTCCTATTTTTAATATATTGTCATTCATTTTATACCTTTAGTATTTTATTTTTGTGATATTATCTAAATTTACTTTAGAGTATTTTAATTTCTTTAATTAAATCATCTACATTAAGAGAATAATTATTACCTTTATAATTTCTTGCAGCTATAGTGTGTGCTAGTGTACCTTGAATTGTAGCTTCTAATGAAGAATATCCTTGAGCAAGAAGAGATGATATAAGACCAGCTAAAATATCACCACTTCCTCCAAAACTAAGAGCAGAATTTCCTAATGGATTTATATATAATTTTTTACCTTGTTGTATTAAAGTATTTGCTCCTTTTAATAACAATACTATATTAGGGTATTTTTTACAAAACATATTTATGTATTTAAATCTATTATTTTGTAATTCTTTTATCTCTATATTGGCTATATCTGTTAGTTTTAATAAGCTACAAAATTCTTTTGGATGAGGAGTTAATACAATATTATTTTTATGTAAATGTTCTAATATAATATCATTATATAAAATATCTGCATCAAATAATATAGGTAAGTTTGTATTTAATATAGATTTATCAAAATCATTTCCAAGTCCCATTCCAATTGCTATAGCTGTAGTGTTTTTTACTAATGTTTCATTATACATAATACTATTTGGTAAATTCTTATCTTTTGTAATAGCTGTTACTAAGCCTACACCAAATATAAGAGCTGTACTACATGTTATTAATCCTGCTCCTTTTTTATTTCCTAATGGTACACATAAATGACCGAAACATCCTTTATTTGTATTTTGTTTATATCTAATAGGTAGTTTTAAATCTGATAATTCGAGTAATTTTATTTTGCTAGATTTTTCATATAATGATGTTTTTATTCCTAAGTTGGCTTTTATTATATTACCAACATAATCTTTGGTATTATCACTAAACAAACATAATTTATAAGCACCCATGGTAATAGTTGTATTTGCATTAAAGCAAATATTAGTTATTTGACCATTTATATTTAATCCAGATGGAATATCACAAGCAATTTTATAAGCTTCTAGCTTATTTATTTTATTTATAATATCTATATATTTACTATTTAATGGTTTATTTAATCCACTACCAAATAAACAATCAACTACTACATTATAATTGTTTTTAATTTTATTTATAAATTTTATACCTGTATTATTAGCTCTAGTCTTTTGAATTTTTGACATTTCACTTTTAGGTTCAGAACTCATATATACTTCAATATTAAAGTATTCATCTAATAATCTAGCTAAAACTAGTCCATCTGCACCATTATTTCCACTACCACAAACTATAAGTATATTTGAGTTTTTTTTAAAATTAGTATTTATATAATTATACATACTAAAAGCAGCATGTTCCATAAGTATATCTTCATTTAAAAAATATTTTGTATAACATCTTTCATCTAAACTATTTACTTCTTTATATATATTTTGCATTATTTAAATTTCCAACCATCATTTAGTAAAATATCTTTTATTTTATCTTTTACATCTCCTTGCAGTTCTATCCAGTCTTCTTTTATAGCTCCACCACAAGCAAGTTTAGTTTTTAATAATTTAAGAATAGATTTTTTTTCTTTATCACTTAGATAAAATCTTCCAACTAATGTTACTGGTTTACCTTTTCTTTTTTCAAAAGTAAAAACTAGATTATGTTCATTCTTTGAAATTTTTGTAAAAGTTTTATTTTTTTGTTTTAATTTTTTAGTATCATAACTTTCACCTTCAAGCTTAGCTCCCATAGTAAACATATTTGTCCTTTTTTGTAATTTAAATATAATAATATTTTAGCATAATTATGAAAAATTTGTATAAATATTAAAGTACTTTTTAACAAATATTAGTATAGAATACGCAACTTGTTAAACAAAAGTTTTACAAGTTATATGTAGGAGTTAACTTTATGGCAATAATGATAAAAAAAAGAAATGGTCGAAATGAAGTTTTAGATATTACTAAGATTCAAAAAAACACAATAGCATCTACACAAGGCTTAGCAGGAGTCTCTCAAAGTGAATTGGAAATTGATGCACAAATAAAATTTATAGATGGTATGAGTTCATCTGATATACAAGATGCATTAATTAAAACAGCTGTTGAAAAAATAGATATTGATGTTCCAAACTGGACATTTGTTGCTTCTCGATTATTTTTGTATGATTTATACCATAGAGCAGGAAAAGCAACTCATGGAACAAAAGGTAATGCATATGCCCATTTAAAAGACTATATTTCAAATGGTCAAAAACATGGAAGAATAATACCTGAATTAGAAAATGGTTATGATTTAGAAGATTTAAATAATACAATTGATCCTACAAGAGATTTATTATTTAACTATCTTGGTATTAAAACATTAAATGATAGATATTTATTAAAAAATGTAGAAGGTGAGCCAATAGAACTTCCTCAGCATATGTTTATGGGAATTGCAATGTTCCTTGCACAAGATGAAGAAAATAAACAAGAAAAAGCTAAAGAGTTTTACCATGTAATATCAAAATTTGAAGTTATGTTAGCAACTCCTACATTATCAAATGCAAGAACAAATAGACATCAATTAAGTTCATGTTATATTGGTTCTAGTCCTGATAATATTGAAGGTATTTTTGATGGATATAAAGAGATGGGATTATTATCTAAATTTGGTGGTGGAATAGGATGGGATTGGAATTCTATTAGAGCATTAGGTGGAGTTATTGATAATCATAAAAATGCAGCAGGTGGAGTTGTACCATTTTTAAAAATTACAAATGATATTGCTTTAGCAGTTGATCAATTAGGAACAAGAAAAGGTGCAATTGCAGTATATCTTGAACCATGGCATATGGATATTGAAGATTTTATTGATCTAAAGAAAAACTCAGGTGAAGAAAGAAGAAGAGCGCATGATCTATTTCCAGCACTTTGGATAAATGATTTATTTATGCAAAGAATATTAGATGATGAGGTTTGGACATTATTTGATCCATATGATGTAAAAGATTTATCAACATTAAGTGGTGAAGAATTTACAAAAAGATATGAACAATACGAGCAAGATGAATCAATAACAAAAAATGCAATTAAAGCAAAAGATTTATGGAAAAAAGTTTTAACATCATATTTTGAATCTGGTAGTCCATTTTTATGTTTTAAAGACAATGCAAATAAAGCAAATCCAAATGCACATACAGGATTTATCAGATCATCAAATTTATGTACAGAAATTTTTCAAAATACACAACCAAATGAATATAAAATAAAAGTTGAATTTGTAGATGGAACTATTAATTTATATGATGAAGATGAAGATGTTGTAGTAAATAGTGGTATAGTTAAAAAAGCAAATAAAATATCAGCACTTGATAGAATTGATGGTGTAAAAATATTTATAGTTGAAAAAGAAAAAATAGATGGTAAAACAGCAGTTTGTAATCTAGCTTCAGTTAATTTATCTAAAATAAATACAAGTGAAGATATTCAAAGAGTTATCCCAACAGCAGTTAGAATGCTTGATAATGTTATTGATTTAAATTTTTATCCACTTAGAAAAGTAAAAGCTACAAACTCACAAACAAGATCTATTGGTTTAGGTGTAATGGGTGAAGCACAAATGCTTGCTCAATCACAAATTACATGGGGAAGTGAAGCTCATTTTAAAAGAATAGACAAATTAATGGAAGAAATTTCTTATAATACAATTTTAGCATCATCAAATTTAGCAGTTGAAAAAGGTATCTATCCACAGTTTGAAGGAAGTGCTTGGTCAAAAGGTATTATGCCAATGGATCACGCTCCAAAAGCTGTTGATGCATTAATAAATAGGGACTTATTTGATACAGGTTGTGATTGGGAAAGCTTAAGAGAAAAAGTAAAAAAAGATGGAATGAGAAATGGTTATTTAATGGCAATTGCACCTACTTCATCAATTTCTATTTTAGTTGGAACTACTCAAGCAATAGAACCAGTATATAAAAGAAAATGGTATGAAGAAAATCTATCTGGACTTATTCCAGTAGTTGTTCCAAACTTATCTCCAGAAACATGGAATCATTATGTTCCTGCATATGAAGTTGAACAAAAAGATTTAATTAAAGCAGCTGCAATTAGACAAAAATGGATAGATCAAGGACAAAGTACAAATATATTTATGTCTTTAGATAAAGCAAGTGGTAGATATTTACATGAAATATATACATTAGCATGGCAACTTGGATTAAAATCTACATATTATTTAAGAGGAGAATCTCCTGAAGCAGTAAGTGATGTAGCAGATAGAAGTCAAGAATGTATAGGTTGTCAATAGTAAAGGAAATAGATGAGCGAAATAAATAAAAAAACAATATATAATCCACAATCAAATGAAAGTCTAAATGATAGAAAAGTATTTGGTGGAAATCCTGATGGAATGTTAAACTTTACAAAAGCAAAATATGAATGGGCATTAAAATTATGGGATACAATGGAAGCAAATACCTGGTTTCCAAAAGAAGTACAAATGACAGGTGATGCAAAAGATTATAAAGCATTAACTCCTCCTGAAAAAAGAATGTATGATTTGGTATTATCTCAACTAATTTTTATGGATTCACTTCAAACAAATAATATTATGGATAATATGAATCCATATATAACAGCACCTGAAATAAATGCAGTATTATCAAGACAATCATATGAAGAAGCAAATCATAGTAAATCTTATGCTGTTATGGTTGAGTCAATTTCAGATAATACAGATGAAATATACAATATGTGGAAAACTGATGCAATGCTACAAAAGAAAAATTTATTTATTGCAAATTCATTTAAAGCATTAGGTGAAGAACTCACTGATGAATCTATGCTTCTTGCAATGTTTGCAAATCAAATATTAGAAGGTATTTATTTTTATGCAGGTTTTGCTGCAATTTATGCACTTGGAAAATCTGGAAAAATGTTAGGATCTTCTCAAATGATTAGATTTATACAAAGAGATGAGATTACACATCTTTTATTATTCCAAAATATGATTGCAAGTACAAAAAAAGAAAGACCAGAATTATTTACAGCTCAACTTGAAGAAAAAGTAAGAGTTATGATAAGAAATGCAGTTGAAATTGAATCATCATGGGGTGCATATATAACACAAGGTCAAATTTTAGGATTTACAGATTCTATTATAAGACAATATATCCAGTATCTAGCAGATCAAAGATTAATAGCTGTAGGTTATGAACCAGAATATAATGTAAAACATCCAATTCCATGGGTAGATGGATATGCAAGTTTTAATGAGCAAAGAGTTAACTTCTTTGAAGGGAATGTAGTAAATTATTCAAAAGGTTCGTTAGACTTCGACGATTTTTAATAGTTCTTTTTACCACAATCTTCGTTAGAGTTTAAATTTTATTCAATCATATACTGAAGTATGCTCAATCATAAAATTTAAACTCTGCCTTGATATTGACAAAAATAACTATTAAAAAAAGATAGTTATTTTTATTTATTTTATAAAAAACACTATTCATTAAATAACTTCTTACTTATCAAAATACTCTTACTAAATTAAAAGGTAAAAAATGAAACTTATAACATTACAATTCAAAACAACATCAAACTATCAAACAAACCTAGATAAATTAACTACTCTTATTAATCAATGTGAAAAAAATAGTATTATTGTAGCTCCAGAAGTTTGTATTACTGGATATGATTATGATAACTTTGAAAAATCAATTAATTTCTCTAATACTATCATAGGACAACTATTATATTTAAGTCAAAATAAAACAATATGCACAACAATAATTACAAAAAGAGATAATAAAGTATTTAATACATTATATATATTTAATAATAATCAAATAATACATACTCAAGATAAAGTAAAATTATTTAAATTTGGAAATGAAGATAAATATTTTGAATCTGGAGATATGAACAAAATTAAAATTATAGATATAAATGGAATAAAAATTGCATCATTAATATGTTTTGAATTAAGATTTATAGATATTTGGCAACAAATAAAAGGAGCTGATATAATTTTAATACCAGCGATGTGGGGAAAACTAAGAAAACAAAATTTTGAATCACTTACAAATGCTTTATCAATTATGAATCAATGTTATGTAATAGCCGCAGATAGTTCAAATGATGATATGGCAAGTTCTTCAGGTATTATAAACCCATTTGGAAAAGAATTAAGAGATGATAATAAAGAACTTATTTCAATGAATTTTGATAATAAAGAGATAAAAAAAATGAGAAAATATATGAATGTAGGTATAGATTTTCCATAAACTTCCAAATTCTTTTCTAATTCTAAGAGTAATTAAGCTGTGCTAAAGTTATCTTTGTCTATAATCCCATTCACGAAACAAGATGGCCATAAAGAGTTATCTAAAGTAGTATGATATT
>Ga0256828_1002505_pt1 | contig 10905 bp, 9 predicted proteins | sample CV88metaG_FD_185993 | JGI IMG/M metagenome (GOLD analysis project Ga0256828, IMG submission 185993) | Hydrothermal vent microbial communities from East Pacific Rise, Pacific Ocean - CV88 | ecosystem: Environmental > Aquatic > Marine > Hydrothermal vents | place: Pacific Ocean: East Pacific Rise... | reverse complement strand
CCAACTAAAAAGTAAATGATTCCAAGTTGAGAGATTTTCTTTTTATATTTTGTTGTTTTTGCAAGAGCATCTCTAAAGCCATTTGGAGAAGCCTCTTTTGTTTTGTAGATAACTCTACTTTTTCTTTTATGTTTTGCATCAAAAAGTTCAATAGTTGCTTTTTTAAGTGCAAAAGTAAGTTTAGCAAAACGTGCATTTGTTGAGTGGATTTTTCTTTTTTTAGCTTTTGTTGTAAACTTGATATAGAGTGATGGATCTTTTTGAACTATTTGGTACCCTAACTCTTGAAGTTTTTCCTCTACTAAAGAGGCTAAAGTTTTAGAGTTTTTGTCACTTTTAAGGCTAAAGCTAATTGTATCTCTTTGTTCCTCTAAATAGTTTTGAATTTTTTGAAATTTATTTTCTGTTGTTTTCCATCTGTTTTTACTATCTAGGGCAACTATAACAGGAGCTAATTTTTTTGCTTTTTTCATTAAAGCAGTAATATCAGCATCTAAAACAATTTTATTAAAAGCAGAAGTATGTTTTAGCTTTTTATACTTTTGGTCAATTTTTTTAGTGATGTTTTGGAGTTTGTGAAGGTAGTTATTTAAAAGAGTATCTTTATCTACGCGAACAAGTACAACAAACTCTCCATCTGTTTTTTTTGTGTGCATAACAACAACATCACTAAACTCAATTTTAGATGTTTGAGAGTTTACTGTATTTGTTGAATCCTCTAAAATCATCTCATCGTTACCCTGTTTTGTAACTGTAACTTCATTATTAAATTCAGAAGATAAATTTACAAAAATACGTGAGCTAATACTGCTAAGTGCATCATCTTGTGCATCTTTTTGTGTTTCTCCATACCCAAGTGCAAAAAAGGCACTTGAAGTATCAGAAGGTGGGTTTGTGTCCCAACTACCAAAAAGATTAAGAACAAAAAAGAGTGATAAAACAATATATTTCATTTTTATTTTTCCTTTTGTTTTTTAGAATTTTCTTGAGCTTTTTCTTGTTTGAGTTTATCTGCTTCTATAATAATATCTGTTAGTTCTACATAGTAAGAAACTACAGATTTTTGTTGGTTAGCATAGTAAATACCTACAAAGATATTTGGGAAAAGATAAAGTGCATTTTTCCCTAAACGTTTAATCCTTTGTGCATAAAGATTACGAAGATGCCCTGGAACATAATCTGTTGCAAGTGCTAAAGACTCGAGTTCTCTAGGAAGATTTAAAAGTAGATTGTTAGATACAATATTTGTTAACGCTAAAGAAAAAGCAGTATATGCTTCATTTGCACCCTCTACAATATTGTTAGCTGCTAAATTTACATTTTTTGCAAGTGCAACATAGTTTGGATCATCTAAGTTGATGTCACTCTCAAGAGCATCTTTTGCAGTATCTAAGAGTTGAGTATAAATCTCTTGTTTTTGCTCAGCTTTTTGTTTTGCTTTCTCTAAATCTGCTTCAACTTGATCTAACTCTTCATTGAGTTGTACAATATCTTGTTTTGGTGTTTTTTTATCTTGAAGTTTTGTTTTAATTTCCCCTTTTTGTGCTTCAAGTGCAGCAACATCATCAGAGGCATAGTTAAGCTCTTCAAGAGCAAACGTTAAATCTTTTTGTAGATTAATTGGCATTAATGAAATAAACGCATCCTCTAAAGAGTTATAAACATCGCCAGTTGGAGAATCAATAAGTGCTAAGTCAGTTTTTGAAAACTCTAGGAAGTTTTTAAATGTTCCCTCAAAGTTAAAAATATCTGGCCACTTTGAGCTTTCTTTACCATAAAATATAGATATTTTGTAGTATGCTTTATATGTAAGTGGAGATACAGAACTACTAAGAGCTGCTGCAACTACATTACCATAGTTTCCAAGTTGTTTCATAAGTAATCCAGAACCCAAGTATCTTCTTTGGAAACCTTTTGTGTAATGGTCAGTTGCAAAGAATGGTTCAGTCATAATGTACGGATTGAGTTTTTTCTCAATAGAGTTATTGATATCTGCATTTACAAGGAGTGGCCATTTTGCATCGCTTGAGATAGGAAGCTTTTTTTGCATAATATGATTTTCACGCACAAGTGCAATTGCAACAGCACTTCTGTTTGCTTGATTTTCAAGTGTTGGAACTTCTGTTTGAGAAGCAAGAGTCTCTTTTAATGCAGAACAAGCATTAAAAGAGAGAACCATTGTTGCCGCTAGTGCAAACTTTACTATTTTATTCATATTCATCATCACTACCACCTAGGAGGGAATTTCTATCTTTAATAAGAGAGTTATTTATTTTTTGTTGTTTTTTAGTTTTGTTAATAAGGTTATAAAAACGATCAAATCTTGCTTTTGTTTTCATAATAAGTTTATCATCTGCCCCACCTAATTCAACTGCTTTGTTGTAGTTAAGTTTTGCAAAGCGTAAAAATTTTAAATCTTCATTTTTACTTGCTTTTGCTTCGTAGATAATTGCAAGGTTATAGTAAAAGTTTTTATCTTTTTCACCTTTATATGCAAGCATAAAGTTGATAGCATCTGTATAATTTTTTGCTCTTACATAATTTAGTGCAGGTTTTAGTTTGTCTGGAAATGGTTTAAATTCACGTAACTGATTTGTTTTTAGTGGTGAAATATCTGAGATAAAATAGCGAACAATCTGTTTAATAGCATCTTGCGTTAAAGCATTTTTAGATGGTAAAAGTGAAGGGTCATTAGCCATTCTTAACTTTCTTGCATGATATTTTTTTACTAAAAATTCATCTGCACCTCTTGAGAGAGTAAATGAAACTTCCATATAAAGAGAAGCTTTTCTTTTCTCTTTTTTATAAACATAGCTTAAAACTTTTGTTGTAAGAATAACACTGTTTTCATCTTGGATAGGGTCTAAAACAATAAAGTTTGTTTGAGTGAGTTGCTCTTTAATTGTTGCAACCATCATACCACTGATAGCTTTGTTATATTTTTTTGCATTAATAACATCTGGATCTAACCAAAGTGCCATATAAGCACCCTTGGCAATAAACTCATCTTTAGTTTCAATTTTTGTAAGCTTTGCAGCTTCACGTGGAGCACTGTAAGATGGTACAACTATCTTTGGACCACTTCCACACCCTTGTAAAATAAACATAGCAATTACTATGTATAGTATTGTTTTCACAATATCTCCTTTTATATTAAATTTTAGAACATAAGATTAAAATAAGCGTATGGACCATACCATACATCGTATCTATCCATCTCCATAGTAATTTCGTTAGCTTCTATTGTGTTGTCGCTATCATCACTTTGTCCAGAGCCAGTATAGCTTCCTCTTGCTTTAACTCCAATATCAAAAGAGTAACCAAGACCTTTTAACATTTTAGATCTTTGTTGCCAAAGGTACCCTAGTTGAATCTCTAAATCTACAACAAATGAGATGTCACTAGATACAATTTTTTTACCAGAAGCTGCTTTTATGCTTTTTTCAAAGTCAGATGACATATCGTAGTAGCTAAGACCTAAACCACCCATACCTTGGAGGTATAAAGTATTAAAGTTTGTTTCATATCTTTTTGCATATGCTGCTGTATCGTGGCCAAATACAAACTCTAAGTTTTTGATTTTAAATTCTGGATCTAAACCGTAGTAAGCAATATTTTTAGCACTATTTGAGAAACCGACAGTAGAAGGTGTTTGGAAAGATGTATATTCAGCACCAGCATAAAAACCTCTCTCTTTCATAACAAGAAGGGAGTATCTTTCAATTTTGGTTTCAAACTCTACTTGTGTACCATCTGGTGTTACACAAGTAGCTCCATTTTTAAAATCTGTAAATGTAGCTATACCGTTAATATTTGATGATGTATAGGCAATTCTTAATGTACTTGATTTTGAAAGTAGGGCATTGAAATCTATGAAGAAGTTTAATGTTTCACTTGCTTTTTCTGTTAAACCACCAACTTTTTTAGCTTCATTTTTCATATAGCTAATTGCGAGTTGTGTATCTCCAGCTCTTCCTTGAAGATAGATTTTTTTATAGATACTTCCTGAGAGTTCATAATCTGTTTGTGCGTAACTTACATCATCTTTTTTAACTTCTGTGTTTGCATACCATTCAAGCATTTCAACACCAGCACCAACCATAAAAGAGAGGTATGATTCATCTTCGAATCCATCTCTTTGTGGAGCAGATTTATCGATTTGTGCAAACTCTTGAGGAGTAATATTAAAAGATACATTTGAACCTGTTGATGAATTTTTAGCATTAATTACGATGTTTTTATCTCTTACATAAACTTCTGGGTTAAATCCAATATTGAATTTTTCATAGTTATAGATCCAACCTGCATGTGTTTGACCTGTTTTAAAATTAACAGATGATGCTAAAAGTCCTTTATTGTAGATATTTATAAGGTTATATGCAACTGCATAAATAGTGCTATTTGTATCTGGATATACAGAGAAAATATCTTTTGTATCACTATGTTGTGCTAGAGTAATATTTGCAGGAAGCCATTTTTTTGATTTAAAATCAGAAACAAAAATAGTACGTGTTGTTTGTGTGATTCCCCCTATTGCAATATCACCTTCTGGGTTATTGGTAATCTCAATAGATTCAAATTTTTTAGAGTCATACTGTTTTAAACCATTAAGGTAAACACCATAAGAAGATGCTTCTACTAAGTTAGCATCTTTTGTAATAAGCTTTTTTGTATTTCCACTAAATGATGGAACATCGTACTCTTTTAGGTTATTATCTACAAGATGGTATTTTGTTTTACGTTTCTTTTTTGGACCATATGTGTGTGCAAAAAGAAGATAAGATTTATTTTTATACCTATTGCGAGCGATTGCATAAACATCATCACTTGTTGAATAGTTACGAACAATGTTTCCATTTACATCTCTTAGAACATCCCAACAACAATCTTTTTTACACTTTTTTCTACATTGCTTAGAAACATACAGGTCTGGTAAACCTTTAATGTCAAAATAACGATCTTTACTTGCTTGTGAAATATTTTGTAAAGATGATATACTATATTCCCCTTTGACTTCTTGTGCTAATACAAACGTATAGAACAAAAGAAGAAGTCCAATTACTCTTAATAACATAAATTTCCTTCCATATAGTTATTATAAGGAAATATTATAACTAAGAATAACATTGTTTTTTCTTAAAACAGTAACGAAAAAATAAATTGTTATTACATCTTATTAGATATCAGTTTTTCAATCTCATTAATAGATTTTGGTTTTGCAAAATGGTATCCTTGAAAATAAAGGCATCCTAGTTCTTTTAGTTTTATATAATGTTCTTTCTCTTCCACACCTTCTGCAATTACATTCATATTTAGAAGTTTACCAAGATATATTATTGATTTAATAATTTGGATATCTTTTTTATTGTTAAACATATTCAGTACAAATGATTGATCAATTTTTATTTGATCAAGTGGAAATGTTTTAAGATATTGTAAAGAGGAAAAACCTGTTCCAAAATCATCTAAAGATAGTTTGAAACCTAGTGCTTTAAGTTCTACCATTTTTTGTGCTACTAATTCTTGGTTTTCTACAAAAAGAGATTCTAAAAGTTCAAGTTTAATAGAATGAGGATTGATTTTATATTTATGAATTATTTTTTCTAAATGTGTTATAAAGTTTTCTTTATGAAATTGTTTTGCACTTACATTAATAGCTATAATCCATTTTTTTGTAGTTTCATTTTTTTGCCATATTTGAAGTTGTTTTGCAACAGCTTCAATTACCCATTCTCCTATATCTACAATAAGATCTGTTCTTTCTGCAATTGGTATAAATTTGTAGGGTGTTAACAACCCAAATATTGGATGTTGCCATCTAATAAGTGCTTCTGCCCCATAAATAGAACCATCAACATTATATTGAAGTTGATAAAACATCTCTAATTGATTCTCTTTTATAGCTTTTGGTAGTTCTTCAAAGACATTGAGTGTTTCTTTTTGATAGGTTTCATGAAGATTATTAAAATAGCTGACTTTATGATGTTTTTCTCTTCCAACTTCTAAGGCAATGTTTGTTTCACGTAATATTTTTAATGGATCATTCTCATGGTTGATAATATCTATACCTATATAAATTTCAGGATGAAGCATTTTCTCTTTGTACTGTAATGGTTGTGTTAAGATAACACTCAAAGCATCTCCTAAATTTTGTGCTTGATGAAGTGCCTCCTCTTTTATATTTGCTATATTCTTATAAAAAAGTACAAATTCTCCCGTTCCTATATGTGCATAAAGTGTAGCATCTTTAAAAGCAGTATTGAGATTTTGAGATATTTCTTTGAGTAAAAAGTCTCCATAGTCATAACCATAGGTATGGTTAATTGTCTTTAAGTTTGTAATTTTTATATAAAACATAAGATGCCATTGTAATTCATCTTTTTCATTAAGATATTTTTTTAATGCTTTAATTAGACCATTTTTATTTAAAAGTCCTGTAAGAGGATCATACTCCATAAGAAATTTTAAACGTTTTTGTACCTCTTTTTTTTCTTCTAAAAAGTCTAACATTTTATTAAAAAGAAAATTAACCTCTTCGTAGAGTTTTCCTATCTCGTCATCATAGGTACCTTTGATTTTATAACGTTTCATGTTTTCATGAAATTCAACTTTTTCTAAAAAATTTACTAGATATAGAATGGGTTTACTAAAATGTTTTGCATATGCTTTGGCTAAGAAAAATGAGAGTGTTAAAAAAACTAAAAGTACTAATAACAAAATAAGAAAATGTTCTTGTAAAATAGTAAAAAATTTATCTACTTTAAATTCAAAATAGAGCTTGCCATAATAATCATTTTTATAATAAACAGTTGTTTTTATAATATAAAGATTTTGTGTAATATTTTTTTGTTTTTGTGCATTATATTGAAAAATATTTTTTTTCTCTTTATCTGTAAAAATAATTTTATTAATATTTGGCAGTGCTTGAAGTTTTGTTGTTAAATCTGTTGCAGTATTAAGATCGTCTAGTAAAGCTAAACGTACAAAGTCTTGTGCTAAACCTTGTGTCAGATTATGAGCCATAATTTCACTGTTGTGTTTTTGCTGGTGAAGATACCAAAAAGAGAATAAAAAATAGGCACTTATTATCATTAAAGAAACAAGAGAAAAAATAGCTCTAACAAATTTTTTTTGTATAGAGCCTTTATATGTTGCTGTTTTCATAATTTTAAAGTTTATTTATTTTTGTTTCAATAGGAAGATGCTTGTCATTACCCCATTCCAACCAAGAACCATCATAGACAGAAGCTTTATAACCGAGTTTTTTTAAGACTAAAAAATTTAATGCAGCATCTGCTCCATCTTCGCAGTATAAAATAATAGGTTTATCGTGAGGTAATTTACTATAAATCTTTTTGAGCTCTTTAAAACTTTTAAAAATACTTTTTGTTCCATCTCTTTTATATGTTAAACTTCCAGGAAAATTAAATGCTTTTATGATGTGTCCATAACGTTTAGCATGTGATTTTTTCCCAATGTAAAATTCAAAAGGACGACCATCAATAATATATGCTTTATTTATTGATGTAAGAACATCAAACTTTGTTTCTAAAAAATTATTATTAATTTTTGGGATAAAATCTTTATATTGAGATTGAAAGTTTTGTGTAGAGGTTGGTAAAGCATTTTTACTCCAATTTCCATAACTAACAGCTAAGATTCCAACATTTTCTGCACCTAAGACTTTACTAATCCAATAAAATCTAGCACTATTCATTGGGTTGACTCCACCATATACAACAATGTTACTGTGTATGTCTATACCAGCTTGACTAAAGAGCTCTTTGAGTTGTGACAATGGAGGAAGTAACATTTTTGGACCATTAAAAAGTTTTTTAAGAGCAGGGATGTTAACAGCATTTTTAAGATGACCTTTTGTATAACTAGAGTGGGAACGAATATCTATAAGAATCAAATTATTATCGTTGTAATGTTTTTGTAACCAAGTAATGGGAACGATATCTGGAACTTTTGCTAAAAGAGATAGTGTTAGAAGTAAAAAAATTGTTAGATATTTCATAAAAGGTTTCCTCATTTATTTTCACAAAAGATTATGGAAGTTCATTTTATCAAAGAGTTACTAAATTAAAAATTTAAATATAAAAAGTTTATGTTAAAATACATTAACTTTATGAATGTAGGAAGAAAATGAAACAATTTAATTTTGATGATGGTGTAAAATATATGCTTTTAGCCTCTTTAACCTTCGCATTTATGGGAGCGTTTGCAAAACTCTCAAGCCAAACTTTAAGCTCTTTGGAAGTTGTGTTTTTTAGAAATATTGCTGGAGTTATTTTAATTGGTTTTGCTGTCTTAAAAACACCACTTGTGCAAAAAGGGGGTAAACCTTTATTGCTTCTTTTTCGTGGAACTATGGGATTTTTAGCACTTTTGGCATATTTTTATAATATTGCACATATCTCTTTGGCAGATGCTATGACATACTCTAAAACTTCCCCTATTTTTACTGCGATTTTTGCTTATTTATTTTTACATGAGAAATTGCCATTGAAGGGTTGGATGGCTGTTTTTTTAGGATTTATTGGGATAGTGTTTATAACGCAACCAGATGGAATAGGGTTTTCTAAGTATGATTTGCTTGGAATTTTTAGTGGTGTTGGTGCTGCACTTGCTTATACCTCTATTCGTGAGTTAAAAAACTATTACGATACACGTGCAATTGCACTTTCATTTATGGGTATTGGAAGTGTTGGACCTGTTGTGCTATTTTTACTCTCTCCCTATTTTCAATCTGCTGAATTAGATTGGATTTTTAGTGAGTTTGTTCTTCCTGAGGGTATTGTTTGGGTTTATCTTCTTGGGATGGGTGTTTTTGCAACAATCTCTCAACTTCTTATGACAAAAGCATATGGCTCTTCTAAAGCTGGAATTGTTGGAGCTGTGAGTTATACAAATATTTTGTTTTCACTGGTTGTTGGGTTAGCTCTTGGGGATGCTTTTCCTTCAGGCATTACACTTTTTGGAATTGTGTTGATTGTTCTAGCTGGTATTATGGTAGCTAGAAGTAAGTAAATTTTGTTATAATACAAAAAATTAAAATTATGGAAAAAAGATGAAACTACTTGCAGGACCTTGTGTTATTGAGAGTGAAAAAAATATTTTTACAATTGCAAAAGAGTTAGAGCGTTATCAAAATGATAATGCGATAGATTTTTATTTTAAAGCAAGTTTTGATAAAGCAAATAGAACTTCACTTGAATCTTTTAGAGGTTTAGGGATAGAAGAGGGGCTTAGAATTTTACAAAAAGTAAAAGATGACTTTGGGTACAAAGTGGTAACAGATGTGCATGAGTCACACCAAGTGCCACAAGTAGCCAAGGTTGTAGATATGCTTCAAATTCCTGCATTTTTATGTCGCCAAACTGACCTTTTAGTGGCATGTGCAAAAACAGATAAAGAGATAAACATTAAAAAAGGGCAGTTTTTAGCAGGTGATGCTATGAAATACCCACTTTTAAAAGTGCTTCAAACAAGAGGGTGTAGCGAGCCAACGTATGAAAATGCACAAAAACATGGAGTTTATTTGTGTGAGCGTGGAAACTCATTTGGGTATGGCAATATGGTTGTAGATATGAGAAACTTAGTGATTATGAGAGAGTTTGCACCTGTAATTTTTGATGCAACACACTCTGTTCAGATGCCAACAGCACAAGATGGCAAAACGGGTGGTGATAGCTCTATGGTGCCATACCTTGCACGCGCTGCTGCTGCAGTTGGTGTTGATGGGTTCTTTTTTGAAACACATTTTGATCCAAGTATTGCACTGAGTGATGGACCAAATATGTTAAAACTAGATGAGCTACACTCTTTAGTTGAAAGTATTAGAAAAATAAGAGAAATAATTTAAATAAAAGGAAAAATATGAAAATAGTTGAAGGTAAATTAAGAGTAGTTGAGGGTAAAAAAGTTGCAATTGTAAGTACACGTTGGAACCATTTTATAGTAGATAGACTTGTAGAGGGTGCACAAGATGCATTTTTACGTCATGGTGGAGATAAAGAGAACTTAACACATATTTTAGTACCAGGTGCGTTTGAGCTTCCAATGGTTGTAGAAAAACTTTTAGAGAGTGGAAAATATGATGGTGTTTGTGCTTTGGGTGCTGTTATTCGTGGGGCGACTCCACATTTTGATTATGTAAGTGCAGAGGCTACAAAAGGGATTGCATCTGTTTCATTGAAACACAAAAAACCTGTAAGTTTTGGACTTTTAACAACAGATAATATTGAACAATCTATTGAAAGAGCTGGTACCAAAGCAGGAAACAAAGGCTTTGAGGCAATGAGCGTTGTTATTGAGCTTTTAGATTTATACGAAAATTTATAAAATAAGGAAAAAAAATGGCAACAAGACATCATGCACGTATGGCAGTTGTTTCACTTTTATATGCATTTGACTTAGGAAATGGCAATACAAGTGAACACACATCAGAAATTTTAGAAGAGAAAAAAATTCGTAACAAACAAAAAGATTTTGCACTTGAACTTTATGAAGGTGTAATGGAGAATTTAGAAGTTGTTGATAAAGCGATTGTTGAGCATCTCAAAGAGTGGGATTTTGAGCGTTTAGGTACAATTGAGCGTGCAACACTTCGCCTTGCTGGATATGAGATTTTATTTACTGAGTTAGATGATGCGGTTATTATCAATGAAGCAGTAGAGATTACAAAAGCATTTGGTACAGAGCAATCACCAAAGTTTATTAATGGTGTGCTTGATGCAATTTCAAAAGATAAAAAAGCATAATGAAACGTTTAACAAACCAAGAAGCACTAGATCTTATTAAAAATGCAGATTTAAAAGAGCTTGGTATTTTAGCAACAAAGCGTAAAAAAGAGCTCCATCCAAAAGGGATTACAACTTTTGTAATAGATAGAAACATCAA
>Ga0256828_1002503_pt1 | contig 10910 bp, 8 predicted proteins | sample CV88metaG_FD_185993 | JGI IMG/M metagenome (GOLD analysis project Ga0256828, IMG submission 185993) | Hydrothermal vent microbial communities from East Pacific Rise, Pacific Ocean - CV88 | ecosystem: Environmental > Aquatic > Marine > Hydrothermal vents | place: Pacific Ocean: East Pacific Rise... | reverse complement strand
ACTAGCTTGTCACTCTCTAGTTTGGCACAAAGTTCCTCTTTTTTATCATTTGCTACTTTTACACCATCTATTAGGATATTTTCTATATCTATGGCACGATTTAGTGGTAGGCTTCTTCTTATCGCCATACCACCAAGAGGTAGTGGTAGCCCTGCTCCAGCTAACTCTACCCAGATATCCCATATCTCTTTTTCTACTTCTAAACTCTCATCAAAATTTAGTATAGACTCATGTATAAGCACACCAGCATCTACCGTGCCATCTATGACAGCTTGTTCTATCTCCAAAAAGTCCATATAGACAGGACGAGCTTCAGGGTAGTAGATACGAAAGAGCATAGCATTTGTTGTGTAGCGTCCAGATAGTGCTACTTTGAAGTTTCTTTTGAGCTTTTTATCTTTTCTTTTTATCAGTTTTGGACCATACCCCTCACCAAAGCTTACAGCAGTACGAAGCAGAGCATACTCATCTTTTATCAATGGATACATTCCAAAGCTTATAGCACTTACATCATAAGTACCTTTGAGAGCTTCAACATTTAGTGTCTCTATATCTAAACCGATGTTTGTAAACTCATAATCTTTGGTATCTACCCACCCAAATTTGATAGCGTAGTACATAAATATATCATCAGCATCAGGAGAGTGAGCTAGTTGTATAGTATTTGGCATAATTGACCCCTATTTTGTAGTATGGGTATTTTAGCATAAGGATACAAAGAATAAAATGAGAGTATAATATCCACAAGACTAGATACAATAAAAAGGATATAAAATGTCTGTTGCTACTATGCTTAACTATACTTATGATGATTATAAAGAGTGGGAGGGTGAATGGGAGCTTATAGATGGTTATGCTGTTGCTATGGCACCAGCTCCTGTGAAAAAACATCAAAGAATAGCAGGAGATATATTTGTAATGCTTAAGACATCTTTGAGTGATGAGTGTGTTGAGTGTGAAGTGTTGTATGAAGTTGATTGGAAAGTATCACAAGAGACTGTTTTAAGACCTGATATTGTTTTATCTTGTTATGATGAGAAAGAGAACTATATCACTTTAGCACCTAAATTGATAGTTGAAGTGCTTAGTCCATCTACTGCTAAAAAAGATGAGACTATTAAGTTTGATATATATCAAAAAGAGGGTGTAGAGTATTATATATTGGTCTATCCCAATGATGAAAAGGCTAAAGTTTATACTCTAAAAGATGGTAGATATATAAAATTGGGAGATTATACTAGTGAGACTATATCCTTAGATGAGAGAGGTTGTTTTTCAAAGATAGATTTCTCTAAAGTATTCAAAAAAATATGACAATTTGACATATTTTAAAGCTTTGTTATAAAATTATATTAAACTACTACCAAGACTAAATATATTTAAAATATTTAGATAAAATTACTATTATAACTCCAGAGGAAAAAGGATAATTTATGGCAATGGACGCACAGAAACAAAAAGCATTAGATGTAGCTATCAAGCAGATAGATAAAGCATTTGGTAAAGGTACTTTGATGAGATTGGGTGATAAGGCGTTTGAGCCTATCGCTTCTATATCTACTGGTTCATTGGGGCTTGATATGGCTCTTGGTATTGGAGGTATTCCACAAGGTCGTATTATCGAGATATATGGACCTGAGTCATCGGGTAAAACTACTCTATCTCTTCAGACTGTTGCCTCTGCTCAAAAAGAGGGTATGGTTTGTGCTTTTATAGATGCTGAACACGCATTAGATGTTGTATATGCTAAAAATTTAGGGGTTGATACGGATAATCTACTTGTATCTCAACCAGATTTTGGAGAACAGGCTTTAGATGTACTTGAGACTTTAGCTAGAAGTGGAGCTGTTGATTTAATAGTTGTGGATTCTGTGGCTGCTCTTACTCCAAAGGCTGAGATTGAAGGTGATATGGGTGACCAGCATGTGGGGCTTCAGGCTAGATTGATGTCTCAAGCTTTGAGAAAATTGACAAGTATATTGAGTAAGACAAATACAACAGTTATATTTATCAACCAGATTCGTATGAAGATAGGTATGATGGGGTATGGTTCTCCAGAGACAACTACTGGTGGTAATGCTTTGAAATTCTACTGTTCAGTTCGTATTGATGTTAGAAGGATAGCTACACTAAAGCAAGGTGAGTCACAAATTGGTAACAGAGTTAAAGCTAAAGTTATCAAAAATAAGGTAGCACCTCCATTTAGACAAGCAGAGTTTGATATTATGTTTGGTGAGGGGATTAGTTTTGAGGGTGAGCTTATAGATTATGGTGTGAAGCTTGATATCGTAGATAAGTCTGGTTCTTGGTTTAGTTATGGCGCAGAGAAGTTAGGACAAGGTAAAGAGAATGCTAAACTTACAATCAAAGAGAACCCAGAGCTTAGAGCAGAACTAGAGGCAAAAATCAAAGAGGCGTTAGGATTTGGGGAAGCTTTAGTGATGAACCAAGATGAGATTAGTGATAGTGATGATAAGTAAAGTGTAGAGTGGCACTTGACACTTTTTGATTGATATGATATACTTCTCTAAAAAGAGAGGTGTATTGTGTCACTTAAGATGAAAGAGCTTACCCAAAAGAGTGGTGAGAGTAAATCAACAATTTTATACTACTTAAAAGAGGGGTTATTGCCAGCTCCTCAAAAACCCAAACCAAATATACATCTATATGATGATAGCTGTGTCGATATAATCAAGTTTATAAAGTATCTTCAACAGAACTTCTCCTACTCTATCTCAGATATAAAATATATTTTTGATAACAATAAGTTTAATTTTGATGATGGATTTGACTTTATGTTTACATCTTTGGAGCTGTTATCTGGAACAAAAGAGTTAAAAAGAGTATCTAAAGAAGAGTTTTTAAATAGTTTAAATATCAAAGAAGAGATATTGGATAGTTATATTGAAAAAGGGTATATATCGCCTTTAGATGATAAGTTTAGTAGTAAAGATAAGGAGGTTGTAGAGATATTAAACAGAGCCTCTTCTTTAGGGTTAGATTTTAAGCTTATAGATAGATATGTTCAACTATCCAAGGAGTTAGCAACACTAGAAAATGAGATAGGTTCAAAGCTTTTAGAAGATGATAGCATACCACACAATAGCAGATATGAGTTACTATTTGATGTGATACTCAGATTAAAGCCATATATTTTCAACAAATCAACACTAGATAGACATCTTCAAAATATAAAAGGAAAATTATGAAAAATTTGTTGAAGATAAGAGGTTTTATACCCTATTTGATGATAATGTTTCTAAATGCTATGACTGATTTAGGACATAAAATTATATTACAAAATAGTATATTTAAGTCTTATGATGGTGGAGAGTTGATTATCTTATCTACTCTTGTAAATGCTTTGATAGTGCTACCTTTTGTTTTACTCTTCTCCCCTGCTGGATATCTGAGTGATAAGTATGATAAGAGATATATCATTCAGTTACTCTCAAAGTTAGCGATAGGGATAGTTGCCTTGATAGTTGTTAGTTACTATATGGGGTGGTTTTGGATTGCGTTTGGTTTGACTCTTTTACTATCGGCACAGAGTGCTATCTACTCACCAGCTAAATATGGACTTATAAAAGAGATGTGTGGTAATGAAAACTTAGCTTTGGCAAATGGGGTGGTTCAAGCTATAACAATCATATCCATACTACTTGGAGCATTACTATACTCTATCGGATTTGAGTATCTACTTAGTGATAACTACAATAGTATAGATGATATTTTAACACAAATAGCACCTATGGGCTTTATACTTCTTATATCAACAGTAGTTGAGTATATGTTTGCTTCTAAACTTCTTGCGATGGGTGGTTTTAGAGGTAGTATCAAAGATATATCTTTTGAACCTAAAAGATACTTTAATCTCTCATATCTACGAGAGAATATCTCAACTATTTGGAGTAATCAAACTGTTATGATTAGTATCATAGGACTCTCTATATTTTGGGCTATATCACAAGTGTTTGTAGCTATTTTTGGAGAGTATCTAAAGTCGGTTTTAATGATTGATAATACAATCATAGCTCAAGGGTTGTTATCTCTTAGTGGTATAGGTATCATCATCGGTGCGTTATATGCTGGTAGAGCTAGTAGAGATTTTGTTGAGATAGGGCTTATACCTATTGGGGCATTTGGTATATTTATCTCTATACTCTTGATACCATCTACTCATAGTTTGTTAGTGATAGGTTTAGATATCTTTATATTTGGGCTTAGTGCTGGTATATTTATCGTTCCTCTAAATACATTAATCCAGTTAGAGACACCAACAGAGTATTTAGGTAAAGTCTTAGCAGGTAATAATTTTGTTCAAAATATAGCTATGCTCATGGCACTTGTTGTGACTACGATTATCGCATTTTTGGGATTACAATCTGGAACAATATTTTATCTATTGGGCTTTATAGCTTTTATAGGTATGGGTTATACTGTTTTGAGATTGCCTCAATCATTAGTTAGATATATTATTAAGTTTATCATAGGACTTAGATACAGATTAAGAGTTGTTGGGTTAAATAATATTGATGACTCTAAAGGTGTATTGTTACTTGGAAATCATATCTCATTTTTAGATTGGGCTATACTTCAGATGGCTTACCCTAAACAGATAAGATTTGTGATAGATAGAGAGTATTATCAAAAGTGGTATTTTAAACCATTTTTAGATTTTTTTAATGTCATTCCTATAAGCACAAGAGGTAGTAAAAGTGCCTTAAGTAGTGTTAGTGAAGCGTTAAACAGAGGTGAGTGTGTAGCACTTTTCCCAGAGGGGCATATCTCAAGAAATGGACACCTAAGCGAGTTTCAAAGAGGTTTTGAGATTATCTTGTCTAATGTAGATAAAAATAGAGTTGTAGTGACTCCATTTTATCTAAAAGGGTTATGGGAAGATAAATTCTCTTACGCATCAAATAAGATGAAAGCAAAAAGAACAAAAGATATAAGTGTTCATTTTGGTTCATCTTTGGGGACTGATATAGATAGAGTAGAGTTAAAAAAGGCTATCATGAGACTATCTATCGATAGTTGGCAAGATTATGCCTCTACACTACCATCTATACAGAGTGGTTGGATAGATAGTGCTAAGAGAGTTGGTAAAAGATTGAGTATAGCAGACTCTACGGGTGTGGAGCTTAGTGGTTATAAGATGATAGCCTCTGTATGGAGTATCTCATCTCTACTCAAAGGTAGGTTAAAAGAGCAAAATATAGGTTTGATACTACCTACATCAGCTGGTGGTACTATCGCAAATATCTCGATTTTAACTCTAGGTAAGACGATAGTAAATCTAAACTACTCAGCATCAATAGAGAGCCTTTTGTATGCGATAGAGGTTGCTGATATCAAAGAGATAGTAACATCAAAACAGTTTATAACAAAACTTAAAGCAAAAGGGTTTGATATGAGTGAAATCTTAAGTAGAGTTGATGTTATCTACTTTGAAGAGCTTAAAGATGAGATATCAAAACCAAAATTTATCTTATCATATATCGCATCGATGCTTCTACCTGCTAGAGTATTAGAGTTTGCTTTTATCAAAAAGGTAGATACAAGCGATACAGCATCTATACTATTTTCTAGTGGAAGTGAAGGGTTGCCTAAAGCTATCGAACTTACACATACAAATATTATGGGAAATATAAAACAGGCGATAACACTGATTAATCCAACTGATAGTGATGTGATGTTGGGAACTTTACCAATATTTCACTCATTTGGACTTACAGTAACTACCCTTTTACCTCTTATTGAGGGGGTAGCTGTGGTGGCTCACCCAGACCCAACAGATGGTTTTGGTATAGGTAAAATATCAGCTAAGTATCAAGCCACTATACTATTTGCTACGGCAACTTTTTATCGGTTGTATATTCGTAATAGAAAGTTACACCCATTGATGTTTAAAGATTTAAGACTTGTTATTGCTGGAGCAGAGAAGTTACCAAATGAGATAAGAGAAGAGTTCAAGAAAAAGTTTGGCAAAGAGATATATGAGGGGTATGGTGCGACAGAGACTACACCAGTAGCATCGGTAAATATCCCTGATGTTTTGATGTTAGATACATTTAAACCACATATCGGTAATAGAGTAGGTAGTGTAGGTTTGCCTCTTCCTGGAAGTTGCTTTAAGATTGTCAATCCTGATACTTTTGAAGAGTTAAGAGTTGGTGAAGATGGTATGATACTAATTGGTGGAACACAGATAATGAAAGGTTACCTAAAAAATCCCGAAAAGAGTGCTGAGGTAATCAAAGAGATTGATGGTATTAGATGGTATGTAAGTGGAGATAAAGGGCATATTGATGAAGATGGTTTCTTATTTATCGTTGATAGGTATAGCCGTTTTGCCAAATTGGGTGGAGAGATGGTTAGTTTAGGGCTTGTTGAGAGTAGTATATCAAAAGTGTTAAATGAGACATCACAAATAGCCATCACAGCACTAAAAGATAGTAAAAAAGGTGAGAAAATCGTTCTACTCTTAGAGGGGGATATGAGTATTGATGAGTTGAAAGTAGAGATAAAAAGATTAAATCTAAATCCACTCTTTATCCCAGCTCAATACCTCAAAGTAGATGAGATACCAAAGCTAGGAAGTGGAAAATCAGACTTTAAAGCTATTAAGAGATTAGCAAATGAGCTTATCGGTTAGTGGTTACACTCTTTGCGACCACTAAACCAACCTTCGTGATAATCTAAGTTATCATTAAACAGATGGTGACTCTTTGTGTAGTCACCATTTGCTGTTTTACACCCATCATCAAAGCCTTTTTTATAAACTTTTTGATTTTGTGGGTGGTATGATGGTGTAGAGCTTGTACAACCACCTAAAATCAATAGTGTAGTAGTTAAGGATAAGATTTTTATCAACATACTATATCTCTTACTCTGCTTCTAAAACAGCACCCTTACTAGCATTTGTAACCAATGCTCTATACTGTTTTAACCATCTACTATCAAGTGCTTTTACTTTTGGAGTAAATTCTGCTCTTCTTTTTGCTATCTCTTCATCACTTAGATTTACCTCTAAGATGTACTTATCTACATCGATATGTATCTCATCACCATCTTTGAGTAGTCCTATCATACCACCCTCTGCTGCTTCTGGTGATACATGCCCTATACTAGCACCTCTTGTAGCTCCACTAAATCTACCATCAGTAATGAGTGCTACCTTATCACCTAGTCCCATACCCATAATCAGTGAAGTAGGACTTAGCATCTCTTGCATACCAGGCCCACCTTTTGGACCTTCATAACGGATAACAACAACATTTCCAGCCTCTACTTTACCATTGATGATACCTTTGATAGCCTCATCTTGTGAATCAAAACATACAGCACTACCTGTAAATACTCTATCTCCTGTAATTCCAGCTGTTTTGATAACTGCCCCTTGCTCTGCTAAGTTACCATAAAGTATAGCAAGTCCTCCAACTTTTGAGTATGGATTATCTAGAGTATGAATAATCTCTTTGTCTTTGATACTAGCATCGGCTATTCTCTCGTAGATACTCTCTCCTGTGATAGTTGGATTGTCTATTAGAACATCTCCTCTACTATTCATCTCTCTCATTACAGCACTAACACCACCAGCTTTATTTATATCTTCCATATGAACTGTTGTTAGTGATGGAGATATCTTTGCTATGTGTGATACCTTTTGTGAAATATCATTAATATCTTTTAAATCAAATGCTACATCAGCCTCATTTGCGATAGCTAACATATGTAAAACAGTATTTGAACTTCCACCCATGGCCATATCAACAGCAAAAGCATTTCTTACAGCATTCTCATTTAAGATATTTTTGATATTGAACTTCTCTTTTTGCTCCTGCTCCATTAGTGCTATCTCACAAACTCTTCTAGCTGCTTTTCTATAAAGCTCTGTTCTCTCTGGAGTAAGTGCCAAGATTGTACCGTTTCCAGCTAGAGCTATCCCCATAGCCTCCATAAGTGTATTCATAGAGTTTGCTGTAAACATACCACTACAACTACCTCCACTAGGACAAGCATTACACTCCATCTCTACAAGTGTCTCTTCTGTAATCTCTCCAGCCTCATAAGCACCAACACCCTCAAATACAGTAGCCAAATCGATAGGTGTTCCATCACTCATCGCTCCAGCTGCCATAGGACCACCACTTACAAATACAGTAGGTACATTTACTCTCAATGCCCCCATTATCATACCTGGTACGATTTTATCACAGTTTGGAATAGCTATCATCGCATCAAGTTTGTGAGCATTCATCACTGTCTCTATCGAGTTTGCGATAATTTCACGGCTAGGTAGAGAGTATAGCATACCATCGTGTCCCATAGCGATACCATCATCTACACCGATTGTGTTAAACTCAAAAGGAACACAACCACAAGCTCTAATCTCATCTTTGATAACCTCTGCTACCTTATTTAAGAAAAAGTGTCCAGGGATTATCTCTATAAATGAGTTTGCTACACCAATAAATGGTTTATTGAAATCCTCATCTTTGATACCTGTTGCTCTAAGCAAACTTCTATGTGGTGCTCTATTATAACCCTGTTTTATCTCATCACTTCTCATAAAAATCCTTTGTTAGAAATATCTTTTTTTATGATTATAGCACTTTTATATTCAAAAAGCGAAAAAAAATAGCTTTACTCTTTACTTTTAATTTTTTTTTTGATATAATCGCACTCCATTTTAAAATAAACTATGTTTATACGCGGGAGTAGCTCAGTGGTAGAGCACAACCTTGCCAAGGTTGGGGTCGCGGGTTCGAACCCCGTCTCCCGCTCCATAGTTTGATGGAACCATCGCCAAGTTGGTAAGGCTGCAGCCTGCAAAGCTGCCATTCGCCGGTTCGAGTCCGGCTGGTTCCTCCATAGTTTATTTAGATGCCCGGGTGGTGGAATGGTAGACACAGGGGACTTAAAATCCCCCGGTCATTGTGACCGTGCCGGTTCAAGTCCGGCTCCGGGTACCACCTTTTTAAAATGTTAAACTAGATTTTATCTTTTTTAGGTAAAATTCTACTCTACTTAAACATCGGGAGATGTCAGAGTGGTCGAATGTGCCGGTCTTGAAAACCGGTGAGGGTAACACCTCCGGGGGTTCGAATCCCCCTCTCCCGGCCATTGCTTTTAAATCACACTTTTTTAAATATATCTTATCTTCTTTAAATCTACTTTTATATAAAATTAATTTAATATATTCTTCAGAAATATCTATCTAAAGAGCAGTATCATAAAACAGAAAAATAACCTAGTTGTAGGGTGCTGTGTCTTACAGCACCATTTTATATAAATCTTAAAAATATTTGTGTAGAGAGGTATCTATTGAGTACCTCTTTTATATTATTATAATCCAGCTTCTTGGATTGCTTCTGCTTGAGCGTGAGAGATTAGAGGGTCTATTACGAGTTTTAGATTACCGTTATTTACTATATCATCTAAGCTATATAGTGTTAAACCTATACGGTGGTCTGTAAGTCTGTTTTGTGGGTAGTTGTATGTTCTTATCTTCTCTGACCTATCACCTGAACCAACTTGTAATTTTCTCTGTCCAGCTGTCTCATCTAGCTGTTTTTGAAGTTCTGCTTCATATACTCTAGCTTTTAGAACTTTCATAGCTTTATCTCTGTTTTTATGTTGAGATTTCTCATCTTGGATAGATACAACTATACCTGTTGGTATGTGTGTTAGTCTTACTGCTGAATCTGTTGTATTGACACACTGTCCACCACAACCACTCGCACGGAAAACGTCCATACGAATTTCATTTGGTTTTATATTTACCTCTACATCATCAACTTCTGGAATAACGGCTACGGTGATAGCTGAAGTATGTACTCTACCTTGAGTCTCTGTATCAGGGACTCTTTGTACTCTGTGAGTACCTGCTTCATATTTTAGTTTAGAGTAAACACCATCACCTTTGATGATAGCGATAAGCTCTTTAAATCCACCAGCAGTACCATCACTAGAACTTACTATCTCAACTTTCCACCCCATCTGCTCGGCAAATCTTGAGTACATTCTAAATACATCAGCGACAAATAAAGCACTCTCATCTCCACCAGCACCAGCTCTTAGTTCCAGATAGATATTTTTATCATCATTCTTATCTTTTGGTATCATAAGAACTTTTATCTCTTCTTCTAATTTAGGTAGCATTGGTTCGAGTTCGCTTAACTCCTCTTTTGCCAAATCACCAAGTTCAGGGTCACTTAAAAGCTCTTTATTCTCCTCTATTGACTCTACTGTCTGGAGGTATAGTTTAGCTTTTTCTACTAACTCATTGAGGTTAGACTGCTCTTTGCTAAGTTCTGTCATACGGTTAATATCACTAGCTATATCTGGTGAGCTTAAAAGTTCTGTAATCTCATTGTGTCTATCGATAAATGGTTGAAGTTTCTCTTTGAACATAGTCGTTCTTTGTGTTGGATTTATTTAAAATATTTAAGAAGGGGTGAAGCTGAAAATTATTCAGCTTCGATACTATTTACTACTTTGTGAAGACGGCTAATTTTTCTTGAAGCTGTCTGCTTTTTCAAGAAACCTTTACTTACAAAAGAGTGAAGTTGTTGATTAGCTACTTTAAATGCCTCTTGAGCAGCTGTTTTATCACCAGCTTCTGCTGCTGTTCTTACTGCTTTAACGATATTTTTTAGTCTAGTTCTATAATATCTATTTCTTTCAGTTCTTTTTGCTGTTTGCAAAATTCTCTTTTTTGCTGATTTATGGTGTGCCATAACAAATGTCCTTTTTAATATTTTGTTTTTAAAGTATATACACTCTTATTTTAGAGTGAGTTTAGTTCGCGAATTCTATCCAAATCTATATTAAAAGTATATTAAATAAAAAAGCCAACCTTATAAAGTTTCATTTAGTTAAGATTTGGTTATAATATTGTCAAA
>Ga0256828_1002502_pt1 | contig 10910 bp, 8 predicted proteins | sample CV88metaG_FD_185993 | JGI IMG/M metagenome (GOLD analysis project Ga0256828, IMG submission 185993) | Hydrothermal vent microbial communities from East Pacific Rise, Pacific Ocean - CV88 | ecosystem: Environmental > Aquatic > Marine > Hydrothermal vents | place: Pacific Ocean: East Pacific Rise... | reverse complement strand
TATACTTGGTATTATGGGTGTTGGGCTTTATGGTCCACTTCTTGGTGGTATGGCTTCGGCAAATAAATTTTCACTTATTTCAGCTGCAAGGGGTGCTGCTGTATTTATCTCTTATGAGGTTGTGACTGGTTTGTCAATTTTAGCTCCAATCATGATGGTTGGTTCACTTTCATTGATCGATTTTAACAATTATCAAGCTGGTGGGATAACTTCATGGATAGTATGGAGTCAACCTGTTGCATTTATATTGTTCTGGATAGCTGCATTTGCTGAAACAGGAAGAACACCTTTTCACTTGATTGCAAATGACCATGAAATTATAGATGGTTTTGGTACGGAGTATAGTGGTATGAGATGGGGACTTTTCTTCATTGGTGAGTATGCTAATATGTTCTTTATCTCATTTGTGATCCCTATCCTGTTTTTGGGTGGATATGGTGATGGTAGCTTTTTAGGTGCTATGGCACTACTTGGTAAAATGTCATTTTTCTTCTTCTTTTTCTTATGGACAAGAGCTGCATGGCCAGATGTAAGACCAGATCAGTTGATGATGTTATGTTGGAAAATCTTAATGCCTATAGCTGTACTAAATATTTTAGTTACTGCTATAGTGATGATGTAAGGGGTGATGATGAAAGATGAACAATTTAACAACAGAAATATTACAAACGAATATTTTCTAGTTGATATCGAAGATTATCCGACAGAGCCGTGGGATAAATTTAAAAGAGTAGTTAAGAGAACATTTAGGCTTGAGCTTTTTGTGGGTCTTTGGGTTGTTATGAGAGAATTTTTTAAATTTGATATTCATACTGTTAGCTACCCTGAAGAAAAGATGCCAATTGGTCCAAGATATCGTGCTATCCATAAGATGAAAAGATTATGGGAGAGTGATACCGAAAGATGTATCGGTTGTGGTCTTTGTGAGAAGATATGTGTTGCTAACTGTATAAGAATAGACACTAAGATAGATGAAAATTCTCGTAAAGAGGTCAGTGAATACTCTATCAATCTTGGTCGTTGTATATATTGTGGTTATTGTGCGGAAGTTTGTCCTGAGCTTGCTATCACTCATGGCGGTAGATATGAGAATGCAAGTGAACAAAGGGAACACTTTACAATGTATGAAGATATGTTGACACCGTTAGATACAATGAAAGCTGGTAATCAGTTGGAGTTTGAAGGTTTTGGTTCTATTACCCCACATGAAGATGAGCGTGTTAAAAAAACACCTCTAGCATATTAAGGAGATTGAGTATGTTTGAAGCGATTGCTTTTTATCTGTTTGCTTTTTTAACGATTGTAATGTTTTTTATAACTGTTACAACGGCACAGGCATTGTATGCACTGACATCATTAGCAGCAGGGATGATTTTTATATCAGCATTTTTCTTTATCCTTGGTGCTGATTTCTTGGGTGCGGTGCAGATTGTTGTTTATTCTGGTGCTGTTATGGCTCTTTATGCTTTTGGTATGATGTTTTTTGATACTACAAGAGAGGTTAAAGAGAGAAAGGGCAACAAGTTTATTATTGTTGGGCTTAGCTCTTTGGCAGCTGTTTTAGTTGTGGTGATTTTCGCTGCTCCTATGCTTGGCGATAATATTAAAGCTCTATATCCAATAAGTGAGAATGTTGGTAATACACAAGCTGTTGGTGTTGTGCTTTTTACTAAATATCTTATCCCTTTTGAAGTTGCGGCAGTTATGTTGCTTGTTGCAATGGTTGCGGGTATTGTTTTAGCTGGTAAGAAGATGGATCTATCTCTTACTAACATGAGTGATGCTGAGATTAGAGATATGAAACTAGAAAAAAATAAGAAGGTGCTTTCATGATGGAAATAGGACTTAATCACTACCTAATACTTTCAACCATCCTATTTGCTATAGGTTTGATTGGTGTTATGAGAAGAAAAAATCTTTTAATGCTGTTTTTCGCGACTGAGATACTTCTTAACTCTGTAAATATCTCTTTTGCTGCGATTTCACACTTTTATGGTGATCTTACTGGTCAGATGTTCGCATTTTTTGTGATTGCGATAGCTGCTAGTGAGGTTGCTGTTGGGCTTGGTTTATTGATAGTATGGCATAAAAGTCATAATAACATTGACCTTGATCAAATGTCAACGATGAGAGGATAGAAATATGGAATTATTTTTATATACAGCACTGTTTTCACCACTGGTTGGTTCTCTTTTTGCAGCACTTTTTAATGCTAAGCCAAAGACAATTATTGCCGGTATCGTTCCAAGTGCATTACTTATAGTATCTTTTTTAAGTAGTTGTGTTTTATTGACTCATGTTTTATCAACTGGAGAGAGTGTACATCTTGAGTTGATGACATGGATGGCTACTGGTAGTCTTTATATACCATTTGGATTTGTTGTTGACCAGGTGTCTGTAACAATGATGATGGTTGTAACTATCGTTTCATCTGTTGTTCATGTGTATGCTATTGGTTATATGGATCATGATAAAAGTTTTAATAGATTTTTTGCATGGTTGTCTGCATTTGTTTTTTCAATGCTTATTTTGGTTATGAGTGACAACTATGCCGGTCTATTTATAGGTTGGGAAGGTGTTGGTCTTTGTTCATGGGGATTGATTGGTTTTTGGTATCATAAAGAGAGTGCTACATGGGCAGCAAATGAAGCTTTCATTATGAACCGTATTGCTGACCTTGGGATGCTTATCGGTATCTTCTTGGTTTATTGGAATACTGGTACATTACAATATGATGGTGCATTTGAAGCTTTTAAAACTTTAGATACTTCAACTCTTACAATGATTGGTATTTTCCTTTTTGTAGGTGCGATGGGTAAATCAGCACAGTTTCCACTTCATACTTGGCTTGCAGATGCGATGGAGGGTCCAACTCCTGTTTCTGCACTTATCCATGCTGCGACAATGGTAACTGCCGGTGTTTATTTGGTTGTACGATCAAATGAGCTTTACTCACTTATCCCTGATGTTGGTTTGTTTATAGCAAGTCTTGGTACATTTGTAGCTATGTTTGCTGCATCTATGGCACTTGTTAATCGTGACATCAAAAGGGTTATTGCTTACTCAACACTTTCACAGCTTGGTTATATGTTTGCTGCTGCAGGTTTGGGTGCTTACTGGGTTGCACTATTCCACCTTATGGCTCATGCTTTCTTTAAAGCACTTCTTTTCTTGGGTGCTGGTAATGTTATGCATGCCATGGATAGTGAACTTGATCCGTTTAAGATGGGTGGACTTGGCAAGGTTATGAAGGGTTCAATGATTATGATGACTTTGGCATCAGTTGCTTTGGCTGGGCTTTTCCCACTTGCAGGTTTCTTCTCAAAAGATGTTATCTTAGAAGCTGCATTTGCTGAGCATCATTTTGTTATCTATACAGTGCTTCTTTTAACTGCTGGTTTGACTGCATTTTATTCATTTAGAATTATTGCACTTATCTTCCACGGTGAAGAGAGATACAAACTGTTTGGTTTCCATCCGCATGAAGCATACAAATTTATGCTTGTTGCGATGAGTCCTTTACTTCTTCTTGCAGTTATAGCAGGTGCATTTAGAACAACTTTCTTTGGTATGGTTGAAGAGATACTAAGTGCGACAGAGTATCATATACATTCACATGTTACTTTCTGGATAATGACTATAGGTACTCAACTGTTTGTTATATTGGCAATGGCTTATGCTTATAAAAAATATATGTCAAAAGATATAAAATTTCCAGATGGAACAAGTGATATGGAAAATAGTTTCAAATACAAACTATTGATAAATCAATATTACATTCCATACTTTTATGAAAACTATTTGGTAAAACCGTATAGAGAACTTTCAAAAGTATTCTGGAAAGAGGTAGATCAAAAAATTGTGGATGCTTCTGTAGATGGTATAGCAAAAGTTATATACTCAACAGGTGATAACACGAGAGCAATGCAGAGTGGTAATTTATCTACAATGCTTAGATGGATGGTTACAGGAATTGTAGTTCTGTTATCCTTAGCTGTGGTTTTTGGAATCGCAGCAAGAGTTGGTTTAGGAGTTTAGTAGATGTTAGATCATATTTTATCAATTTTAATTTTCTTCCCGGCATTGGCGGCAATGCTTGGATTTGCAATTCACAAGGATAGTATAAGAAGTTATGGTGTAGCTGTTTCTTTTATAGAATTTGTGCTTGCACTTGTACTCTGGTCATCTTTTGATTCGAGTGTTTCTGGTATGCAGTTTATGGAAAATATTCCTTTGGTTGCATCGTTTGGAATTAACTATACAATAGGTGTAGATGGTATCTCACTGTTTATAGTTATCTTGTCAACATTTTTCACAATGTTGGGTATAGCATCTCTTACTGATACTAAAGATGTAAAAAACATGATAATAACACTTCTGTTTTTACAGATGACAATGTCAGGTGTATTTGTTGCTCTTGATGCGATTTTATTTTATGTATTTTGGGAACTTTCACTTGTTCCGATGCTCTATATCATCGGTGCATGGGGTGGACCTTTAAGAGTTTATGCTTCTATTAAATTCTTTTTATATACATTTGCAGGTTCACTGATTATGCTTGTTGGTATGTTGTTTATGGCTTATTTTTACTATCAGGCAACAGGTGTTTGGAGTTTTGCTATACTTGATTGGTATCGACTTATTTTGCCAGAATCATTTCAACTTTGGTTGTTTGTGGCCTTTTTTATGGGTTTTGCTATCAAGGTTCCTATGTTTCCATTTCATACATGGTTACCATATGCACATGGTCAGGCACCAACTATCGGTTCCGTTATCCTAGCGGCAATTTTGCTTAAAATGGGTACATATGCATTTATACGATTTTCATTGCCACTGTTTCCGGATGCATCTGTTTATTTTATGTATCCTGTAGCTATTTTGGCTATTATTATGATCATCTATACAGCGATGGTTGCCTATGCTCAAGAAGATATGAAACAAGTTGTTGCATACTCTTCAATCTCTCACATGGGTGTTATTATTCTTGGTACATTCGCATTAAATGTTGAGGGGATTTCAGGTTCAGTATTTTTAATGTTAGGTCACGGTGTCGTAGCGGGTGCATTGTTCTTGCTGGTTGGTGTTATCTATGACAGAAGACACACAAAAATGATGAGTGAGTTTGGTGGTTTGGCTCAGGTTATGCCACGATATGCGATGATATTTGGTATCATGATGATGGCATCAGTCGGATTACCATTGACTATCAACTTTGTTGGTGAGTTTTTAAGTTTCCTAGGTTTCTATCAACAATCGCACATACTTACTCTTTTAGCTGGTACAGGTATAATTTTAGGTGCTATCTATATGTTGGCAGCTTACAAAAAAGCATTTTTTGGTGAAGTTACAAAAGAGGAAAATAAGAATCTTCCAGATGTAAACAAAAGAGAGCTTATCGCTTTGGTACCACTTGTTTTAGTTACAGTTTGGCTTGGTATATATCCTAAACCGGTTCTTGGACCGATTAACAACAGTGTAAAATCTATTGTTCAGTTGATGCATGATAAATCTATCACAGATGAAGCAAAATCTAGAATCCCAACTTTGAAAAAAGATAAGGTAACTAGAATTTCTGCAGAGGAGGCACGATAATGTTAGCGCCAGTAAATATTTCTTTAGAATCATTAAATCTAATGACTCTTGCACCGATGCTTATCCCAATTGCCGGGGCATTGTTGATTTTAATCGTTGATTTGTTTAAAAGTAATTTAGATAAATCATTATATGTAATGTTAAGTCTTCTCTTTTTAGTAATGGATTTTGGTTCTTTATTGGAATCAGCAGGTATATTCTCTCAGGATGGAACTATATCGGGTGTATTTAATGTAATGCTTATCGATGGTTTGGCTATTATGTCTCAGTTTATAATAGTTGGTGCTTCTATGTTGTTTATTCCATTGTCATTAACACATAAAAGATTTCATGAATTTTCTTATCCGGAATTTTTTGCACTTTTCTTGTTTATGATTGGTGGATTTCAGTTTATGGTTGCAACAGATAACCTAATCCTTATCTTTGTAGGATTGGAAACAGCATCTTTGGCACTTTATACACTGATTGCTATGCATAACCGTGATAAATCTTTTGAAGCAGCTGTTAAATACTTTACAATGGGTGCCTTGGCAGCAGGTTTTTACTCTTTTGGTTCTATGGTGTTTTATGCTCTTACAGGAAGTGTAGAGATTCATCAAATAGCTTCTGTTTTGGCTGCAAATCATTATGCTGATATTGGTTATGTACTTATTGGTGTAGTTTTCTTGCTTGGTGCTATTGGGTTTAAAGTATCCCTTGTACCTTTTCATACTTGGGCACCTGATGTTTATGAAGGGGCTAGTGCATCGATGGCTGGATATATGTCAATTGTTCCAAAAATTGCGATGTTTATTGTTGCGATGAGGATTTTTGAATTTTTAATTCACAGTGGTGTTGTTTGGCTTGAAGTTATACTTTATGCTATTGTTGTTCTTACAATGACTTTGGCAAATATGTGGGCATTGGTTCAAACTGATGTTAAGAGGATGTTGGCATACTCATCAATCTCACATGCAGGTTTTGTTATGGCAGCGATTTTGATAGGTACTACTCAGTCTAACTCTGCATTATTGCTTTATTGGGTATTGTTTAGTTTTACCAACCTTGGTTCATTTAGTATGCTTTGGATATCTCGTCAAAAACATCTTCCTGATTATCAAAGAAGTGACCATAGTTATGATAAATTTGCAGGTATGATAAAAACAGCACCGGTTGCTGCTACTATTATGGCTCTGTTTATGTTAAGTCTTGCAGGTGTACCACCGTTTGCTCTGTTTTGGGGTAAATTGTACATGATTAGTTCAGCTGTGTCTGGTGGATATACTGTACTTGCACTTGTTATGGCACTTAACTCTGCTATTGCGGGTTATTACTATTTGAAACTTATAGTATATATGTTTATGAAAGAGCCAATTATGGGTACTGACGGACATATGTATGTTTCAAATGCAACTCTTGCTTTAAAATCTATTATAGGTTTTGCTGCTGTGGGAACTATATTTGCTTTTATAGTTGTAAATCCACTTTTAGAGTTTGTAACATCACTTGTATATAACAGTGGGTATTGATATATAGTATCAATTTTTATATAGGAAGGGGATAAGAATTTGTTAAGATACATACTCTTTGCCCTTTCTATCTCTCTTTATATCTCCAATCTTGATGCACTTGAGGTTTCCATCTCCGGTGCACAGGAAAATTTTCAGACATATTCCACACTTCATCTAAAAGATTCAAATGAGTTTTTGTGTCAAGAGATTAAGAGTGATTTGGATGTTGTTGAGAAAATTGTTTGTGCATTTTCAAAACAACCAAACAAAAAATTTAAAGATTTGGAAAATGATTTTTTCCATATAAGTTCGCAAAAGAAAAAGAAAACTTTTTTTATTATTATTACCCCCTATCACAAGATGAAACTCTATCCTATGGTTTTTGACCTTTCAAAAGATGATACTGTTTTTCAGGCAAATGCAAAACTTTCAAATCATTGGATGATTGTGGGTTACAAAGAAAAAATACCATATATTGATGAAGAAAAAAAGTCAGATGTAGCAATCAATTTCCCTTTTACTCTTACTAGTGACAAATTACCTTATGTAGGTAGTTTGGACATGGATGGAAAGCCTGTGTATATAAAAAAAGTAAAAGATGTTTCAGACTATATAAAAATTAAAAAATATTACAATGAAAAAAATTATGAAAGATGTTTAGAACTTTTAAATGAAGTTATTGAAAATTATCCAAACTCACTTTTTAGAGGGGAGTTGCTCTACTATAAAATAAAAGTATATATGGAACTTAAAGATTATGATAATGTTGTAGATGTAGCAAAAATCTATCTAAAAGACTACTCAGCAGATGAAAATGTGGCAGAAGTATTGTCCCTAAATGCCAAAGCTTATGCGATGATAGGGATGAGTGTAGATGCAGATTATTTTTTTGACAGACTTTACAGTGAACATGCAGATTCTGTATTTACTCAGTGGGGTTATATATACAATGGTGAGATGCTTGAAAATTCAGGAGCTACAAAAGAAGCGATAAACTTTTATAAAAAAGCACTTATGCAAACCAAAGATATTGAAGTGGCTGCAGCTGCGGCATATAAACTTGCCAATTATTATATACTCAATTCAAAATCTAAAGAAGCTGCTAAATATGTTATGAAAATAGTCAAAGCAAAACCTGAATTTTTTAGTAAAGATCTGGGTACCTCTATGGATATGATGTATAATTTTTCAGATATTGGAGATTATACAACAGCAGCAGCGATTGCAAAAGCTCTTTTGGATAATATGAATAAAGATAACAGTGAATATGAAAATCTATTGAAAAGCAGAGGGATATGGCTCTCTAAAACAGATAAAAAACAAGAAGCACTGAATGTTTTGAATGAATACCTTGAAAAATATAAATATGGCACTTTTGAAGATGATGTAAAAGTTGCAAAAGATTCTTTGTTTTTTGATATTGGTGATGAAAATTTAACTTCAAAACTTCAACATTATAATGAGCTCATAGTAAAATATGCAGATGATGCCATAGGAGATAAAGCTTTGTATGAAAAAGCGAAACTTCTTTTGCAAAATAAGATGTACAGTGATGTTTTAGGATTGAAAAAATCGATACTGGCTTTAGATCAAAGTTTGTATCCAGATACGGAAGATATTATCAAAGAAGCGGCCATAGGGATGATGAAAGATGCACTTAAACTTGAAGAGTGTCAAGAGGTTTTGGATATATCTGCAAACTATAAAATCTCACTTTCTGCAGAGTGGGACAATGGTATCTATAAATGTTCTATGAAGGGAGCTGATTTTTTACTTGCCAAAAAAATAGCTTCAAGACATCTAAAATCAAAAGAGTTGGATGAAAGAAAGAAATGGCTTTACAGATATATAAAAGTTGATTTTGCAACTGGTAACTACAGCGATGTAGTTGATGCTTCAAAAGATTTAATAGCACTGATAGAAGATGATAAAAACTCCCCTTATCTTGATGTATATCGGGTATTGTTTGATACATATCAAAGACTTGAGAAAAATGATAAAATGATAGATGCCATCGTTAAAATTCAAAAAATATATGGTGTTGATTATAAAGATATAGAGAGATATGTTGCGGTTATAAATATAGGCAGTGAGCTAAAAGATGATAACCTTGTTATAAAATATGCCAAAGAGGTTATGAAGATACAAAAGTCGTCTTCATCTTCAGCTCAAAGTCCGTTTGTAGAGTTTGCACTTTATCAGGCATATATCAATAAACAGAACAATGACAAGGCTCTAAAGGTTATAAAATCATTGGATGATATAGAACTAACTAAATCCCAAAGAGCGAGACAGAAGTATCTTTTGGGTTCTGTATATTCAAAATTATGGCAAGAAGAGAATGCTCAAAAAGCATACGATGAGGCTATAAAAGCAGACCCGTCATCTGCTTGGGCAAAACTTGCAAAAGATGCTAAAAATATTTGAGATTTTCTAGCTCATGCAATGGTGCATTTACAATATTTTTAAACTGAGTACGGTTAAAGGTTTGTTGCCTTTTTGCTAATTGTGCGGTGTGTGTGGAGATATTTTGAATCGTGTCATTTAGACTTGTCTTGGAATCCAAATACTCTAAAACTTCCACTATCCCTATAGATTGCATGGCATGTGGGCTTCTGGTGTATTTTTGTTCAAGGTAGCAAACTTCATCTATCAAACCCATTTCCAACATTTTATGGGTTCTTTTTGATATTCTATCTCTTAACACTTCTCTATCTACATCTATGTTGTAAATATCCAGATTTTTGATGATTGGCTTTGGTGGGTTTTGTTTAAACCATTTTGTTGGTGTTGTCTGTGATGCTCTAAAAATCAAAAGTGCTTTTTCTATTCTGTATCTGTCGTTTGGAGATATGTTTTTCATATACTCTTTATCAGCACTATAGAGAGTTTCATGAGCTTTTTTTAAATCTTTTAGTTCATCCTCTACATGCCATAGTATCTCCTTTGTGATTTCTGGCAGTGGTGATAAACCTTGCATAAGTGATTTTAGATAAAAAGATGTTCCTCCGACTATGATAAGATTTTTAGAATCTCTATGGCATGTAGAAAGCACATCTTTATAAAGTGAGATAAAAATATCCACACTGAAATACTCATCAGGATATAAAACATCGATTCCGAAATGTCTAACTTCTGCCAATTCCTCTTTGTCGGGTTTTGCAGAGACTATATCTATCTCTTTATAGATACTGAGTGAATCTATGGAGAGTATGTAGGCATCTAGTTTTTTTGCAACTTTTATAGCCAAATCACTTTTACCTGAGGCTGTTGGTCCTATGATTGCTAGTTGTTTCATCTTATATTTACCAAACTTAGTAAAACAATCAACAATACAGGTGGTGTAACAATAAGACCAAATTTTGTGTATTGCCAAAAACTGATTTGAACACCTTTGGCTTTTAGTGTATGAAGCCAAAGGAGTGTTGCCAGACTACCAAAAGGTGTCATCTTCGGACCGAGGTTACATCCTACAATATTTGCATAAATCATAGCTTGATCTCCAATATCTTTTAGTGCTATATCCATAATCATAACAGTGGGCATGTTGTTCATAAAAGCACTAAGAATAGCACTTATAAAACCTGTTCCCAGTACTGAGATGAAGTTGTTTTGTGTTTTTAAAAATTCCAAAACAGTTGTTAAGTCATCTGTTAGACCAGCATTTTTCAGACCATAAACCACAACATACAATCCTAAGGAAAACCAGACAACCTGCCAAGGTGCATTTTTGATAATATGTAAAGGTTCAACTGTTTTAAACATGGTAGCAATGATTAAAAAAACAACTCCCCCTCCAAGTGCAAAAACACAGACAGGTATGCCATG
>Ga0256828_1002501_pt1 | contig 10911 bp, 9 predicted proteins | sample CV88metaG_FD_185993 | JGI IMG/M metagenome (GOLD analysis project Ga0256828, IMG submission 185993) | Hydrothermal vent microbial communities from East Pacific Rise, Pacific Ocean - CV88 | ecosystem: Environmental > Aquatic > Marine > Hydrothermal vents | place: Pacific Ocean: East Pacific Rise... | reverse complement strand
TAGCAGTAATAGCTCAGGAATATAAAAAAGCATCTAAACTTAAAGAAGATCAAATAAAACTTGAAAAAGAAATAGTAGATATTAAAAAGAAATTCACTATCCCGAAAAAAGATAGAATGACAGTTACAACTGATGATGTACAAAAAATATTAAGTATATCTACATGAATTCCTATTTCTAGCTTAAGTAAAGATGTTATAGATAGATTAAAACAATTACCTAAAACTATAAAAAAAGAAATAATAGGACAAGATGAAGCTATAGATTCGATTGTAAAATCTATTACAAGAAGCAAAGCTTGAATATGAGATCCAAACAGACCACTTTGAAGTTTTTTATTTTTATGACCAACATGAGTTTGAAAAACTGAATTAGTAAAAGTATTAACTAAACATTTTTATGATGATAAAGATGCTTTAATTAAAATAGATATGAGTGAATATTCAGATAAAACTTCTGTAAATAAACTTATTTGATCTTCAGCTTGATATGTATGATATGAAGAATGAGGTATGTTAACAGAAAAAGTAAGAAAAAAACCATATTCTGTAATACTTTTTGATGAAATAGAAAAATGAGATTTTGAAGTTTATAATTTATTATTACAAATACTTGAAGAATGAGTATTAACAGATAATAAAGGTAAAAAAATAAATTTCAAAAATACTATCATTATTATGACTTCAAATATATGACAAGAAGAATTTTCTGAAAAAGCAGAAAGTATTTGATTTGATGTAAAAGATTCTGAAGAAGAAAATATTTTAGAAGATTATGCAAAAGCAGCTGAAAATATAAAAAATAATTTAACTGATTACTTTTCTCCAGAGTTTGTAAATAGAATAGATAAACTAATAGTTTTTAATCCTCTTGATAAAAATAAAATTAAAAAAATAGTAAAAATTTGAATAGAAAATTTAAAAGAAAGATTAGAAAATAAATGATTAACTTTAGAGTATAATTCTTCAGTTATAAATTTTATTACAAAAAAAGTGTACAATCCTACTTTTTGAGCAAGAGAAGTAAGAAGATATATTATTGATAATATAGAAGATAACATTGCTGAAAAAATAATAAATAATAGAAATAAAAAACTTTTTACAATTGATGTAATTAAAAATAATATTATAATAAAATAATACTTTAAATAAAACCCTGATTTACAGGGTTTTATTTTTGTAAAAAGTCTTTTTTTTATTATAATATTTATATCTAATATTCAGACTTAAAGTATGAAAAAAATTATTATCATCTTTATATATTTATTAAGCATTATTAATTATAGTAATGCTGATTTTTGAAGTCCAACATCACTTAATCTATATAATAATATAGATAGATGATATCAAAATATGAATGAGAGAATGGAAACGTATGAATTAAAATGATGAGAACAAAATAATTGATTACTTCCTCAATTAAATAAATATGCAATATTAAATCAAGAAACTCCATGTTTAAATGAAAATAAAGTACTATCAGTTAATGATTTTAAAAAGATTATTAATACTTCTGATATTTCATTAAAAACATGAATAATGAAATATCTATCTCCAACTTGTACTAAAGCTAAAACTCAAAACAAAGTTCTTCTTAAGTATCTTCAACTATTCAAACAATATAATAAAGAAAAAATACTAACTGCCTGAATTAAATCAAAACAAATATATAAAATTTCTAAAATATGATTATATTCAGATTGAGATATTTGAAATTCTTGATTTGATTTAATTACTGATATAGAAGAAATTGATAAAATCATTTTTTCACATGTAGTAGATTATTATTGAGAACCTAATGAAAAAATAGATGATGCATTAAATTCATTCTTAGCACCATTAATAAAAACAGTTAATAAATTAAGTTCTCCAAATTTTAAAAACACAAAATGAAATACAAATAATACAAATATATGAAATATCCCTCATATCGTTCAAACTCCAAACATAATTATATCAAATTCAGATCCTAAATTAAAAGAAACACAAAATATATATAAATGTTCAACAGATATTAAAGAAAGTGGTTTATCTGCAAATTCATTAAAATGATTAATATATAATATTAATCAAAATTTAAATCCAAAACAACATAATAATAATTATGAAATAAATAATATAAATAAAGAAAAAAAATGAAAAATAAATAACTCTTCTAATATTAAAAAATCAAATTGAAAATATGAAAAAGTAAGAGATAATTCTCTTTGGCCATGTGAAACTTTTTTTTGTATAAATATAGACTTTATTTCTTATCAGCATAACCTTTTTTGAGCATGAGAAGATATAACTATAGAATATCTTTTAAATAGATCAAATAAACATTTAGCAAAAGCAGCTGCTACATCATTAATTCCAGCAAAAATGTCAACAAATGAATTTGAGTTATGATTAAAAGATTTAAGTCTCCCTGATATTTTTCATATGAGTATACAAATATTAACTAAACCAATTCCAATTTTAAATATAGAAAAAGAAACAAAAAAAGATGAAACAGAATATTCTGCTAAAAATATGATGATAGAATATTATAAATCTTATTGATTAGATTATAACAGAAGAAATGATTTAATTCTTTTCAATAAAACAGAATCAGATAAACAAAATACTAATAATTCATATTGATTAACAAATGAAAATTTATTACAAAAACAATATGAAAATGATAAAATTGTTAAAGAAAGAGAAAAAAAAATAGCAACTATTAAAAATGCAATTTATTCAAAAGTGTCATATTGACCAATATGAACATTCGAAGAACAATTTACTGAATTAGATAAATTCACATTATGAATTAAAAATTACGTAGAAACACTTAATTCTTTAATCATAAAATTAAATAAAATTCCAATAGAATATTAATTTTTTTTAAAATATATGAAGATAAAAATAGCTATATTTATATTAATAATAATTCCATTCAATTCATATGCAGAATGAGTATGTCTTATTAAAGATAAAACTGCAGTAATCTTAACTGATTATATAAAAAATGATAGACAGGTCATTAAAAATATAACTAATGAAATAATTAAAAATGCTAATAATCTAGATCAACAAAAAATAAATGAAGAACAATTAGCTAAAACAAGTTTTGAAAAAAAAGAATTAAATATTAAAAATAAATTCAAAGATGCTTGATTAAAAGTTGAAAGAGAAGCAAACGAAATTTCTAGTATTTTTAATGAAATATTTAATTTCACAGGCTATCATTCATATTTTAAATATTTTATAAATTATCCTCTTTTTAATGAAGTACCATTTCAAGTAAAAAGGGATTATGCTATATTAGATAATGAAAATAAAGGATTAATAGAATATATAAAAAAATTAGATCAAAATTGAACAAATAAAATAATAATAAAAAATGCCTGTAAATGAATAATTAAATGACTTGAATGATGCAAAATACTATTAAACTGAAAAAATACAAAAGAAATTATATGAAAACTTATTAAAAATAATTCATTGATTTTAGATTTATATAGAACAACAGTAATGTGAGAACAAAATAATATAACTAATGATCAATTAATATTAGTTGATAATAATTTTATTTTAAATTTAAATAAATATTATTGAACTAAATCAGTATCTGCTTGTAATTCAGAAGAAAAATGATTTTTTAAACAAATATCTGAGGCTATATCAAATATAAATTTAATGAATAAACAAGCAAAAGATTGAATACAAAAATGGAAAGATTCATATGCATTACTAATTTGAAATAAACCTGATGAAGAAAATAAAATAGAGCAAAAAAAATTTAAAGAGTATTTAGATAATAAATGAATCCCCTCAGACAAACAAGCAATTCTTAATAAAAATCTTAAAGAATATAATAGTAAAGGATTCTCATTAAATAATAATTTTATAGAAAATTCTTATAATTATACTATATGAAAATTTAAAAAAGATTTAAATCTTTGGAAAAAAGAAAACATCTGAGAGTCCGTAAAAAAATGAACTAAACAAATAAATTTAAACCAATTAAAAAAAATAGAAAACAATTCTATAATTACAAGAAAAATACAATATAGAATAACTGAATTATATCAAAATGAAATACCTTTTACTGCTGCATCAGATATACATACAGAAAATTTAAGAGCTAAAATAATAAATTCACATCTAAATTTACAAGATAGTATAAATTTATTAGAAAAAACTATAAAAATTTCACAAAAAGTATGTAATTCACAATGATGATGATGAAATTGTAATTAATAATTAATAAAAAATGTTAACAAAAAAAGAAGTAGAACAAATGAGAAAAAATGCAAAAATTCATAAAAAAATTTTTGAAGAAATAAAAAAAATAGCTGTAGAATGAACAACTACTAATGATATTGATAAATTATGCTGAGATATAGCAAAAAAACATAATGTATTATGTTGATTTAAATGAGCATATTGATTTCCAAATAATATATGTATTAGTATTAATGATGAAATTGCTCATTGAAGAGCATGAAGAAATATTACATTTAAAAATTGAGATTTAGTGAATTTTGATTTTTGAATAAGAGATAAAGGATTATGAGTAAATACTGATACGTGATTTACAATGATTATATGATGAAACAAATATAATCCAGTATGAGCCAAAATGATTGAAGTAAATAAAAAAGCTTTATATGCATGAATAAAACAATGTATAGCATGAAATAAGGTTTGAGATATTAGTGAAGCTGTTGAAAAAGAAATAATAAAATGATGATTTAAAGTTGTAAAAGACTTAACTTGACATGCTGTATGAAAAAAAATTCATGAAAAACCATATATTCCAAATTACTGAAAAGCTTGAACTTGAGAAACATTAAAAAAATGAATGACTTTAGCTATAGAACCATTAATATGAGAAAGTAGTGGCCAAATAGTAGATGAATGAGGATGGGAAATATATATAAAAGATGGTAGTTTATGATGTCAGTTTGAACATAATATTTTAATTACAGATTGAGAACCAGAAATAATTATATAAAAGAGCTATTTAAAAATAGCTCTTTTATATTGCTAATTTTATATTAATAAATAAAATAGTTAACATAATATATATTATTTTCAAATACAATGTTATTTAAAGAAGCACATAAAAAATTTCTTAATTACCTAGAAGTAATAAAAAATAAATCTCCTAGAACTGTAGAACAATATGATAGACACCTGAATAAGTTTGAAAGTTTTATAATAGATAATATAAATAAAAAGCTTGATACTTTTAAAGTTGAAGATATAGATTTACAAATAGCTGAATGATTTAGAACTTATTTATATGAAAAAAATAGGACAATATCTATAAAAACGGCTAATGCTTATATGATTACACTTAGAAGTTTTCTTAAATTTCTAGAAAAAAAATGATATAAAAGTATGTCTGCAACTGCAATAGATTTAATAAAAGCTGAAGAAAGACATGTTGAATTTTTAAATGAAGATGAACTAGAAAGACTATTTAAAGCACCCGATACATCAACTATAATATGAACTAGAGATTTAGCTATTATGGAATGTGTTTATTCTACAGGACTCAGAATATCAGAATTAACTTCTCTAAACATACAAGATATTAACTTAAAAAGAAGAGAGTTTGCTGTAAGATGAAAATGAAGAAAAATAAGAGTAGTTTATCTTACTAAAAATTCTGCAAAACTAATAGGAAATTATCTTGAAAAAAGAAATGATCATCTATCACCACTTTTTATAAGACATAATATAAAAAGTGAAAATATTGATGTTCTCGAAGATGAAAAAGTAAGATTAACAAGATTTTTTATTACAAATATGGTGAAAAAATATGCGCAAAAAGCCTTTATACTCAAAAATATTTCAGCTCATACTCTAAGACATAGTTTTGCCACTACACTTTTAAGTAACTGAGCAGATTTAAGAGCTATACAAGAAATGTTATGACATGCTAGTATTACAACTACTCAAGTTTATACACATGTAACTAATAAAAAACTAAAAGATGTTCATTCAAAATTTTTTAAATAGAAAAAGAAGATATTAAATATATTTAATATCTTCTTTTTCTATTTCTATTATCAAATCTTTTCTTTCAATTATAAAATGATAATTTATATTATCTTTTTTAAATTCATCATATTTATCAAAAACTTTTTTTTCTGGATTCACAAAATAAAAATCAGTATTTTTATTTAACATATAACTAATTCAATAATCACTTGCAGTATCCCCCATTCATCAAATAATATTTGTAAATATACCATTATCTATTAATCATTTAATAAATCCACTTTTATGATCTCTTCACCATAAAGGCATATATTCTTGAGTATTTACTGATAAAAAACTTCATATTCAAAATATTTTATTTACATATTGTTCTCAAATATTTTTTCAAATATATTTTTTTAATAAATCTAAATATATATCAAAAATGAAATCTGGTGCTCATGATACAAAAATAAAGTTTTGACCACTTTCTAAAACTTCTTTTAACTTTTTAAAAGAAAATCTAAAAGGATTTATTTTTTCTTTTTTCTTAAAACTATATTTAATATAAGCTAAATAATCATCCCATTCAATCAGATTTTTATGTTTTAATAAAAGAAATATTCCTGCATTTAAATATTCAAAATATTCTATTTCTTTATTATAAGCTTTTTTTTCTAAATTATTAAAAAACTTAACATCTTTTAAAAAACTAGAATAATCATCCAAATCCATATCAAAATAATCTTGTTTTTTTACAAATTTTATAAACAAGCTTACTGCTTCTTTTTGTAAAGTTCATCTAAAAAATGTACCATCAAGATCTGAAATAAAATATTCTCATTTAGGTAACGCTTTAATCTTATCTTTATAATAATTATTTTCTAAATATTTACAGTTAAATTTAATACCTAATATCTCTAATATATCTCTTGTATTTTGATTACTATTTAACTCAACTAATGCTTTTTCTAAAATCATTTTCTTCTAATTAATAATATGTAAGTATTATAGCATAAATAAAGTATATTTAAAAGTTTATTTTTATAAAATAATATTTATAATCAATATAATTAATAATTAAACTAATATATGAAATTAATAATTTGATTAGGAAATCCATGAAAAGAGTATGAAAAAACAAAACATAATATTTGATTTTTATTTTTAGATTTTTTTATAAAAAATGAATGATTTCCCCACTTTAAATTAGAAAATAAATTTAAATCAGAAATTTCAAATTGATTTTTTCTATGAGAAAAAACTATTTTAATCAAACCACAAACATATATGAATTTAAGTGGTGAGGCAATTAGAAAAATAGTTGATTTTTATAAAATTGACTTAGAAGATATAATAGTTATCTATGACGACCTAAGTATGGATTTCTCTAAAATAAGATTTAGAGATAAATGAAGCGCAGGATGACATAATGGTATAAAAAATATAATAACTCACATTAATGATCAATTTAAAAGAATTAAAATAGGAATATGATTTAATCCAAACTTTGAAGTATCTGATTGGGTATTATCAAAATTTAAAGAAGAAGAAATAGATGAATTGAATAATATAATATTCCCTGAAACATTAAATATACTTAAAGAAAAAATATAATTATGAAAAATAAAATATATATAATATGAATCTGATGAATTTGAATATCAGCAATTGCAAGATATTATTTATCTCAATCATATACAGTTTACTGAAGTGATCAAACTAATTCTGAATTAATTGAAGATTTAAAAAATGAGTGAGCTTATATTACTATATGAGAAAATGCAGAACTATTAGATAAAGATTTTGAATTAGTGATATATACTGAGGCTGTTCCTATATCTCAAAGTGAAATTAAAAAAGCTAAAAAACTTTGAATCAAAACTCTTACATATCCAGAAGCAATTGCAAATATTGCAAATGATAAAAAATTAATTGCTATAGCTTGAACTCATTGAAAATCTACAACAACATCATTAACTAGTCTAGTTTTAAAAAATTCAGATATAGATTTCACAAGTATTGTATGAACTAAATTAAAAGAATTTGGTAATAAAAATTTTTTTTATAGAAAAGAAACTTTAGATGATGAATATTTTGTCCTAGAAGCATGTGAATATAAAAGAAGTTTTCTAAACTATAAACCAACTGTTTGAGTAATAGTAAATATTGAATTAGATCATTTAGATTATTATAAAGATTTAGAAGATTATATTTCTGCCTACAAAGAATTTTTAAATAATATACAATCTTGATGATTTGCAATACTAAATTGAGATGATGAAAATTGTAATAAAATATTATGATTCAGAAAAGATATTACATACATAGAAGTATTTGAAGATTGTTTTAGACATAATTGACAACTAATACCATTTCCAATTATAGACATTAAAATACCTTGAAATCATATATTATTTGATGCAAAAATAGCATATATTATTGGACATATGATTTGAATAGAAGACTCAAAAATAATTAATTCTTTAGAGTGATATACATGAGTTTGGAGGAGAATGGAGAGGATTTGAAAAACTGTCCATAATAATATTTTAATGAGTGATTATTGACATCATCCTACAGAAATAAGTCTAACATTAAAAGCTATAAAAGACAATAACTTAGACAAGAAAATATTAACTATTTTTCAACCACATCAATATTCTAGAACATATGAATTATTAAAAGATTTTAAAAACTGTTTTATTAATACTGATGAATTAATAATACCAAATATTTATGCTTCAAGAGATACCAAAGAAGATAAACAAAGAATAAATACTGATAAATTTATAAAAAATATAAATCATCCAGATATTATTAATTGAGAATGATTAGAAAATACTATTAAATTAATAGAAAAATTTGATAAAAATAATTCATGAGCTATTATTATATTAATGGGAGCATGAGATGTTGATAATTTAAGATACAAAATAAAGACTAGCTTAAGCTAGTCTTTATTTTAATCAATACTTATTACATGATTCTATATCTCTCTTATTTGTAAGATCAGAACATTTAGTAATTTTTTTTACTTTTTCGCACGCTCATCTTTCCTTTAAATCAACTATATCACTACAGTTAAATGTTAATTTACCATTTAATCTATTATCTATTTGAATACATGAACTCTCTTCTTTTTTATATGGTAATATAGAACAATCCTTTTTAAAATATTTAACTAATGAATATTTCATATACAAGCATTTATTTTTTTCTAATAATCATTTAATAGATGAACACTTAAATTTTAGCATATCATCAAATTCATTATTTAAGTTATATAATTTATTAACTAATAATAGATTAGAATATGCTCATGCTTTTTCATCTAAATCATTTTTTATAATTAAAGTATTATCTGTTTTTTTGCTAGTAATATTTTTTGTAGATCATTCATCGTTATTTATATTACAAGAAAATAAACTAAATAATATAATAAATAAAATAACATATTTTTTCATATTTTTTTAAAATTAATATATATTATAATCTTTTTAATTCATATTTTTCCAATACCATTTATATCATGTTGCCAAGCATTTATATGAATTATCTCTAGGATATTGACTAAACATTTCATTTATCTTTCAAGTCGTTCAATACCTTCAACCTCATCTAACATACCGACAATAATCACTAGGGAAAGTCTTTGTAGTATAGTTATTATACCAATCTGCCCTAAATAATCATTTTCAACAACTTAAATCAGAATAAACAATATTTTCAGTTCTACACACTGAATTCCGACTACCCCATCAAAAACTACCTTTTATATCAATCTTTTTTAAAATACATTTATATATTTTTCAATTTTCTATTTTATATTTTCAAACATTTACATTTCTTAAACAAACAGCCGTAGAAGGCACAAAATCTTTTAAAATTGAATTATTTAATTCTTTAATTTTATTAACTGTTTCAGTTTTACTATATGATTGTTTTCAAATCTTCTTCCACGCATAATAAGTATCTATATGCTTACATTTAATATGAAACAGATTACTCCAATTACCAGTTTTCCGTTTTCTAACTAAATCATCTCATGAATAACAAGATTTATATCAGAAATATGAAGTTTTATAATAATATTGATATGGAGTAAATTTAGTACATTTCTGTACTCAATCAGTAAAATTTATATTATACTTTCATACAGTTGATGAATTACATGTTCAAGTAAAACTCAAATAATCACTTACATCAGGAATATTTATACCTGCTATTTTTCATGAATTTGTTTCTATTAAATCTGTATTACTTAATATTTTTCATGAATTTGTTTCTATTAAATCTGTATTACTTAATATTTTTCATGAATTTGTTTCTATTAAATCTGTATTACTTAATATTTTTCATGAATTTGTTCTTATTTGATCAATTGACGATGATAAATTAGTACCTAAATCATCTTGTTTTATAGTATTATCCTTTATTTGATTAGATGTTATTGTCTCATCTTTAATATTAGTTCAAATTAATCTCCAACCAATACCTGATACATTTTGAAATAATCCTCATATACTTCAGTTTCAAGCCGCATAAGTTGTAATTCAAATAAAGCTTAATCATATAATTATTCACATTAATAAATACTTTCACTTAATCCATTTTTCCATAAAATCATTTTTAAATTATAAAATATTTTTATTATATTAATATAATATCATATATTTTAAAAAAATAAAAAAAAAAATGACTTTTATAACAAAAATCATTTTTTTATAATATATTTTATTTTTTAAATCAAATATATCTATTAGTATTTTTCATAAAATCTGATAATAAAACTAATAATATTCTTGAAATCCACATTGCAGAAAATAACGATACAATAATTCAAATTGCTAACATAAGACCAAATCATTTAATCATATTTATACCAAAGATAAATAATATTAAAGCAACTATAAATCATGTAACATTTGAATCCCATATAGCTGACCATGAT
>Ga0256828_1002499_pt1 | contig 10922 bp, 10 predicted proteins | sample CV88metaG_FD_185993 | JGI IMG/M metagenome (GOLD analysis project Ga0256828, IMG submission 185993) | Hydrothermal vent microbial communities from East Pacific Rise, Pacific Ocean - CV88 | ecosystem: Environmental > Aquatic > Marine > Hydrothermal vents | place: Pacific Ocean: East Pacific Rise... | reverse complement strand
AAACTAAGAAAGAAGTATTATTTATGGGAAGAAGTTTTAAAACAAATTGTAATAAAAGTGAGTTTTTATTAGAATAAAAATATAAAAAAGGATATAAAATGTCTGTTGCTACTGTACTTAACTATACTTATGATGATTATAAAGAGTGGGAAGGTGAATGGGAACTTATAGATGGTTATGCTGTTGCTATGGCACCAGCTCCTGTTAAAAAACACCAAAGAATAGCAGGAGATATATTTGTAATGCTTAAAACATCTTTGAGTGATGAATGTGTTGAGTGTGAAGTGTTGTATGAGGTTGATTGGAAAGTATCACAAGAGACTGTTTTGAGACCAGATATCGTTATATCATGTTATGATAATAAAGAAAATTATATCAGTGTAGCACCCAAGTTGATAGTTGAGGTGCTTAGCCCTTCCACAGCCAAAAAGGATGAAACTATCAAGTTTGAAATTTATCAACAAGAAGGTGTTGAGTATTATATACTTGTATATCCTGATGAGTTAAAAGCCAAAGTTTATACTCTAAGGGATGGTAGATATATAAAAGTGGGAGATTATACAAAAGAGAGTATATCTTTAGATGATAGAGCTTGTTTTACAAAGATAGATTTTTCTAAAATTTTTAAAAAAATATGACAATTTGACATATTTTTAGACTTTTTTCAAAAATTATACTAAACTTTCATCAGAACTAAATATATTTAGATAAAATTACTCATATAACATACGAGGAAAAAGGATAACTTATGGCAATGGATGCACAGAAACAAAAAGCACTAGAGATGGCTATCAAGCAGATCGATAAGGCGTTTGGTAAAGGTACTTTGATGAGACTGGGAGATAAAGAGTTTGAGCCTATCGAGGCTATCTCTACAGGCTCTCTTGGTCTTGATATGGCACTAGGTATTGGGGGTATCCCACAAGGTCGTATAGTAGAGATATATGGACCAGAGTCTTCAGGTAAAACTACACTGTCACTACAGACTATAGCTTCAGCTCAAAAAGATGGTATGGTTTGTGCATTTATAGATGCTGAACATGCTCTTGATGTTGTATATGCCAAAAATTTAGGTGTCGATACAGATAACTTACTAGTTTCTCAGCCAGACTTTGGTGAACAGGCTCTTGATGTACTAGAGACTTTGGCTAGAAGTGGTGCTGTAGATCTTATCGTAGTAGATTCAGTAGCAGCACTTACTCCAAAAGTAGAGATAGAAGGGGATATGGGAGATCAGCATGTAGGGCTTCAAGCTAGATTGATGTCACAAGCTCTTCGTAAACTTACAAGTATCCTTCATAAGACAAACACAACAGTGATATTTATCAACCAAATTCGTATGAAGATAGGTATGATGGGGTATGGATCTCCTGAGACTACAACTGGAGGTAATGCGTTGAAGTTTTACTGCTCTGTTCGTATAGATGTAAGACGCATCGCAACATTGAAACAAGGAGATTCGCAGATAGGTAACCGTGTGAAAGCCAAAGTTGTCAAAAACAAAGTAGCACCTCCGTTTAGACAAGCTGAATTTGATATTATGTTTGGTGAGGGGATTAGTTTTGAGGGTGAGCTTATAGATTATGGTGTAAAGCTTGATATTATAGACAAATCAGGTGCATGGTTTAGTTATGGTGCAGAGAAACTAGGACAAGGTAAAGAGAATGCCAAACTAACTATCAAAGAAAATCCAGAGTTAAAAGCTGAGATAGAAGCTAAGATAAAAGAGGCATTAGGTTTTGGTGAAGGTTTGGCTATGGATGCTGAAGAGATGAAAGATATGGATGTCTAAATAAAGTATGACTCAAAAAAGATTTAATCTTTTTTGAGCTTCTAGAGAGTCTATTTTGCTAGATATGAGGTTGTACTCTATATCTTTTATAAATCTATGTAACTCTTTTTTAAAGTTGTCTCCTATGATTCTTTCATCTATAAACTTATGCATTTCTTGAAAGTTTGGATATAAAGACAAAAATTCTTCTTTGAGATCAGTATGATTCCATATATCTTTTTGTTGGCTTATATCAAGTCCTTTAATATCAAGTATCGTTTGATTGATACTGTCAAAAGTTATATATTGATCGTATTGTTGTTCTTGTTGAGTATATGAAGAGCTAATCCCATCTGTTGCATTAAGGTCATTTAAAAAGTTGGTTATAAGGTACATAAAACCAAGACCTACTGCAATAAATGTTAACAAACTTTTATCCATTTATACTCCATTGATTTTATCTTGAACTTTATATTATAAGTAGTTTTTATTAATAGAAAATTAAACCATCAATAATCGATTGTATTTTGATGCTTGATTATTGATGATTAATCTGAGTATTAGATACCTTCTAAAGCTTTTTCTATACGAGATATAGTCTCTTTGACTCCAATGATCGCCATGATCTCATCAAGTCCTGAACCTGTCATACTACCAAGCAAACTTACTCTTAGAGGTTGTCCTATCTTACCAAATCCTATCTCTTTTTTCTCTACTATGGCTTCTAGCACTTCGTGATAATCACTTGGCAGATGAAGAGGTTTATCCCACTCTTGAAGCATAGTAGCAAACTCTTGAAGTATCTCTTTTGCTTCACCTTTAAATGCTTTTTTGACTGCTTTTGCATCATACTCTGTTGGTGGAGTTAAGATAAGGTTGATCTGTTTTGCCAACTCTACTAGAGTTTTACCTCTCTCTTTTGTTGCATCTAGTAAAAGCTCTAGTTTATCATGCTCTTCTATATCTACTCCAAAATCTTTAAGCAGTATAGCTAGTTTGGCATTTGGTGTGTTTTTGATGTAGTGTGAGTTTAGCCATAAAAGTTTATCTAGGTTGTAACTTGAAGCTGATTTGCCTATGTTTGATGCATCAAAAAGCTTTATCATCTCATCTAATGAAAAAATCTCTTGATCTCCATGGCTCCATCCAAGTCTTACTAGGAAATTTAAAAGTGCCTCAGGCAAGAAACCTTGAGTTTTATACTCCATCACATCAGTAGCACCATCTCTTTTGGAGAGTTTTTTGCCTTGTTCGTTGTTGATCATGGCTACATGATAAAATTTTGGTATATCAAAACCTAGGGCGTTATAAACTACTATCTGTTTAGGTGTGTTGTATAGGTGGTCATCTCCACGGATCACATCTGTTAGCCCCATAAGTGCATCATCTATGGCTACAACGAAGTTGTATGTAGGTGTACCATCGGCTCTAGCTATGATAAAATCATCTACTTCAGTAGCATCTATGTTGATCTCTCCTTTGATACCATCGACAAATGATATAGTTCCTTCTAGTGGAGCTTTGATACGAATCACTGGATCTATCCCTTCAGGTGGAGTTCCATCAAAATCTCTATACCTTCCATCATATCTAGCTCTCTCTTTTCTGGCCATCTGCTCTTCGCGAAGTTTATCAAGCTCTTCTTTGCTCATATAACACTTGTATGCTTTACCTTCAGATAAAAGTTGGTCTATGTATTTTTTGTATATATCAAATCTTTTAGATTGATAGATAACCTCTCCATCATAATCCAGCCCAACCCAGTCAAATGCTTTGATGATGGCTTTTAATGCATCTTCAGAGTTTCTGCTAAGGTCGGTATCTTCTATACGAAGTAGAAATTTGCCATTGTTGTGTTTTGCCATAAGCCATGAGAAAAGTGCTGTTCTAAGTCCACCTATATGCAGGTATCCTGTAGGTGATGGTGCAAATCGTGTTACTGTCATAAGTGCTACCTTAAAGTTAAAATGTATTGGTTGTATTGTATCAAAATGTGGGTAAAAGTGGAGTTACAAGACATAAAGTCTTGTAGATAGTCTAAAGTTTTGGTGTTTTAACTTTTTTCTTTATATCTTTAGTAGATTTTTTCATAGCTTTTACTTTTGTTTTGAGCTGTTTTTTATCTACTTTTTTGGTTGTTTTAGTTTTTGTGTTAAGTTTTGGTGTTTTTGTCTTTTTCTTTGTAGCTTTGCGTACTTTTTTGACTTTATCTTCTGTTTTTACATCATTTTTAAGATTTGATGCAACTTGTGGACCGACACCTTTAACTCTTTGAAGATCTTCAAATGATTTAAATTTGGCTTTTGCTCTCTCTTTGATAATTGCAGAAGCTTTAGCTTCACCGATACCGTTTATCTTCATTAGATCAGCTTTTGAAGCACTGTTGAGTTGAGATAAACTCATACCAAATAGTGTAGTTGCAGACAATAAAGATACTGTTAATAAAAGTTTTTTTATCATAGGCTCTTCCTCCCTAACGGATATTATAAGATAACAATATAACAGAAATATCACTTATGAGTAAATTCTGGTACAATTTTTTGTAAAATTTCTATTTTATTGCGTGAATGTAATAGTAGCTCAATATCGTGAAGTAATTGTGAAAAAGGATAGTGTGTAGGATGTGCTATAAAAATAGAGCTATATTTGGTCTGTTTATCTGTTTCATCTAGCAACAACTCTTCATAAAGTTTTTCACCTTCTCTTAGACCTATAAATTCGATTTTTATATCATTGTTACCATAGAGTTTAATCATCTGCTTGGCTAAATCGACAATCTTAATAGGCTCTCCCATATCAAGAACAAAAAGTTCACCACCTTTTGCTATAGATGCTGCCTGTAGTACCAGTTGACAAGCTTCTGGTATGAGCATAAAATATCTTGTTATATCTGGATGGGTAACTGTAACTGGTCCTCCTTGTTCTATCTGTTTTTTAAATTTTGGGATAACAGAACCTGATGAGCCAAGAACATTTCCAAACCTGACAGATACAACTTCTGTAGAGTGACTTGGAACATTTTGTGCATATAGTTCTACAACTCTTTTGGTTGCACCCATAACATTGGTAGGGCGAACAGCTTTGTCTGTAGATATGACCACAAGTTTTGCAACATTATATTTGATAGAAGTATCTATAACATTTTTGCTGCCTATGATATTGTTTTGTATAGCAGAAGCTATATTGTGTTCACATATTGGTACATGTTTGTATGCAGCAGCGTGTATAACAACTTGGGGTTTATAGGTTTCAAATATCTCTTCTAAAGCATCAATTTCTAGTATATTGGTAAGTTTGATGATAGCTTGTGGCAATTGTTGAGAGATTTGATAAAGGTTGTATTCACTGTTGTCTACAAGTATGATTTGTGATGCTTTATAGTCTTGGCATTGTCTAGCTATCTCACTTCCTATGCTTCCTCCTGCACCTGTTATGAGTATAGTTTTGTCTTTTATAAATTTTTTGATAGCACTGCTGTCTAAATCTTTAGGCTCTCTGGCAAGCAAATCTTCTATAGAGATGTCTTTAAATGTTTTTGCTCCAAAATCCAGTAATTCTACTTTTTTGATTTCTGTAACTCCCAATATATTTAGTCTGTCAACAAGGTCTGTAAGTTTTTGTTTGTTTAACTGTTGAGTGATGATGACTGTTGATATATGGTATCTGTTGACAAGGTATTCCAAACGGGATATATCATAAACTTTTACATTGTTGATATACATATCATTGGTTGTGTTGTCATCTATAGATATGATAGCACTTGGAAAATACTCTATTTGTGATTTTATGGCACTTTGGATTATCGTTGTTGTTTGAGGATTGACACCTATAATCAAGGCAGGTTTTAATGCATTCCGACCATGGTTTTCAAACACTATACGCTTGCTGATTCTTAATGTACCTATAAATATCAGAGATAAGAAAAAATCTATAACTATAACAGAGCGAGGAAACGGACTTATCTCTTGATGAAATATTATATAAATCAATGCAAACATACTATAACTCAAAATATGAGCTTTTATAATGTTTTGTGCATCTATAAGGCTAAAAAAACGCCAAACAATTTTATATACTTTGAAAATATATAAAAATCCTAGTTTTAAAATTAACAAATAGCCAAAAACTATCCAAAATGTTGATATAAATTTATCTTCTATATGGAAGTTAAATCGTAAAAGGTATGCCAGATATAAAGATAAAAGTGACAAAAGAGTATCTGAGAGTATAAAAAACAGAATTCTTTTGAGTGATGTAGGTTTTAGTAAATCTTTCATAATAAAACCTCTTTTATATGGTTACAGACAGAGATGACATCATCATCACTCATAGAACTGCCACTTGGTAGGCATATGCCTTTGCTAAAAAAAGCAGAAGAGGTACCATCAACTACAGATATACAATCGTGAAAAACTGGTTGCATATGCATAGGTTTCCATAAATATCTGCTTTCTATATGGTTTGTTTTTAGATGGTTGATGAGTTTTTGAGGAGATGTATGTTCAAGCAGGATAGTAGTGAGCCATCTGTTTCCTTTTGAATTTTCTATCTCAGGCATAAAAGAGATCTCTTTTATAGATGAAAGATTTTGTTTGTATAAATCAAATATCTCTCTTCTTCTAGCTATCCTATCGTCCAAAACCTCCATTTGTGCTACACCAATAGCAGCTAAGACATTGCTCATACGATAGTTATATCCTACCTCTTTGTGTTCATAATAAGGTTTGTTTTCTTTTGCTTGGGTTGATAAAAACCTGGCTTTGTCTATCCACTTTTTGTTATCGCTTACTAGTATGCCTCCACCAGATGTTGAGAGGATTTTGTTACCATTGAAGCTAAACACTCCCATATCTCCAAAAGTACCACAAGCTTTATCTTCAAATGTAGCACCCAAACTCTCAGCACTGTCTTCTATGAGATATATACCATGCTCTTTGCATATTTGAGCTATCTCATCTATCTTTGCCATTTGACCATACAGGTGTGTAACTATCAGTGCTTTTGGTTTTTTGGGTGCTTTTGATATGGCTTCTTTGAGCAGTTTTGGACTTAGGTTCCAGCTTTTATCACTGTCTATAAACACAGGAGTGGCATTTTGGTACAATACGGCTGATATAGAGCCTATAAATGTAAAAGATGATGCTAGTACTATATCATCTTTTGTAACGCCAAGTACTCTTAGTGCTAGATGTAAACCAGCTGTAGCACTAGATAGAGCCAATGCATACTTGGCTTTGGTGTAGTTTTTAATACTCTTTTCAAACTTATCTACAAACTCACCAAGTGGTGCTATATAGTTGCTTTCAAATACTTTGGCTATATATTCTTGTTCTTTGCCACTCATATGTGGTGGAGATAAAAATATCTTTTTCATAAACTGACTTAACCTGTTATTGTTTTTATAATGTATAGTATATCATTTTTTAGTGACCATTTTGTCATGTACTCTTTGTTTATAGCTACTTTGTCTTTCCAGATAACATTTTTGTTATACTCTATAGGGTCTTTAACACTGGCTAAAATTTCTTCTTCATTTTTGTACTTGATAGATGCAGGAGAAGTAATCCCTGGTTTTATAGAGAGTATTACTCTGTCTTCTCCTTGAAGCTCGTCAGCAAAACCTTTGACATCAGGACGAGGACCTACAAAGCTCATAGAACCAAAAAGTACATTGAAAAGTTGAGGTAGTTCATCTATCTTGTAGCGTCTAAAAAACTTACCACTTTTTGTGATACGAGAGTCATTGGCTGTGGTTACTGTAGAGTTGTTGGTTGTATTTGGATACATCGTTTTTATCTTGAAGACCAAAAACTCTTTTCCTTTATATCCTATGCGTTTTTGCATAAAAAGTCCATTGCTCTTAGTCTCTATGGATGCAACTATCCAAGCTAGCAGCATAAGCCACCAGCTTAAACCTATACCAACCAAAGCCAAGATAATGTCAAAGGCTCTTTTGAGGATTTTATCTTTTTTGTTTAGCATTTATATCTTTAGTTTATAGATTTTACTATATGGAGAAGATATAACCAACTCAAACAGATTGTGATCATATCTTCCTAGGAAAAACATTTGTACATATACTGAATTAAATGTATTTTCATCCATTAGTATGAATTTGTGATATGTTTTGGAATAGAGCATTATATATTTACCATCTTGATAATATCTGTTTGTATATACTTTTGTTGTTTTGTTTTTAAAGTCTTTTGCTATAACAAACTGTTTTATTTTTATTTTTTGGTTATTTAGGTAGATGATACCTTTGTGTGTATCAAACTTGATATGTCTTTGGAAATATATCTGGCCTTTTTCCTCTTTGGTTGGATATAGTTTATAAAATACTGTTTTGTGAAGCTGTTTGCCTGTTGTTAAATCTAAGTTTCCAAAAAGTACCACAGCATTATATACGCCAACCATCTTTCGTGGCATATATAGATATATATCTCTTGTTTTTTTAGGAAGTTTATAGTTTTTGTCATCAAGTTTTAGTAAAAATTCATTTGGATCTATCTGATCTTTTTGTTTGTTTTTAAATAGTGTATTAGCTATAACTTTATGTCCATTGGTTTGATATGTTTCTACAGCCAAACGACTGAGATTGGCAGCAAGATATGGTGATGTGGTTTGAAATATAGTAGATACTATAAAGTTGTCATTGTTGTGTTTTCCTCCATCAATTAGTGTTGATGTATCACTATAGTACCAAATAGGGTATCCATAATCCCACCAAGATATAGTATAGTCTTTATCTGATGCGATTTTGTTAAGTTTGACAAGGTCTTTGACTTCTGCTTTGCTAAAGACAGTTTTTGGCATATACTCAGTAACATGTTTGATATTTGGGTATATGATAGCCAAAGATGCCAATGCTATAAATGCATATTTTGCTGTTGTATCTTTGATAAAGTCTGATATGATATAGATAAAATAAATAGCACTCATAGCTGCAACAGGTACAGCATAAACTGTAAATCTAAGTCCACCCCAGTTGGCAAATATACCTATACCTACAAGAGGTAATGCCAAGATAAACGCTCTGTGTTTGATAACTAGTAGTATATACCCTAGTGATGCTATAAAAAGGCCCAAAATAGATCCTGATATACGGTTGGCAAATGTAGTAAATGGTATATGACCAGCTTCCCTTACTGTTTGGTTAACTGCAAAGAAATGTAAGCCCTCTTGTTTTGTTCCTGTAATGATATATGAGAAAATCTTGCCAATAATCAAGCCAAATACATTACCCATAAGTAAAAATACAACAAAGATTAAACCACTAGCTATCATCAGCTCTTTTTGTTGAAACTCTTTTTTATTTAGCAATATATATACGATTGCTAGTAGTGCAAGATGAATTATATAGTTTAACGGTGCATCTATTTTTAATGGCATAAGAGACAAAAAGATTAAAATCAAAGAAGCATAAGTTACTTTGCTCTCTTTGTGATACCATATCATATAAGCACCATATATTATCCCCATAGCATATATGATAGCTAATCCCTGATCATATAAAAATGGATAAAGTATGATAGCTATAGAAGCATATAAAGCACTGCGTAAGTTGAAGTCATGTGTACTTTTGATAAGAAAGTAGAGTATAAACATAGGTGCCATGGCACTAAACATATCTGTATCATAGTATCCTGTCATCGTACGGTTATAATAACTCCACGCAATACTTCCAAGAAGTGCAGAGATGAATCCCCATATAGGTTTGTTGTATAAGTTGGCTATCAATATGATAGGTATCACAACAAGGCTAGATATAACACTTGGCATATATAGTATGATAGTCTCTAGTGAAAATGGAGTTATTTTGGCAAGTAAAGTTGTAAAAAATATAACACCATAATCCCATATACCATATACTCTAGGATTATTTATGTGCATACCAAAGAGTTCTTTTTGAGCTCCAGATGCGAAAAAGTAGCCATCATTTGTGTTAATCATCATCTGGTCGTTCCAATAAAAAGCAGGGTTGTCTTGATAGTGCCATACCCATATCATCCTAATCAAAAAACTAAAAGCATAAGCTATAGCTGTAAGTATCAAGAGATGTTTTGTTGTGAATTTAGTATTCATTTGTGTAAATCCTTTTTATTGTATTGAAAATTCCAACTAAAGAACCGATACCGTAAGATATATGTAAAACAAGAAAACTATATATAAGATATATTAAGTTTGTATGATGGTTATTTAGTTTTATGCTTATAAGTATAACCAAAGAGATATAACTTACAAATGATAAAAGTGATATATAAAGAAGTTTTGGATAAAAAACAGCACCAAGTGTTGGAACAATAAGTGATAAAACAAAAAGTAAAGGTATAAAGTGTCTTAAGCTTAACGAGTTAAGAGTTTTTGTGTAGTATGCTGTTAAGATGTTCCATTTTCCATTGTTATAGTTGTTTTTGGCTAAAGCTTTGAATTTTTCTCTAGCATAGTAAGTACATTTTATATCCGGTACCAGATATATCTTACCACCACCTCTTATAATCCTTTTGTTTAGCTCTATATCTTGGTTTCTAGCAAGTCTTTCATCATAAAGTCCATACTGCTTAAATACATCTTTTTTATAGCAACCAAAAGGTACAGTATCAACAACTGTAGGTTCTTTCACTCCTGTACGAAATGCTGAGTTTCCTACTCCAAACTTTGAAGATAGTATGGTTTTGATAGCATTTGCTTTGGCTGTTTTGTTTTTGGTGTCTGTGATGATAACTGCTCCTACATTTTGGGCATCTAGTTTGTTGTGCCAAGATATAAGTTTGCTAAAGTAATCTTTTGGGTATGAAGCATGGGCATCAAGACGAATGATATAATCCCCTGTTGCTTCTTTGATAGCTATGTTCATAGAGATTGGTACTATCTTTTGTGGATTGTGAAGCAGTTTTATAAAAGGGTATGTTTGTTGATACTCTTTGATAATCTCTAAAGTTTTATCACTACTTCCACCATCTACTATCAAAATCTCCATCAAACTTTTATCATAAGTAGAAACTAAAATAGACTCTAAACAGCTAGCTAGATAAGCTTCTTCATTTAATACAGGAATAATTATAGATATTTTTGACATTCTGTTAAAACCCTTGTAGTTTGGATTTGGTATAGACACTGATAATCATCACAAGCTAAAGTATCTGTTGAT
>Ga0256828_1002497_pt1 | contig 10924 bp, 7 predicted proteins | sample CV88metaG_FD_185993 | JGI IMG/M metagenome (GOLD analysis project Ga0256828, IMG submission 185993) | Hydrothermal vent microbial communities from East Pacific Rise, Pacific Ocean - CV88 | ecosystem: Environmental > Aquatic > Marine > Hydrothermal vents | place: Pacific Ocean: East Pacific Rise... | reverse complement strand
AGGAACATATCTCTGACACGATTTTTGATCGTATGTATTTTGGCAGATGAAATGTCTATCCCTATTTCATCGAAAATATTGATAATATAGGCAACAAGTCCTTTTTGGTTCATGGTATGCAGCCTCATCAGTGCATAACTCTTGGAATGGTCACAATCAATTTCAAGCTCTTCTTTTCCGATAGTAGGCATATGCAGGCTGCTTTTTTTACTATCGTCGAAAGAGTTATGGAGTATCTCCTCTATCAGGATGATATCTTCACTGTCTACTTTTGTTGAAAAATTGATCTTAAAATATTTAAGATTGTCAAAAAGTTTGCAGATATCCATATAGACAACATCAAGATGGGCAAGTTTACCCAGAAAATATCCCAAATTGAAAGATTCCGTATTGGCACGGATCAGCTCAATGGTCAAATACTCTTCGTTGCTGATAAGAAATTCATATCTTTTTGTATGGAAACCTTTTTTTGAAATCGCTATAATTCTCTCAGGTTTATAGCGTAAAAAAAGCAAATTGGATGGTATTTGCAGGATTTTTTTCCGCTCTGGCTTACTCAGTGCCAAAAAGGCAGGATACTTTTTAAGAATCTGCTCTTTTTTGATACGTTTAGCCGTTTCATCCAGCATACTGGTATGGGTCAGTGACTCCTGAGCACGAAGGTAGAGTATCTTTATCAATCTTGCATTAAATGAGTTGTATATATTTTTTCCTACACCCCGCATGTCTGCATAGGTGAGAATATAGATCATATCCAGAAGTTTTTTGTTTGGAAATCGTGAAGCGAAAGAGAGAATGACTTTCTCACTGTAGAGGTCTTCCCTCTGTGCAATATTGCTCATCAGTGTATGATGAAGGATTAAAGTCTCCCCCATTTTGATAAGTTCCGGTTTTAAATGCAGTTTATTTGCGAAAACTTTAAAAAGTGAAGCCCCTACAAAGTGGTGGTCACGTTTTCGCCCTTTCCCTGCATCATGTAAAAAAGTGACAAGTTTGAGCAGTGCTTTTTCATCTTTCCCCAGGCCATCAAAAAGTGTCTGTATAAAGCCATCTTCTATATTTTCCAAATGGTAGACACAGCGAAGTGAATGAATATCGACAGCATATTGGTGATAGCCGTCAAATTGGGGAAGATCTACCACTTTTTTGATGGCCCCTATGGTATATTTTAAAAGTTGTGCATAAGAGAGTGTGTTCAAAATAGAGTAGCTGTAGGGTTGGTAGAAAATCTTCGAAATTGTCTGGTAGAGTGTTTTATTGGGACGTTCAGGTTTTTTTGCCGTTATCAGCTTTTGTAAAAAACTGGGATGGGCATGGAACGGCTTGTCCGCAGAAGCACAAAGTTGTTTCAGCAATCCGTTGAAATCTTCAGCTTCAGGATAAATAAAATTTTTCTGGGGATCATCCCCTATATAGTCTGTTGTCAGTTTATAGATCCAGATAGAGCTGTAAAGCCTGATGATCTTTAGTGATTCGGTAACCTTTTTTGCAAACTTCATATGACCCTGTTTACCTTCTTCATATCCCAGAAGTTTTGCAATGCTTGGAATAAGGTCAAGACGTAACTTATCTTCCTTTTTACAGGTTGTCAAATGTAAAGCTGAGCGTACACGGAATAAAAATTCCAGGGCAATACGGAAAGAACGATACTCTTTATCATCGATAATATTGGCAGGAAGATCTTTGATACTGTCAACATTATAGAGTACTTTTCCTATCCAAAAAACCAGATTTGCATCCCTGAAACCGCCTACCCCTTCTTTCAGGTTTGGTTCCATGATCAATGGAAATTTAAGGTGTTTCTGCTCCTGCTCCTGAAGTTTAAGCATAATGAACTGTTTGGGGTCGTCCCGGCGTATCTGTGTAATGGCATTTTGCGTTTCTGTCCAGATAAAATTCGAACCTTCGATCATACGGGATTCTATCAGGGCTGTTTTAATGGTAATGTCTGTCTGGGAAACTGTATACAGCTCTTCGACAGTATGGACACGGTGCCCAAGTTTCAGTCCTGTATCCCAGAGGATATACAGGATCTTCTCTATCATCTCTTTAAGATTGTATCCCGGTATCTCTTTGTATACGATCATGAGATCGATATCGGAATAGACACATAATTGTTCCCTGCCGTAAGATCCCAACGCCACCAGTGCCAGTGGAATGGAGTTTTTCATAGGCGCGTAAGTCCCAAACATCTCCCTGTGGGCTACTTGGTAAACTATTTTTAAAATCGTATCTATTTTTTTAGTATGTTTTACAAGGAAATCTTTGCCTCCGGAATGGGCAAACGTCGCTTCAAGGGTATGAAAATAGTTTTTAATATCTTTTTTAATCGCTTTTGCTATTTTGAAATCCGGTGCATTCTGGTAAAGTAATTCTTCAATTTCTGTTTTTAGTTTATCCAATGGGCATACTCCTAAACTATTAGTGATATAATACCGAAATTTACTATATGGAAAGAATATGGATCTGATACAGAAAGTACGTAATCATGAACGGCTCACACAGGAAGAGGGAGAAGCGCTCTATGCGTTGGACCTCTATACCTTGGGTGAATTGGCAGACGCGATACGGACTGAAAAATATGGCAAAAAAAGTTATTTCAATATCAACCGGCATATCAACCCTACCAATGTCTGTGCAGATATCTGTAAGTTTTGTGCCTATTCCGCCAGCAGGAAAAATCCAAATCAATATACGATGCCCCATGAAGAGATTCTTGCCATTGCTGCAAATTCTATTCAGAACGGGGCAAAAGAACTCCACATCGTCTCTGCCCACAATCCTACGGATGGTGTCGAGTGGTATATGGGGGCTTTCCGAAAAATCAAAGAGAAGTTCCCCGATATCCATGTTAAAGCAATGACTGCTGCCGAGATTGATTTCCTACACCGGCAGTATGGGCTCAGTTACGATGAAGTACTAGATCTGATGATAGAGAGTGGAGTAGATTCTATGCCGGGCGGTGGTGCGGAGATCTTTGATGAAAAGGTCCGGGAATACCTCTGTAAAGGGAAGGTAACGTCAGACCAGTGGCTTGAAATTCACCAGAAATGGCATGAAAGAGGCAAAGAGTCCAATGCCACAATGCTCTTTGGGCATGTGGAGACTCGGGCACACCGCATTGACCATATGTTGAGACTGCGTGACCTTCAGGATAGAACGGGAGGTTTCAATGCCTTCATTCCTCTGGTATATCAGAAAGAGAACAACTTCCTGAAAGTAGAGAAGTTCCCTACAGGACAGGAGATACTCAAAACCTATGCTGTTTCCCGCATACTGCTCGATAATATTCCTCACATCAAAGCATACTGGGCCACATCCACCATCAACCTGGCACTCATTGCCCAGGAGTTTGGTGCTGATGACCTTGACGGTACTATAGAAAAAGAGTCCATTCAGGCAGCTGCAGGAGCTGCAAGCGCCGGTGGAATGAAATTGGAAGATTTTGTTGCCATGATCAAAAATGCCGGTTTTATACCGGTAGAGCGTGACAGTCTCTACCATGAGTTGAAAGTTTATTAGATGGAACATCGTTATTATTCTTATGAGGATTTTTTGTCTGACACTAAAGTATTGACCCGTCAGATAGCATGGCAATTCGATACGATTATCGCTATTGCCAGAGGTGGTATGAGCCTGGCTCAGCTTTTGGGAGAGTATTATGATATACGTGAGGTTTACAGTATCAATACGATCGGATATAACGCTACGCAAAAGCTTGACGAGGTGAAAGTTTTCAATATCCCGGAACTCGACCATAGTAAAAATGTATTGATTGTGGATGATATTGTTGATTCCGGAGATACCCTTATCGAAGTTTTAAGAGTGTTGAAACATATTTATCCACATGTCACTTTCCGTACAGCATCGCTCTTTTATAAGAAAAGTGCTAAAATAATTCCAGACTGGTACGTAAGGGAAGCTGATAAATGGATCGATTTTTTCTGGTCTGAAGATTTAAAGAGGAAAAGATAAAATGGTATTAATGATAGACAATTATGACAGTTTTACCTATAATGTCGTGCAGTATTGTAAAGAGCTGGGTGCAGATTTGAAAGTGATCCGCAATGATGAAATGACGATCGATGAGATCAAAGCTTTGAATCCAGAGAAGATCATTCTCTCTCCCGGACCTTCTACACCGGATGAAGCGGGGGTAACACTTGATGTCATCAAAGCGTTTGCAGATACGACACCGATCTTCGGTATCTGTCTGGGGCATCAGAGTATTGCACAGGCATTCGGTGGTGAAGTGATCAGGGCAAAGCATATGATGCATGGAAAAACGTCACAGGTTGAAGTAGATATGCCGACGCCTATTTTCAAAGACCTTCCCAAAGAGTTTAGAGCAACACGTTACCATTCATTGACAGTCAACAAAGAGAACCTGCCTGATCATATTGTCGCCACTTCCCACAGTAAAGATGATAATGAAATTATGTCACTTCAGATCAATGGCAAACCGATTTATGGAGTACAGTTTCATCCGGAGTCGATTATGAGTGAATATGGGCATGAAATGCTGGATAATTTTTTAAAACTTTAAATTTCTAAAGGCAGTAGATGAAAAAACGGTATTTCCTTGGTATACTTTTTTTTTATACTGTTGCTGTTTTTTATCTGGCAGCTACTACGCCTATCAGCCCGCATGAGGCAAAGATACTCTATACTTCCCATAATCTTGTCTCTGTATTGATGCAGTGGGGGCTGATGCTTTTGCCTTCCGATTTTTTAGGATTGAGAATCTTTTTTATCTTTTTTGGCTTTTTGTCCATAGGATTTTTTTATTTATTGAGCCAACGTCATTTTCCCAAAGCAGAAGATGGATATCTGGCTACAACGATTTTTATGCTTCTACCCGGTATTTTGACCGCAAGTATTTTAGCAAATGTAGCGATTATTGTATTACCGCTGGTGTTACTTTTTGTATTGTTTTACGAAAAGGGATATTTTATCCCACTTCCCCTTATTATGCTTGCACTTTTTTTTATTCATGAAGCATCTGTCATCTTTTTTATCGCATTACTCTTTTATGGAAGTGTATACCGGGATAAAAAATTAACGATTACCTCTGCAGCGTTTCTCATAGCTTTTGTTTTTCTCTCCAAAGGGATAGAAATAGGAGGGCGTCCCACGGGCCATTTTATTGAAATATTCGGTTTGTATGCCGCTGTATTTTCTCCGCTTCTGTTCTTTTATTTTTTTTATGCCATGTACCGTATTTTACTGAGAGAGAAAAAAAATCTTCTTTGGTATATCTCATTTACCGCACTGGCTTTTTCTCTGCTTCTTTCTATTCGCCAACGTATCTATATTACAGATTTTGCACCCTATGTGATGCTCTCCATTATATCGATGCTGGATGTTTTCAACCGTAGTGTCAGGGTAAGGCTTCCCGAGTTTCAAAAACGGTACAAAACAGGTTTTAAGATTGTACTTTTTTCATTACTTGTCAGTACATTTGTCATTCTCTTTAATCAGCCACTGTTCAATATGGCCAAAGAGCCTGAAAAACATTTTGCAAAACGTATTTATTTACCATATTTGCTGGCAAACAGGTTAAAATCGGAAGGGAAAAACTGTTACGATGAAATATATAGGAGAGAACGTTATCAGTTACGATATTATAAGCTTCTTCCTTGCTCAATGGAACCCATAAAGTAAACGAAAAACTGTTTCTAAAATACACAATATTTATAGATTTCTTATCGTTTTTATTTGCTACACGAAACTTAAAACATCTACGTGCTACACTGAATAGAACAAAATTAAAGGAGAACTTGATGGCTCAAAAAGCGATTAGAGAGTACGATGCCAAGTCAATCTTGGCAAGACATTGGGATGCATACTTTCCAAATTTTAACTACCCGTATCAGACGATATTGGTACAGACTGGTGATGAACTGAGAGAGGCTGCGAAAACAACACACACTTGGTTGGCAGAGAAGCCGCTTGTTGCAAAGCCGGATATGCTTTTTGGTAAGAGAGGGAAGAATGGACTTGTTCTCTTTAAAGTCGAAAAGCCTGGTGATGTTACACTGGAAGATGCTGCTAAGTGGATCGATGAGAAGAGAGCCGAAAAACAAAAGGTATATTTCTCGTTTGATGGAGATACTCCTACAGGTGAGCCTTCTGAAGATTACCTTACACACTTCGTCGTAGAGCCGTTTACTCCGCATACACAGGATGAAGAGTACTATATCTCTGCAACAGTTGTAGGAGATAAAGATGTTCTTTATATGTCTGCTGAAGGTGGTATGGAAGTAGAAGAGGGATGGGATGAAAAAGTAACGGAAGTCGCGTTCCCTATCACTGCTACGGAAGAAGAGATCGCAGCAAAGATCAGAGAGAATATCCCTGCTGATGTCAAAGAGGAAGACAAGGAGGCGTTTGCAGAATTCGCAATCGGTTTCTTCAAAGCATACAGAGAGCTTAATTTCGCATACCTTGAGATCAACCCGTTTGTCCTTCAGGGCAAGAATGTAGAACTTCTCGATATGGTTGCAAAGCTTGATGATACTGCCGGATTCATGATGGTGGATCACTGGGGTGATATTGAATATCCGACATCGTTCGGTATGGAAGAGAAGTCCCCTGAAGTATTGGCTGTAGAAGAGGCCGATGCGAAAACAGGTGCTTCACTGAAATTGACGCTGCTTAAGCCTGAAGCACGTATCTGGACAATGGTTGCCGGTGGTGGTGCGTCAGTTGTTTATGCAGATACGATTGCCGATATGGCGGGTATTGACGACCTTGCAAACTATGGTGAATACTCCGGAGGGCCTACAACGGGAGAGACCAAGTTTTATGCAGAAACTATTTTTGACCTTATGACAAGAGAACCGGATCCTCAAGGTAGAGGAAAAGTACTGATCATTGGTGGTGCGATTGCCAACTTTACAGATGTTGCCAAAACATTTACAGGGATTATCCAGGCATTTGAGAACTATAAAGATAAGCTCAAAGCAGTAGATACAAAAATTTATGTAAGACGTGGTGGGCCAAACTATGAAAAAGGTCTTAAAGATATTAAAGAAGCAGCGGACAGAATGGGGCTTTACATCGAAGTTTACGGGCCTGAAACACACGTAACAGATATCGTACGTATGGCACTAGAAGAGAAGTAGGGAGAAGAGAATGTCAAAACTATTTACTAAAGATACACAAGCAATTTTTTGGAATAACAACAAAACTGCAATCCAGAGAATGTTGGATTACGATTATGTAATCAAGAGAGAGACACCGTCAGTAGCGGCTATCGTGGCACCAACAAGTTCTAACAAATTTGAGAAGTTCTTCTGGGGTGCGGATGAAGTGATGGTACCTGTCTATAAAAGTACAGCCGAGGCAAAAGCGGCACAGCCCCAGGCAGATGTTCTTTTGAACTTTGCATCATTCAGAACTGCCTATGATGTAACGATGGAGGCACTTGATATCGGTGGGTTCAGTACTATTATGATCACAGCGGAAGGTATTCCTGAAAGGCTTGCCCGTGGTATGAATGCCTATGCAAGAGAGAAGAAAGTGACCGTAATCGGGCCTGCAACGGTAGGTGCGATCGCTCCTGGTGCATTTAAAATCGCCAATATTGGTGGAACAATTGAAAATATTGTTAATTCCAAGCTTCATAGAGCCGGTTCTTGTGGATTGGTCACACGCTCAGGCGGTCTTTTCAATGAACTTTCGAACATCATTGCCATTAATGCTGACGGTATTGCCGAAGGTGTAGCAATCGGTGGTGACAGATTTGTCGGTTCCGTATTTATCGACAATCTTCTCAGAATGGAAGAGAATCCGGATGTAAAATATATGATTCTTCTTGGTGAAGTAGGTGGTACGGAAGAGTACAAAGTGATTGAAGCTGTAAAATCAGGCAAGATAAAAAAACCTATCATCGCCTGGTGTATCGGTACCATTGCCAAGTACTATGATTCCGGTGTACAGTTCGGTCACGCAGGCGCATCCGCAAATGCCGACTCCGAAACAGCTGAAGCAAAGAATAGAGCGATGGCAGAAGCAGGTATCCATGTACCGGCAACATTCAATGATCTTCCTGCAAAAATTAAAGAAGTATATGAAGATCTTAGATCCAAAGGTGTTATTGGTGAAATCGAAGAGCCGGAAATCAATAAAATTCCTGCATATAGAAGGCCAAAACAGTTCATCTGTACGATTTCTGATGACAGAGGCGAAGAGGCAACTTATGCCGGATTCCCTATCTCTTCAGTCGCAACACCGGATACAGGTAAAGGTATCGGTGATGTGATTTCCCTTCTTTGGTTCAAAAAACAGTATCCAAAATGGGCAACAGAATTTATTGAAACAGTGATTAAAACTGTCGCAGATCATGGACCGGCAGTTTCCGGTGCACACAATGCAAAAGTAACGGCAAGAGCAGGAAAATCTGTTGTTGAGTCACTGGTAACCGGTCTTTTGACAATTGGTCCAAGGTTTGGCGGTGCAATTGACGGTGCGGCAAAATACTTTAAATATGCAGATGACAATGAACTTACTCCGGCAGAGTTCCTGAAGTATATGAAAGGCGAAGGTGTGCCAATTCCTGGAATCGGACATAGAATCAAATCTCTTAAAAATCCTGACCTTCGTGTAACAGGACTTATGAAATTCGCAGCGGAGCATTTTCCTGCAACACCACTTCTCGATTATGCCAAAACAGTTGAGGCATTGACAACATCTAAAAAAGAGAATCTTATTCTTAACGTAGATGGTACGATCGGTATTTTGATGGTAGATATGTGGAGAGCATTAGGGTACTCGGAAGAGGAGATCAATGAATTTATTGAATCCGGTACGCTTAATGCATTCTTTATCGTTGGTAGATCCATCGGATTTATTGGACACGTACTGGATGAAAAACGTCTTGCAATGCCAATGTACAGACACCCAATGGATGATATCCTTTATGATGTTCAAAAAGCAGAGAAGATATAAAAATATTTTCTATGCGTAAAACTCCGGCTTTGCCGGAGTTTTACTATTCTTTTTTTGTTTAAAATTCCCAGACTCTATCTTTTTCTCTTCAATAATATTCAAAAATCTTATAATTTAAAAATACAAAATTTTTATTTTTCTTTAACATTATGTTAAAATATACAATTCTGGATGGGAAAAAATGAATAATAAACAGCAAATTGAAATATTAAATCTATTGTTGAATAGTACCATTGAAGGTATTATTGTATTTAATGAAGAGAGGTATGCTGTTCAGGCAAATAAAAATTTTTCACAACTTTTCGGATATACAGAAGATGAAATTATAGGTAAAAAAGCATTTGATTTTATTGCAGAAGAGTCATATCCTGTAGTCAAGGAGAAAATGTGTATAGGGGATCAGGAACCATATGAAGCATTGATGCAACGTAAAGACGGTTCAAAATTCTGGGCTATGTTACGTGGTAGAGACAGTATTATATCAGGTAACAAAGTTAGAATATCTGCCATTATAGATATAACCCAAATTAAGGAAAAAGAAGAAAAGATTCTCTATTTGGCGAACCATGATTATCTAACCGGTACATACAACCGTCGCTATTTTCAGGAAACATTATCCCAAAAAATTAATTATCTTATGACTATTGGGCACTATGGAGCCCTTCTTTTTATCGATCTTGATGATTTTAAAGAGATCAATGACATGTTCGGCCATGATATTGGAGATACGGTATTGATAGAAATAACACAAAGACTGAAACAACTTTCCGATGCATCCAGTATTGTTGCACGGATAGGAGGTGACGAGTTTGTAATTCTTTTAAATCTCGATACTACAAGTGTCAATAAAGCGGCATTTAAAGCTGAGCTTATAGCAGAAAATATTTTGGATACAATTAAAGAGCCTTTTTTTCTGGAAGATAAAGAGGCAATGATCAATGCAAGTATAGGTATTGCCATTATTGATCACAATTCAAATACTACCGATCTTATGAAGTTTGCAGATATTGCAATGTACCAGGCAAAAAAAACGGGGAAAAACCGTATTGTATTTTTTGATAAAACACTTCAGGAGAATCTTGAAAAAAGAGTTAGTATGATCAGTAGTTTAAGGACAGCAATTCAAAATTCTGATTTTAAACTCCTTTTCCAAAAACAGGTACGTTTAAAGGAAAGAAAGTATGAAATTATCGGTGTAGAAGCATTGATACGTTGGCTCAATCAAGGAAAAATGGTTTCTCCCAATGAGTTTATCCCTCTGGCAGAAGAGAGTGGATTGATTATTGAAATAGGAGATTTTGTTCTTGAAAAAGTATGCCAATTACTACAGGAATGGGAAAACACACCCATTAGGAAAGACTGGAGAATATCAGTCAATATCAGCACAATACAGTTTGAAGAAAGAAGTTTTATTGAAAAAATAGGAAAACTGCTTCATATCTATAAAATAGAACCGCAGAAATTAAGACTGGAGATCACTGAAAATTTATTGATGCAAAATATTGATGAAGCATTTGTTAAAATCAATGCATTAAAAAAACTGGGAATCACACTCTCTATTGACGATTTTGGTACAGGTTTTTCCTCTTTGATGTATTTAAAGAAACTACCGGTAGATGAACTGAAAATAGATCGTTCTTTTGTATGCAATGTTGAAAAAAATGAAGGAGACAGGATTATTGTAGAAACGATTGCAACATTAGGTAAAAAATTCGGATTGGAAATCATTGCCGAAGGTGTTGAAAATAGAAAACAGTTACAAATACTCAAATCCTTTGGTATCACTAAAATGCAGGGATATTTATTTGCCAAACCTGAAGAAGTAGATCAAATCAAATGATAAAGAAAATTTAAGCGAAAAGTGCCTATATAATGTAAGCAATAGAAAAAAAAGAAAAAATTTCGATAAATTTCGGGAAAAGTCTTGACAAGAGGTTAATTCGGTGCTATAATACGCGTCCACAAACACAGG
>Ga0256828_1002495_pt1 | contig 10929 bp, 8 predicted proteins | sample CV88metaG_FD_185993 | JGI IMG/M metagenome (GOLD analysis project Ga0256828, IMG submission 185993) | Hydrothermal vent microbial communities from East Pacific Rise, Pacific Ocean - CV88 | ecosystem: Environmental > Aquatic > Marine > Hydrothermal vents | place: Pacific Ocean: East Pacific Rise... | reverse complement strand
CGCATCGAGCACCGTATCGACCAGTTCCGGTCTCTCCAAAAGGGTTTTGAGAATGCCAAGCAGTTCCGTATCATCTTTTTTCTGGGAGAAATTCTCTTTGGTTCTGGAGAGGTTTACCTGTTTTCCAAACAGTTCCGGAGCGACCCCCAGCAGTGTGGCCGCCATAGGAATGTAAGCATCCCTGATGATCTGGCTCAACCCCTCAAGGAACTGTTTGAGCGTACCGAATGCCGCCTCTTTGGCCCTCGGATCGTTCAGGTCGTAGGCTCCGACAAACTGCTCCAGAACGAACGGGATCAGCGGTTTGGCTTCCCGCAGCAGTTTCGCCACCGCTTCGCTCTGCCCGTTGGCAATGAGGTCCGCGGGGTCCTGCCCGTTGGGGAAAAGAACCACCCCTCCGTCAAAGCCTGAAACAGCAAGCATCTGTGCCGCTTTCAGCGCCGCAGCCACTCCCGCCTTGTCACCATCATAGGCAAGAATGACTTTCGGGTCCCCTTTTCTCAGCAGCGGCAGATGTTCGGGTGTCAGTGCCGTACCCATGCTCGCCACCGCTTCGGTAAATCCTGCCTGATGGAACATCACCACATCCAGGTACCCCTCGCAGACGATCAGCCTTCGGTTCTTGTAGATGCTCTCTTTCGCAAGGTGGTAGCCGTACAGCAGCCTGGACTTGTTGAAGAGCTTTGTCTGGGGCGAGTTGATGTACTTCGCAGGGTGGTTGGTAATGGTACGCCCTCCGAACCCTACGGCCGCACCGCTTGTGGAAAAGATGGGAAAAGTAATGCGCTCCACCAGCCGGGCATAATACCTGCCCCCTTCCCCCTGTGCCAGTACACCTGCCTCTACCGCTTTTGGCAGCGGCAACAGCGCACTGTTGAGAAAATGCATCACCGAAGCCCCGTCAGGCACATACCCTATCCCGAAACGCTCAATGGAACTCTGCGAGATCCCCCGCTCGGCAAGGTAGGTTTTTGCCGTATTATTATTCTCCAGGTTCTTGACATACCATGTCTGTATGGCTTCAAGTACACGCTTGGCCTCGCTGTAGTCTGAACTCCCCTTGGTGTAGTTGAGAGAGAAGTTGAACATGGAAGCCAGCTTTTCAATGGCTTCCGGATAGGAGAGCTTCTCCATCTCCATCACGAACTTGATGCTGTCACCACCCGCACCACAGCCGAAACAGTGGTAGATCTGCTTGGCGGGGCTGACAACGAAACTGGGCGTCTTCTCCCCGTGGAACGGACAGTTCGCCTTGTAGTTCGCACCGGCTTTGCGCAGTTCAATGAAACTGCCCACCACATCGACAATATCTATACTGTTCTTAAGGGATTCTATGGATGCGTTATCTATCATAAAGGTATTATATCGAATTTGATATAATCCAAGTAGATTAATGAGGAATGAGGAATGAGTAACCGAATAGATAGTGACAGACTTTTTTTAATACACAAGAGTGTCTCCCGACACTCTTCACTCTTTACCCCAAGGGCACTTGTCCCTACGGTCAGGCGCACTCTTCACTCTTCACTTTCCATTAACAACTCCCCAAGGAGCTGTTAATGGAGCACATTCTCCCCGCATACAACGACCCGCTTTTCAGTATTCTGCTGATTGTTGCCCTTAGCCTGATCATTGCACTGGCGACACACGGATGGGGGCTTTACAAGCAGCAAAAGGAAAAAGGGAACCTTCTGAAATTCCTGGACAAATTCGAAAGTGCCGAGTGTACGCTTGACACGGCGGAAATGCCTTTTGAACCCCACATGTTCAAACCGCTCACCCTTCTTGCCAAAGCATTCGAGAATTCCGGCGAATACCATAAATCGATCAGTATCTATCTCTACCTGATCAAAAATACTCCTGAAGACCTTGGGAAACTCGAACTGATGGAGAGACTGGGAAATACCTACCTGCATGCCGGTTTTCTCGAACGGGCAAGGTCCATTTATACCGAAGTCCTGCGTAAAAAACCACGCAATGCCAAAGTACTTTATGAACTTGGTGTAGTATATGAAATGATGCATGCCTACGACAAGGCAAAAGAGATCATCGAGCCCCTCGAATTTTTGGGAGAGGAGACACATTCACTTCAAAAATTTCTTGAACTGCTGCAGATCACATCCAGCCAAACAATTACCGCAGACGAGAAGGTAGAGAAACTGCAAACACTTTTGGAGACAGAACCTCTGCTTTACCGACAGGTTATCTCCGAAATACTCCGGCTGGATACCCACAGAGCCTGGCAGCTCATCGAACCTGTCCGTATCAAAGAGATACTCGATATCCTCTGGTTCTTACCCAATTCACAACTCGATTTGGATATAATCGCATCCAATACAGAGCTGAATACCCTCTATTATGCAAAAGGGTACCTGCAGACACCCTCTACACAAAGTTCCATCTTCAGCCTTAGAATGTTGGCAGTTGCAAGAGAGGGTGGATTTGAAGAGGGAGACCTGCTCTTTTCATATCTGTGCAAAAAATGTAAACAGAGTTTTCCCGTCTCGTTCAAACGATGCCCCAACTGTATGGCCATAAACTCTGTAGAAGTCGAGGAAGAAATTGCAAAAGCAAGCCCGCAAACGAATTACTCTCTACTCTGACGGTTCCAGTCTCGGCAATCCGGGACCTGGAGGCTATGCAGGCATACTGGAGTACAACGGCCACCGCAAGGAGTATGTTGGGGGAGAAGCACACACAACCAACAACCGGATGGAACTCAGGGGTGTGATCGAAGGGCTCAAACTCCTTAAAGAACCCTGTGATGTCGAAGTCATCTCGGACAGCTCCTATGTGGTCAAAGCCATCAACGAATGGCTGGAAGGGTGGATCAGAAAAGATTTCAAAAAAGTCAAGAACGTGGACCTCTGGAAAGCCTATATCGAAGCGGCTGCCCCACATCATGTACACGGTACCTGGGTACGTGGACATGACGGCCACCCTGAAAACGAGCGCTGTGACGAACTGGCGCGGGATGAGGCGGAACGGATCAAAAAAACCCTGTAGGGACAGACACAAGGTCTGCCCTTTTTCATGGGTACACCCATACAACATTAAAACAGAGGAGTAACATATGAACGACTACAGTCAATTGGAAAAACGATTGAACTACACCTTCAAGAACAAGCAGTTGATTATTGAGGCTTTGACACACAAAAGTGACAAAAAGCCTTACAATAATGAGCGGCTTGAATTTTTGGGAGATGCCGTACTCGACCTTATTGTCGGAGAGTACCTCTTCAATAAATTTCCAAACTCAAATGAAGGGGTACTCTCTAAAATACGTGCTTCGCTTGTCAATGAAAGCGGCTTTACCCTACTTGCAAAGGCTATAGACCTGGGGACATATATTTTCCTCTCTATGGCAGAAGAGAACAACAACGGGAGAAACAAACCCTCCCTCCTCTCCAATGCCTTTGAAGCGGTAATAGGCGCTATTTATCTTGAAGCGGGGCTGGATGTCGCCAAAGAGATATCCATCAAACTGCTTGAAGAGTGCCATCCGAAGATAGACCTGAAATCATTGTCTAAAGATTACAAAACCGCACTTCAGGAGTTGACACAGGCAACCCACGGAGTGACGCCAAATTATGAAATGCTCGGTTCCTCGGGGCCTGACCATAAAAAAGAGTTTGAAATTGCCGTTATCCTCAATGATGAGACAATCGCTACCGCAAAAGGTAAAAGCAAAAAAGATGCCCAGCAGAAAGCTGCACAGATTGCATTGGAAAAGTTAAAAGGATAAACATGAATACTTTTGGCAAAAAACTGACACTGACAACATTTGGGGAATCTCATGGCAAAGCGATTGGCTGTATTCTAGACGGTGTTCCCGCAGGGCTGAAGATAGACGAAGCCTTCATACAGTCCGAACTCGACCGTCGAAAACCGGGGAAAAGCAAGCTGGAGACTGGACGAAAAGAGGATGACAAAGTAGAGATACTCTCCGGTACTTTCGAAGGACTCTCTACCGGTACCCCCATTGCCATGGTGATCTTCAACACCAATCAGAAAAGCAGAGACTACGACAATGTCAAAGATCTGTTCCGTCCCGGGCATGCGGACTTTACCTACTTCCACAAATACGGGCTCAGGGACTACCGTGGCGGTGGACGCTCTTCCGCGCGCGAAACTGCGGCAAGGGTTGCCGGAGGAGCCATTGCCAAACTAATGCTCAGAGAACTGGGAATAGAGATACGGAGTGGTTTGTGTGAAGTGGACGGGATCAAAGCGGAGACCATCGATTTCGAGTATGCAAAAAACTCCAAACTCTATGCACTGGACCCAGACAAGGCAGATGCGCAGGAAGAGGCGATACTCAACGCCAAAGAGGCGCACGACTCCGTAGGCGGTGTAGTCCTGACAACCGCCACCGGCGTACCTGTGGGACTGGGCGAACCTCTCTACTACAAACTCGATGCCGTACTGGCCGATGCAATGATGGGCATCAATGCCGCCAAAGCGGTTGAGATAGGCGATGGGGTCGCAAGTTCCCATTTGAAAGGCAGCCAGAACAATGACGAAATTACTCTGAACGGTTTTAAAAGCAACCATTCAGGCGGGACACTCGGAGGTATCAGTAACGGTGATACGATCATTGTCAAAACCCATTTCAAACCTACCCCTTCCATTTTTAGGGAACAAGATACTATTACCACACATAATGAAGCGGTAAAATGCAATCTCAAGGGCCGGCACGATCCCTGTGTCGCCATTCGGGGTGCAGTAGTATGTGAAGCGATGATGGCACTTACCCTGGCTGATATGGCTCTGCTGAATATGGGGAAAAGAATGGATCACCTTAAAACACTCTATCCTCAGTCAAACTAAAGGAAGAAAAATGAAAAAAACGGGATTTGCCGTTGTCACTGTTTTGCTGGCAGCCGTACTCTACTATATGACTGTGGGTTCTTCCCAGTTGACAGAGCAGATGAAGCAACAGGTTGACAGCCAATTGACAATACTGCAACAGCATGGTTTTGCTGTTAATGAACGTGATATAAAAGAGAAAGATGAGCATTTTGTCATCTCTTTTGACGATACGGGGAAAATCACCGACTATCTAAATAAAAATGCTGCCGACGTCACTCCGGAAGAGATGGCAGCGATGCAGGGTTTGAAAGTAGGGGTAGATATTGTCTATCTTAAAGACTCTTACAGTGCAGTCTCTGCCGATATTTACCCTGTAGCACTTCCTAAAGAGGTATATACAAGTACAAACCCTGGAGACAAAGCTGTTATTGAACACTTGAAAAAAATGATGAAAGAGAAAAAACTGCTGGTACACTTCGATTTCAACAAACTCCTTGACAACTTTAAAGGATATGTTAAAGACATCAATGAAACATTTGAAGATGAAGTACCGGTTAACATTGTTATGCAGGGATTTACCTTCAAGGGAGAGACTGAGAATGAAAAACTGAAAAGTATACACCAATCTCTCAAACTGCTTTCATTAAAAGCGGACAAAACAATATACAGTGTGATAACAGATGTTACCTCAAGCTATCTCCGATCTGGAGATTCTCCATATGAGACAAGCTCCAAATACCACATAGGTACAATGGAAATTCAAGAATCTTCAGAAAACTTTATCACGCTTACCTCTCTTGATGGTGCGCTTGTCAATCATGTCACAGATGGCCTACTCAAAAGTGAAATCCATACAAAAGCCGAAAGTTTGAAAGTAAAAGAAGAAGGGGAATACTACGCCCTGCATAAAGTTTTATTTGGTTTTAGTATCGAGAATCTTGATCTGGAGGCACTGGAAAAACTTCAGAAGGCAAACCCCCAGGATGAACAAACGGTAGAGGCACTCAGCCAGAAAATGATCTCCAAAGGCATCATACTGCATATCCCGGAGTTCTCTGTCCAAAGTGTAGAAAAAGAGAAAAAAACCGTTGATGGATTTAAATTCAGCTCCACCTTGAAAATAGATAAAAATTACAAAATTGAACAGAGCAAAAATAACCCTCTTGCCCTACTCGGTGCATTGAACGGACACAGCACCCTTACCGTTTCTGGAGAACTTTTCGGGATGATCGCCCAGGATCCACGAAGTATGATGCTTGTGATGTTCTTCCCTCCCATGGAAAAAGAAGGCAATAAATTCTACGATATCAAACTGAGAAAAGGGATGCTCATCGTCAATGGCAAAAAACTCTAAAAGAGTGTCGGTTCATCCAACCCTTTCACCCGGAAACTCTTACGATGAATGGGGCACCTGCCATACTTCACCAAAGCTTCAATATGGGCTTTGGTCCCATACCCTTTATGTTTCTCAAACCCATACTGTGGATAGTATTCGGCCAACTTGACCATCTCTCTGTCACGCGTCACTTTCGCCAAAATACTCGCTGCCGAAACTTCGGGGATTTTATCATCGGCTTTCACCATAGTACGGAGGTTGTCAACGCTAAAAGTACTGTTACCGTCAAAAAGATAATCACACATACCCAATACCTGCTGTATCTCTTTCAAGCCCTGTTGTAAACATTTGGAGATACCCAGTTCATCCACCTCCTGTGCAGAAAAAGAGATAATGTGGTATCTACTATTGGCAATAACTTGCGGATACAAAGCTTCCCTTTTTTTCTCAGTCAGTTTTTTGGAGTCCATCAAACCCTCCACTTTACGTGTCAATACCACCGCAGCCATCACAAGCGAACCCGCCAGGGGGCCTCTGCCCGCTTCGTCTATGCCGCATAGGGGTTTATTGCCATTTTCTTCCATCATCTATCTACCTCTCTCTCCCCTTTCAGGGTCTTCTCTTCCGACAACATCAACTCTCCAAACATTTATTGCCTCTAACCCGATCTAATTGGTATTGAAGAAAGAGACAATATCCTACGCGGTCAATAGCTCTAAAAACGCTTCTCCGTATCGATCAAACTTCACTTCACCAATACCGTGTACTTCCAGCATCTCCTCTTTGCTCTGTGGCTGCCTGCTGCTTAAATCTTTGAGCGTTTTGTCAGAAAAGACAATATAAGGGGGGATCCCTTTTTCCGCAGCGATCTGCATACGCAGATCTCTTAACTTGTCATATACTTCCACATCGTAGTCATCGAAGTAAGTCACCTTTTTTCTAGGTACTGCTTTTTGTACCGCAAGACGCTCTTTTTTCAGTTCGACCGTATGTCCGCCTTTGATGAGTTCTACTCCAAACGGTGTCAACTTGTAAACCTTGAACTCACCGATAGCGACAGCTCCCACTTCCAGGAGTTTGTCTCCGATGGTCAGCCACTGTGATTTACTATACTCTTCTCCAATACCATAAACAGAAAGTTTGTCATGCCCATTTTGAAGAACACGCTGTTCTCTGCTGCCTTTGAGTACATCGATCACATAGTGTAAGCCAAAGTTCTGTTCAGTTCTGAGTATGGTGGAGAGCAACATACGCGATGCCGTGGTAATATCCACTTTTTCACTTGCAGGTATCGTACAGTTGTCACATTTGTCAATACAATCCCCGATACGATCGTCAAAGTAGGCGGCAATACTCTGGTGGCGGCAGCTCTCCGAATTGGCAAAACGCACCATACTCTCAAGTTTATTGAATGCATGTTGTTTATAGGGTGTTTCAGGAAGATCTTCAATGAACATCTTTTGTTGTACAATATCCTGTGCCGAAAAGAGCAGCAGCGTCTCAGACTCCAGTCCATCCCTTCCTGCACGGCCGATCTCCTGGTAGTAGTTCTCCAGGGTCTTTGGCATCGTCATATGGACGACAAAACGTATATTGCTTTTGTCTATCCCCATACCAAAGGCGATGGTGGCAACAACAACCTGCACTCTGTCAGATACAAAGTCCGCATAGGTACGATTTTTCTCTTCGGTGGGCAAGCCTGCATGATAAGCTCTTGCTTCTATACCTTTTGTCTGTAGAAAATGCGCTACGGATTCTGTGGATTTTCGTGAAAGGGTATAGATGATCCCTGATTCGTTTTTATGCAGCTTTAAAAACTCCATCAACTGTGCCCGCCCATCTTTAATACGGTGTTTTGCATGAATTGTCAGATTCTCCCGAAAGAGAGAGCCCCGTACACGTTTTGGATTGACAAGCCCCAGATTCGCAGCGATATCCTGCTCTACAGCCATGGTAGCCGTTGCTGTAAATGCAGCGATAGGTGTCGTAGCAAACTGCTCTTTCAGGAGGCTCAACCGCCTGTAGTTTTCCCGAAATTCATGCCCCCATTCCGAAACACAGTGTGCTTCGTCTATCACAAAAAAGTTAATGGAAAGCTGATGTAAAAGATTGAGAAAATAGCCGTTGGTCAAACGTTCTGGTGCCACATAAAGCAGTTTGATCTCCCCTGCCCTGAGTTGTGCTTCTATCTTCTGGCTCTCATCGAGATCCTGCATGGAAGAGAGCATCGCTGCACTGATACCGTTGGCTCTGAGAGCTACGACCTGATCGTGCATCAGTGCCAAAAGAGGAGAGACCACAACGGTAACCCCTTCCATCAGCAGTGTGGGAAGCTGGTAGCAGAGCGACTTCCCTCCTCCTGTCGGCAGGATCATCAAAACATCCTGTTTTGCCAAAATGGCATCTACCACTTCCTCCTGAAGAGGTCTGAAAGTACTGTGTCCAAAATAGTGTTCAAGAGTTTCTAGTTTATTCATAATGCAAGTGTACCTTTTTTACACCAAAAAGCCTAAAAAGATGTCATATTGACATACTTTTTTTAACTGAATTTGTATCCTACTCCCCAAACAGGGTGAAAATAGTTCTGTTCATTATTGGGGTCGATTTTGTTTTTAAGCCGGTTGATGGCAACATTCACCGCATTGTCATTCACACTCTCACCTTCTGCCCCCCAGACTTCATCACGCAGAAAATCCCTTGTAAGCGGTTTGTCAATATGTTTCATAAAAGTATGGAGCAGATTGAATTCAAGGTTTGTCAAAGAGACCACTTCTTTATCCACATAGATGATTTTTTTTGCGGTATCCAGTATAAGAAGTTTATATTTTAGACGTACTTGCTGCTGTAAAATACCTGCACGTTTTAGCAGCGCTTTGACTCTCAATACCAGTTCTCTGGGCTTGAAAGGTTTGGTAATGTAGTCGTCTCCACCCGCTTCAAATCCGCTTTCAAGATCAGCTTCCTGGTCTTTGGCCGTCAGAAAAATAACCGGAATATCATATCCGGTCTGACGCAGGGAGGCAACAAACTCACTCCCTTCCACCCCTGGAAGATTCCGGTCAACAAGTAACAAAGAGGGATTCTCCTCTTCAAGAAAACGTTCTACATTTTCGGCAGAGAGGAACCCCGTTACCGTATAGCCCTCTTTAGCAAGATGATATTCAATCAGTTCCAGAATATCCTCTTCATCTTCAATGACAACGATCTCTATATTCTCATTTTGCATAAAGAGATTATAGCAGAAAAACTACGGGGTATCTCTACATCATCCATATGTATCTTAAGTCTCTATAAAATTATTTGACAGTTTTCCACCCATACGATCACCCTGTTTCTAAAAATTTTCGTGATTGTATGATAAAGTGGTAAAATCATCTGGTTTTCTATGATTACTGCCTCTCTTTACCCCTCCAGCTGTTCTGCTACAAGCGTATTCACCACTTTTGGATTGGCTTTTCCTCCGGTTGCCTTGAGCACTTGTCCGACAAAAAAACCGAAGAGTTTTGTATTCCCCTCTCTGTATTTCTGTACATTCTCCGGATTGCTGGCGATCACCTCATCGATCACCGGAAGGATCTCTGCAGGGTCACTGATCTGTTTCAGCCCTTTGGCTTCGACGATCTGCATCGGGGTTTCTCCGCTTTTTGCCATCGCTTCAAAGACCTGTTTGGCGATCTTGGTAGAGATGGTCTCCTCATCAATCATTTGAACAAGCACTGCTACCTGTTCCGGGCTGAACTTCAGATCACTGATCTCTTTGTTTTTTAACGCTCTGGCAACTTCATTGGCAACAATATTGGCGATATTGACAGGACTATGATATTCTGTGAGGGCCTCTTCATAAAATCGTGAGAGTTTTGCATCACGTGCGAGTATATCTGCCACCGCACTGTTGAGTTTCAGTTCACCGGTATACCTGTCAAAGAGAGCCTGTTCTTCTGTGCTCATAGGCGCTACTTCACCCTCTATCTGTACTTTTCTAGCCTCTGCTTTCGGTGTTCTCTGGGGTGCTTTTTTCTTTTTGCCCCAGGAGTCTTTGAGCGAGACGATCTTGTTGAACACCGGTGCTTCATCTCTGTAATCTACAGGATCGGCATAGAAATATCCCTCTCTTTCAAACTGAAACCGTACATCCGGTTTTTCGGTAATGACCGCAGGTTCTATAAGAGCGTTCTTGATGATCTTCAGAGAATCCGGATTGATATCATCCATACCTTCCGGCGCTTCAACCTTGAAGAGTCTGTCATAGAGTCTCACTTCAATGCGTTTGGCTTCATTGGCTTCAACCCACTGAATGGCACTTTTGACTTTGATACCGCTGGTATCCGAGCCGCTTTTGGAGTCAGGATGGTATTCCGCTTTGATCTCTATGATGTTGCCTTCCTTATCTTTGATGACCTCTTTACAGGTGATAATATAGGCAAATTTGAGCCTTACCGGCTGCTCGGGTGTCAGACGGTAGTACCCTTTTGGAGGATGTTCTGTAAAATCATTCCGGTCAATGTAAATTTCACGGGAGAAAGGCAGTTTTCTTGACCCCTCTTTGGGGACATCATGCGGATAGTAGGAAGCCTCAATCGCTTCTGATCCGTCATAGTTTTCAATAGTCACTTTAAGCGGGTCCATCACACACATGACTCTTGGCACTTTTGGGTTCAGGTCATCCCGAATGCAGAATTCAAGCTGAGAAACATCCACAACCGAATTCGCTTTGGCAATCCCTATCTGGTCGCAGAAATTCAGGATGGATTCCGGCGTATATCCTCTTCTTTTGTACCCTG
>Ga0256828_1002494_pt1 | contig 10933 bp, 10 predicted proteins | sample CV88metaG_FD_185993 | JGI IMG/M metagenome (GOLD analysis project Ga0256828, IMG submission 185993) | Hydrothermal vent microbial communities from East Pacific Rise, Pacific Ocean - CV88 | ecosystem: Environmental > Aquatic > Marine > Hydrothermal vents | place: Pacific Ocean: East Pacific Rise... | reverse complement strand
TACATATTTTCACCATAATTTTGGTAATGTCCTGATGTCATCCATAAGTCACTTCTAAGCATCTCAGGACCACGAACAGGCTCATAACCTCTTTTACGGTGAGCTTTAAAAAGTAGGCTCTCTAACCTAGCACGGAGTCTTCCACCAGCAGGAAGCCAGATAGGAAATCCGGCTCCAACCTCTTCACGAAATGTAAAAAGTTTCATCTCATTACCAAGTTTTCTGTGATCCCTTTTTTCAGCCTCTGCCAACATTGTCATATGTTCTTTTAGGCTCTCTTTATCTGCAAAAGCTATACCATATATCCTTGTAAGCATCTCATTTTTAGAATCTCCCCCAAGGTATGCTCCAGATATTTTTGTAAGTTTAAAATATCTTATAAGACCTATATTTGGCAAGTGTGGTCCACGACACAAATCTTCAAACTCACCCTGTTTGTAAATGCTCACCATATCATCTGGAATCATATCGAGTACAGCCTGTTTGAGGTGATCATCTTTAAACTTTTCTCTTGCCTCTTGCATAGATATTGTATATTTTTCTATCTCATATTTTTTCTTGGCAAAAGAAAGCATCTGTTTTTCTATCTTTTTGAGATCTTTTTCACCTATCTCGGCAGATGTTTTAAAATCATAATAAAACCCCTCTTTGACAGTTGGTCCCACATAAAATTCCGCATCACTGTATAAAGATTTTATAGCCTGAGCCATAAGGTGAGCAGTGGAGTGACGAAGCACCTCCAATGCATCAGCAGAGTTGTCAAGCACAATACTTTGCCCTTGTATGCCCTGCTCTTTTGCAGTTTGCAAATCTATAATCTGTTCATCTTTTTTTATTGCAATCTCTTTCAAAGTTTATCCTATAATTCAGTTTTAAGCACAGCACCACTACTTGCATTTGAAACAAGCAATTGATATCTTTTGAGCCATTTTGATTTTACTTCGTTTTTGTATGGTTTGTAGTTGGCTTTTCTTTTATCCAGTATTTCTTGTTCTACATTCAATCTTAAAATATGCTCATCTACATCCAACTCTATCTCGTCACCATCTTCTATGAGAGCTATCAAACCACCCTCTGCCGCTTCTGGAGATATATGCCCGATAGAAGCACCTTTGGTTGCACCACTAAATCTACCATCTGTAATAAGTGCCACAGATTCACCAAGCCCCATACCTTGTATAAGTGCAGTAGGTGCCAACATCTCTTGCATACCCGGACCACCTTTTGGACCTTCATACCTAATCACAACAACATCACCGGCTTTTACTTTTTTGCCCATTATACCTGCTATGGCTTCACTTTGTGAATTAAAACATATAGCCTTGCCCTTGAAATGTCTCATACTGTCAACTATACCTGCGGCTTTTATAACTGCACCCTCTGTTGCAAGATTGCCAAAAAGTATGGATAGACCACCAACCTGAGAGTAGGCATTCTCATTTGTATGGATTATTGATGTGTCTTTTATGTATGCATCCTTTATCCTCTCACCAAGAGTCTCACCGGTAATCGTCAAAGCATCAAGATTGAGTATGTCACCCCTTTTGCTAACCTCTTTCATAACAGCATTAACACCACCTGCTGCATCAATATCCTGCATATGTACCGTCGTAAGTGATGGTGAAATTTTTGCAATATGAGCTACCTCTTTTGCTATTTCATTGATATTTTCTATCTTGTAATCAACATCAGCTTCTCTGGCAATTGCAAGCATATGCAATACTGTGTTTGAGCTTCCACCCATAGCCATATCTACAACAAAAGCATTGTGTACAGCTTTTTCATTTAAAATATTTTTAAAATTATACTTTTCACTGTTTTGCATTTTTGCCAGTTCCACAATGCGACGGGCAGCTTCTTTGACCATCTCTATCCTTTGTGGTGTCATTGCAAGTACTGTACCGTTACCCGGCAATGCAATCCCCATAGCTTCACAAAGTGTATTCATAGAGTTTGCAGTAAACATACCAGAGCAACTCCCACCACTAGGACAGGCATTGCATTCTATATCTTTGAGTTCTTCTTGTGTGATTTTACCCTCGTTAAATTCACCAACAGCCTCAAAAGCTGTTGCCAGATCTATAGATGTTCCATCTTTTTTGTGTCCTGCTGGCATAGGTCCACCAGAAACAAATATCGTAGGGACATTCACTCTCAATGCTCCCATAATCATACCCGGTACAATTTTGTCACAGTTTGGGATACATATCATAGCATCAAGTTTGTGAGCATTCATAACAGTCTCTATGGAATCTGCAATAATTTCACGAGACGGCAATGAGTACAACATACCGTCATGCCCCATAGCTATACCATCATCAACACCTATGGTATTGAACACAAAAGGTACACCACCAGCCTCTCTAATGGCTTCTTTAACAATCTCTCCATACTCATGTAGAAAAAAATGTCCCGGAATAATATCTATATAACTATTGGCTATCCCTATAAAAGGTTTGTCAAAATCCTCATCTTTGAGACCAGTTGCTCTTAAGAGAGAACGGTGAGGAGCTTTGTCAAAGCCTTTTTTTATAATGTCACTTCTCATTAAAATTCCTTGATTGTTATTTTGAATTTAGTTCAAAATATATTTATAAGTGCGATTATACCACTTTTTTTGCATTTTTTTGCAAAAACTCTTTACAAATGAAAATAAAGTCGCTATAATTCCGGCTCACTTACAAAGAGTAAGAGTTTTTTGCGGGAATAGCTCAGTGGTAGAGCACAACCTTGCCAAGGTTGGGGTCGCGAGTTCGAACCTCGTTTCCCGCTCCATTATTTTAAAAATTAAACTGTTAAAAAAGACAAAGCCCGGGTGGCGAAATCGGTAGACGCAGGGGACTTAAAATCCCCCGGTAGAAATACTGTGCCGGTTCAAGTCCGGCCCCGGGCACCACAAAAAGTATTTTGACTGGTGCCATCGCCAAGTGGTAAGGCCGCAGCCTGCAAAGCTGCTATCCCCAGTTCAAATCTGGGTGGCACCTCCAGTTTTATTTTTTAAAACTTTTTTACAACACAAGTGGATCTTTGGCAGAGTTGGTCGATTGCACCGGTCTTGAAAACCGGCGAGGGTAACACCTCCCAGAGTTCGAATCTCTGAGGGTCCACCACTTACAAACCACCTACAACAAGCACTTTCATAACATCAAGAAAAAATCAAAAAAACTTTAAGCGCCCATTCAACCAATAAATGCAATTTCCACCTCAAATTAAGCAGCCATTACTTTTGAAACTCTAGCATAAAAAACCTCAGATGGAGTTTTATATCCGAGTGATTTTCTAGGTCTGTTATTGAGTCTATGTTGAATGAAGCAAATTTGTTTGCTCTTCACCTGTGTAAAATCTGTTTGTTTTGGAAGGTACTGTCGTATCAAACCGTTGGTGTGTTCATTGAGTCCTCTTTCCCAAGAATGATAAGGGTTACAGAAATAGAACTTTGTATTCAGAGCTTTTGATACTTCTTCATGATATGCAAACTCTTTACCATTATCACTGGTAATAGTATGAGTAAGTTGTTTGATAGGTTGTAGCATCTCGACAATAGCTTTTGTAACCACATCGGCATGTTTACTTGGCACTTTTTTAATGAGTGTGAACTTCGACTTTCTTTCAAAGAAATTGCATTTATGATTTGAATTTAGGTTATATATGCCTTGTTTTTTGTAGAAATTCCCAGTATCTTGTAAGTGTGATATAATAACGACTATGAAAAAAGAATCTATAATCCAATATCTTAGAGATGTTAAAACAAAGTATCACAAAGAGGGTTTTTTTATAAAAGCTCTGTTTGGTTCATACTCTCGTGATGAAGCTGACAGTAATAGTGATATAGATATTCTGGTTGAAGCATCTCCTGAATTTGCCTCCCGTTATGGTTTTGGTGCTATTGCTAGGATAAAAGAGATAGAAGCTGAACTATCCAAAGCATTTGGCATTAAAGTTGATTTTGCAGATAGTAGTGGGATGGGTAAAACAGCGAAACGATTTATAATAGACAGGGCTATATATGTCTAAAGAGTCGATTAGCAAGGTCTATCTCATACTGGAAAAGATTGATTATGTGGAGCAGATAGTAAAAAACAATGGTAGCATAGTAAAAGCACTTGAAGATTCTATTACTGCACGACCTGCGATACTCATGCACCTTACAGCAATAGCTGAACAGTTCAATAAACTTAAACAAGAACATGCAGATGATATTTTAAGTGCCTTTGATGATGGTGATGTTAAAGGGATGTATGATGTGCGAACATATATAGCTCATGATTACGAAGGTGTGAATCTTGCTATTGTTGAGTGGATTATACGAAATGGATTACCAAAGTTTAAAAAACAGTGCAATACAATCATCAATCACTCATAATTTAATTGTACGCTCATTTGTACGCTCTAAGCTATGGATTAGCTCTGTTTTAATTATTTGTTATGCTGACCAAGGGGCAAAAATTGAACAAATATTATTGTTTGAAAGCCCTGTATTCTGGGCTAAACCTCCATTTTATGGGATTTGAATGAAATTTAAGAAAATCATACGGACACGATTCGAATCTCTGAGGGTCCACCACTTTCAAGCGATGTAAACCTCAAAAATAACTAACTTTCAACAGCAGAGTTAAATTCTGCATTTCTTCGTAAAAAATATTATGAATTGAACTTAGGTTGTAAAAACTACTTTATATGCAGCTTTTATACTGCTTATTTTAACTCCGCCGTTAACACCTAGGCTATCCGTCGTTGCAGATTAGTCTATTATATGTGCATATCCACTTTCTGGTTCTATGGCTATTGTTACCTTTTCATCACTTGTTGCTGTTGAACAACTGCTCACACTGCAAAGTGTTATTTGACATTGCGAAGGCAGTGTAACAAATTTTGTAATTGTAGTATTTTCATACGGATCAGTATAATCTTTTAATGCACCTCTTAGAGGTCTTCCCAGATGATCAAATGCTATACTCTTACTATTCGTACCTGTTCTACATGCATCTGAAAATGTAACATCCATAATATTGTATTTTCTACCTATATTCATCTCTGCTGTGGCATTCAAATCACCAGTGTGAATATATCCTGCACCACTAAAACCACCTGTTAGTTTTTTTGAGCTACTCAACGGATTTACAGCTATTTCAGATGGTTCAGGGCTACCAGTAGCAGAGGTATCTGCAAAAATTGTATAACTCCATTTATCTTCTGTATCTGCACCTTTGTTAAATGAAAATCTCCATCTTTTTTTAAACCAGTCACTGTCACTTGAGTCATACTTGTCATCAACAAGTGCCAGATGTTGTGCATATCTAATGTGGGATACAACCTGCAAGGCTGCTTGTCTTATCGGGTTTGATTTTATCCTTGGTATCATAATAGCCGCTAAAATACCTATGACAACTATAACAAAAACCAACTCTAACATAGTAAAGGCTTTTTTCATACTGTACCTCTTTATAAATTTTTAACTCATATAAAAATAAAAGTCAATAGTTATAGATTCTAACTACTCTCCAAGTATATCAAAAAAAAGTATAATTTAAAATAAGAGGTAAAAGGAAGTGGTATCAAGGCAGTACAAATCACTGCCTTGATAAGAGGATATTAAAGCTCTTCAGCCTTTTGAACATCATAAAGAATATCATCCATTGGGTGACGATACATTGGCATTGCAAGTCTTTTTTCATCAAGAATATGACCAATAAAGCCTATACTTCTACCAACAATAAAGAAGGCATTAAGAGTACCACTCTCAATAAACTCATTTATCTCATCTTCAGGATACCCCAATGCTCTCCACATATCAACCATCAAAATACCGATAGTCCCATCAACATTCAAAATAAGATTCTCTTTTTTGCTTGTTGTAAGTGCTTCAACAGTTCTTGCATAGTCAAGAAGTGGAGTAGATGGAAAATGCTCAGCAGCATAGTTCATCAATCCTGTTACACGAAGATCTGGATTTTTAAGAGATTTGATACGGTGACCGATACCCGGAATAGGGATCCCTTCTTTTTTCATATAACCCAAAAATTCTTTAGGGCTTAGGTTGTTATCATCTGCATATTTGAAGTATTTTGCAGCACCATCAATAGCACCACCAAATCTTGGACCAATAGTGAGTAAACCAGTCACTAGTGATTCAACAACACTTTTACCAGCTCTTGCTGTTACTTTTGCATTGTGAGCACCACTTACTGCAGGACCATGATCAGCAACAGTTTTCATAACTGTTTCTATAAAATCTGTAGCCCACTTAGGATACTGTTTTTTAAACCATAGAAGTGATACAACATCACCAATGCTTTTACCTGTATCTGGAGTTGCAACAGATGAGATTGGGAAACCTGCATAAGTAGCTTCTTCACCTCTGTCATCAGATATTGTACAGATAAATTGTTTGCTTCTTCTTACTTTTGGAAGAGTATTTATCTCTGGTTCAGGGATAGGATCAAGATTTAAAGATTCAAATACCTCTTTGATTTTTGCAGGTAGATCATTGAAAGTCTCTGGTACATGGATACCAGCTTCTGCCATTGCTTTGTTTTTTGCTTCTGCTGTTTCTGCATCACCGTTTGCACTAGCTCCCGCATGACCAAACTGAACACCACTGTCGTAGTATTTTGCAATTGTACCTATACACCATGCTATGATTGGTTTTGTAATTCTACCATCTTTAACAGCTTCAATAACTTTGTACTCTTCAGTACCACCAACTTCTCCAAGAAGTATCATATATTTTACTTCTGGATTGTCTTGCATTCTCAAAAGGTTGTCTATAAATACACTTCCAACAAATCTGTCACCACCAATAGCAACACCCTCTGCAATACCGTCAGCATTGATAGAGATAATATTGCTAAGCTCATTAAACAAACCACCAGATCTTGTTACAAGACCACAGCTTCCTGCACGGTGTAGTTTTGAGTTGATAATATTTTCAATAGTACCACCAATATTTGCAATTTTAAATGCACCCGGAGCTATCGCACCAACAGTTGCTGGTCCTATAACAGTTACACCAAGTTCTCTTGCTTTTGCATTCATACCACGAGCAAGTCTCTCAGGGATACCTTCTGCAGTGATCATTATAGAGCTAAAACCACCAAGATTCAATGCTTCCATAGTTACATCGTAAGCAGTTCTAAAAGAAGCAAAGTTTAAAAGTACATCAGCTTGTGGCTGTGCTTTTTTTGCTTCTGTTGTACTTTTGTAAAGTGGGATCATAACTTCATCACCACCCCAAAAGAATTTTTCAAATTTATTGTTGCTTGTAGGAGCTACAATTGCTGCAACTGATGGTTTTTCTCTTTTGATTGTATAATCATAATCAAGCATTCTCTGGATAGCTGTTTTGTTGTTGTTCCAAAAAATCGCCTGTGTATCTTTAGTAAATAATTGTGCCATCTATTTATCTCCTTCTAGTGCCATTCTAACAATATCTGTAACATGTGTTTCTGGTCCGTAAACTTCCATATAAAGACCAAGTCTCTGTGCAGCTTCTTTGATATCTTTTAGACCTTTTTCATAGTTTGGTCCACCACGACGAACATAGATTTTTACACCTACATCTTTTAGTTTTTCAGCATAGTTTTCAAATGCCTGAATAATACCTGTAAATGTTTTTGCAACATCTGTAAAGTTTGCAATAGCACCACCGATGATGAGGATTTTATCTCTACCCTGTGCATCTTTTTGTCTTGTCATAAGATCAAAAATAGTCTCTGCATAGAATTTTGTCTCTCCCGTCGTTGGACCACCTGAGTATTCACCATAGTTTGCAAGATCATCAATACCGGCAAAATCAGCAATAGTATCAGCATAAACAACACTTGCACCACCACCTGCAACCATAGTCCAGATTCTAGCTTCTGGTTTTAGAAGTGTAAGTTTCAGTGAAGCACCTGTTTTTGCATCTGCTTCTTCAATAGCTTCAACTTCTGGAGATTTTGACTCCATACCAAATGCAGTAGGATACTCAACATCTCCCCACTCTTCTACCATCATAAAACCGGCAGTATCATCAAGTTTTGCAACCATATCAAGAAGTTCGATTTTGTTACCTTGCATTACAAACGGGTTGATTTCAAGATATGCAAAATTAAGCTCACGATAAGCTCTAAAGAAACCTATAGCAAATTTTGCAAAATTTTCTTTGTCTTCATCTTTTACATCTGCAGGTATATTTGCTTTGATTTTTTGTGCAATCTCTTCCTCTGTATCAGTGATAGCAAAAGCAACTTCAGTTACTTTTTCATCCCAACCCTCTTCAACTTCCATTCCACCTTCAGCAGACATATAAAGCATATCGTTGTCACCTACACAAGTAGCAGAGATATAATACTCTTCACTTTGATCATGTGGAGTAAACGGCTCAACTACAAAATGAGTAAGCATATCTACTTTTGGCTCACCAGTTGGAGTATCTCCGTCGAATGAAAAATAAACTGATTGTTCACTTGATGATTTTTCATCTATCCAAGAAGCGGCTTTTTCCAAAGACACATCACCCGGTTTTGCATCTTTAAAAAGAACAAGACCGTTTTTACCCCTTTTACCAAACAGCATATCTGGTTTTGCAACTAATGCTTTTTCATTTAACCATTTTTTATCTTTTGCAGCTTCTTTAAGTTCTGATCCGTTTTGAACCATTACTGTTTCATATGCATAAGTAAAGTCTGGAAAATATTTGTCCCAGTGCTTTGCTAAGATAGACTTAGCATCATATTCTCGTATCGCTTTTTGAGCCATAGAAACTCCCTATTTTGTTATTTGTGGGCATTTTAGCATATCTTGTTTAATGATTATCTTAGAGTTTGACAATTAACTTTAAAGAGATTTATTTTATGTTTATTTTTGTAGCACTTGCACTATAAACAATTTTTGAGTTGTAACTTATTGTTACATTTGCATTTTTTCTATCTTGTGGTGATAATTTTTTGAGGGTATATTTGTTGCATTTGTTGATTTTATAAAATTTTAATCTTTTTTGCATAGCTGAATCTGTATTTATACACTCTATCCCCATATTTTTTAGTTTTTTGGACAGCTCTTTTGCTATATGCATTTTGTATGCAAAGTGTTTTTGTGGTTTATCTATAAAAAGGTATAGGTACTTGTTAAAAAGCACCAGAGTTGTATTGAAAAGCAAAAATACAACAGCACTTACAAAAGCGACTCTGTATTTTGTTCTAAACATCTTTAATCTTACTCTGTAAGATGTAGAAAAAGTTTGTGCTGCCAATGGCAGTGCAACTATGAGGTATGGTGCAAACTCTTCAATATTTATCTTTTGTCTAAAAGATAAAAGAAGTGAGAGGATTAGAGGTACAAAAGATATAAACCACACTATATCTGTTTGTTTTGTCAAAAACCTTCTATACAGTACATAAAAAATATATATAAATACTATTGGTGTAAAAACAGCAGAATACAGACCTATAACATCCAAAAAGTGTCCTTTTGGCTGCCCTTGTGTGTTTAGCCCGTAGATATATATAGATGAGAAAAACATAACTGTATTGAAGTACAAAAATCTTTTGTCTTTTTGATGAAGTGCAAAGAAAAACAGTGCAAAAAACAGGTACAAAAACTCCTTGTCAATCACCATATATACAAACAAAAGGGGATAGATGTAGAGTTTGTCAAAGTTATCATAAATATATACAAAAAGCAGAAGTAAAAGTATTACAAATCCTGCACTGTCAACCAAAATAGCAGAACTTGTCACACCGGGCAGTAAAACAAAAATAAAAACAAGCCAAAGTCTGTCTCTTTGGTGTTTTAGATATTTTTCAGATATTTTATATAGTAAAACAACACTAAAGAGATGAAAAACTATCATCATAATTCTAAGTGCAAAATCGTTTTGTCCAAAAAGAAAAAAAGAAAATTTTTCTATAAGATACAAAAATGAGAAATTGCCATAAAGAACAGATGCTTCATGATACGAAATTGAGAGTTCAGAGATCTCATACAATAGTATTGTTGCATCAATTCCCAATATTAAGAAAAAGATGTATCTGTATATCATAGGTTTAAAAAATTCCCTATAATCTCATGCCCATACTCACTCATGATCGATTCTGGATGAAACTGTACACCATATATCTCTTTGCCTTTGATTTTTAATGCCATTATTTCATCATCATCCGTAGAATATGCCATAGGCTCTATGGTATCTGGCAAAGTGTTTTTATCTACTATTAGAGAGTGGTATCTTGTTGCTCTAAATTCCTGAGGCAAATTTTTGAAAACAGCACATGAGTTTTGTTGTCTCATAACAGATGTTTTGCCATGCATCATATTTTTTGCACGGACAACATTCCCACCAAAAACCTGAGCAATGCTTTGATGCCCCAAACATATCCCTAAAATTGGCAACTTGTCTTTAAAATATTCTATAACTTCCAAAGTAACACCCGCTTCGTCGGGAGATGCAGGACCCGGAGAGATAATAATTTTCTCGGGATTCAATCTTTCAATCTCCTCAACACTCATCTCATCATTTCTTATGATTTTCAAATCTGCTCCCAATTCACGACAGTATTGAACAACATTATATGTAAAGCTATCATAATTATCTATCATTAAAATCATCTGTTTTTTATCCTTTACAAAGCCCAAATCCTTGGGAGGGTTTATACATGTTTGCACCGTTTTGGGTAGCATGTTGGAGTAGCACGAAACTCTTATGCGAATTATATCAGATTTAAAATTAGAGAGTTGTTTAAAAAAGAGCTTTAAACTCACTTATAACATTTTCACCCATTCCATAACTTTATTCCAATAAAAATTGACTCTTTTAATCGTTATCAAAAGTAATTATCAATGCACTATAAAACAAGAATATAATCATTGATTTATTATACATATTACGGAATATATTCCTAAGTATAAGATATATTATGATATTATTAAAACATCTGAAATAAAAAAGGCTAAA
>Ga0256828_1002493_pt1 | contig 10934 bp, 8 predicted proteins | sample CV88metaG_FD_185993 | JGI IMG/M metagenome (GOLD analysis project Ga0256828, IMG submission 185993) | Hydrothermal vent microbial communities from East Pacific Rise, Pacific Ocean - CV88 | ecosystem: Environmental > Aquatic > Marine > Hydrothermal vents | place: Pacific Ocean: East Pacific Rise... | reverse complement strand
CTAATGGCAGATGAGAGTAAGTTTACCCCAACACCTGATAACTTGGCATTTTACCCACCTCTTAATGAGTGGGACTCTTTTACAGAGCTTGATGGTGCTGATTGGAAACGTGGTGGAACAAGTAGAAATGGTGTTCAGAGTGAAGACAATCCTGATGGAATTAAAGCAACAGAATATATGCTTGTTCCAACAACTTGTTCAAACTGTGAAGCACAATGTGGTTTAACTGCATGGGTAGATATTGGTATTTATAAGGAAACTGGAAATGCTAAAGACCTTAAAGTTAGAAAGTATATGGGTAACCCTCTTCATGCTGGTTCTCGTGGACGTAACTGTGCAAAAGGTTATGCAGTACAATCACAAATGTACGATCCAGACAGAATACCTTTCCCTTTAAAAAGAGCACCAGGTTCTAAAAGAGGTGAAGGTAAATGGGTTAGAACATCTTGGGATGATGCTATGAAAGAGATTGGAACTAAAATTCATGATACTCTTAAAACTGGTGATGAGATGTCTAAAAAACTCTTTATGCTTCATGTTGGTCGTCCAAATGAAAATGGTTTTGGTCACCGTGTTCCTCACTCATTGGGGTGTGATGGTTATGATTCTCATACCAACATCTGTTCAGCAGGGGCTAGAGAAGGAACTATTCAATGGTTTAATGATGATAGGAACTCACCAGATTGGGCAAATGCTAAGTTGATTTTCTTACAGTCATCTCATGCTGCTGATGCAGGTCACTATTTCCAACAGGCAGCAGGTAAAATTGCTGATGCACGTAAAAAAGGTGCTAAACTTGTGGTTATGGATCCTCGTATGTCTAACTCAGCTGGTATGGCAGACCTTTGGGTTCCATGTTGGCCAGGAACAGAGGCAGCTCTTTACCTCTATCTTGCAAATCGTATTCTTAATGAAAAAGGGATAAACGGTGAGGATTTAGTAAATCATGCATGGGTGAAAAACTGGATGAACTGGGATCAAATGATGGCAAATAAAGAGTATCTTGCTCTTTTAGTTGATAAAGGTTATATTAAAGCTGTACCACAAGGTGACAGTTATGAAGACTTTATTAAACTTCTTCAAGATATGTATTCTGCTTATACACTTGATTTTGTTGTTGAGGAGTGTAGAATTGAAGCTAGAATTGTAGAGAAGCTTTATGATATGTTTATTGATGCTGGTCCAAGAGTAGCTACTTATCTTTGGAGAGCTGGAACAATTGGTCACCGTGGTGGTTGGATGAATACAAGAGCTGGTTTCTTACCATTGGCACTTAGAGGTGCAATGGCAGGTGATAAAGGTGGAGTAGGTATGCACCACTGGCATGTTCTTTCTGTAAATGGAAAAGGACAAAAGGCAACTGTAGCAGGTGAACAACCTCCTAAAGTAGATGTTTGGAATGAGTTGGCATGGCCACCTGAGTATCCTTTAAGTACTTATGAGATGAGTCATATTTTACCTCACCTTCTTCTTGATGACGAATGGAGAGATAAATGGAATAGCAAAGGATTAAATGTTCCTGAAAAGCTTTCTATTTGGGTTCCTCGTATGTACAATCCAGTATGGATTAATCCAGATGGATTTAGATGGATAGAAGCACTTAAGCGTGAAGATAAGATTGAGCTTTCGTTTAACCTATCTCCAACTTGGTCAGAGACTAACTGGTATTGTGACTTTATTTTACCTGTTGGTTTGGCTGGTGAGAGACATGATCAATCATCAGAAGCAACTATGCCGGCACGTTGGTTATCGTTTAGACAACCAGCACTTAGAGTTGCATTAGAAAAAATGGGATGGGAACCTAAAAATCCTGCAAGAGGAACATTAGAAGCACATATGGCTGCTGGTCTTGGAGAGGTTTGGGAAGAGGTTGAGTTCTGGGCAAATATTATGGTTGAATATGTTGACCCTGATGGAACTTTAGGTGTTAAAAAATATTGGGCTTCAAAAGAAGATCCAACAAGAGCTGTAACCATTGCAGAGTGGTATCAAGCAGCATTTGACAACTTACCAAATTTAAGAGCTGCAGCTGCTGCTAACCCTAAATATAAAGAGTCTAAGTACCCTAACTATGAGATGATGAGAGATATGGGTACATGGCTTGAAGAGGATAATATCTATAAACCTCAAGAGCGTTCAGTAAAAAAAGTTGGTGATGTTTACCATGTTCATGGTCATGAGTATCCTGCTTCTGAAGTAGAAAAAGATGAGTATGGTGCATTGTTGGTTGATGATCATGTTTATGGTGGTAAAAAAGCTATTGGTCTTGAAGTAGATGGTGAGATTAGACAAGGTTTCCATACACTTAGTAAAAAAGCAGAGTTCTTCTCTCAATGGTTTGCTGACTGGAAATGGCCTGAATATGCTATACCTATCTACCCTAAAACAAAAGAAGAGCGTAAGAAAATGGTGCATCTTGTAACTCAAGTACACCATGATTTTATGGAAAAAGATAATGAGTTTGCATTAAATACAGTATTTAGATTACCGTATAATATTCATACACGTTCTGTGAACTCTAAGCACCTTATGGAGATTTCTCAAAACCATAACCCTGTGTGGATTAACACGGATGATGCGAAGAGATTGAACATTAAACAAGGTGATGCAATTAAAGTTACTATTTCTGATACAGTTTCAGGATTAGAATCAGGTTATTATATTGCAATGGCTGTACCAACTGAAGGTACCATGCCAGGGGTATTGGCTAACTCTCACCATGCTGGTAGATGGAAGCTTAAAAATGCTGTTGATATTCCTGGTTTCTCACACCAATTAGGTGTAATGGGACTTGGTGCACCACTTTATGACATGACTATGGATGGTAAAATAGGTACACTTAAACCAAAAGAAGGTCTTAAAGATGCTATGTATGAACGTAGAGATACTTGGCAGTTTAAAAAGTTTAATAAAGACCTTGACAACATCTGGTGGGATGGACTAAGTGGAGCATGGCAAAATGCTGTAGCCCCTTCTCATCCAGATCCTATTGCTGGTAACCATGCGTGGCATCAAAAAGTAAGCATTGAGCTTGCAGGTGCTGAAGATAAAATTGGTGATATTTATGTGAACTACGAAAATAACATGAAAGTTTACCAAGCATGGAGAGATAAGTTGACTCGTCCTCTAAATTCAGGTGATTCTTTAAGAAGACCACCACATATTAAGAGACCAGCCGTGCCTCTTTCTAAGAAAGCTTATACTGTAAAGATTTCTGACTAATCTTTACCTAATATATGGACAGACATTTTTGTCTGTTCATGTATCATTCATTTTCATAATCAATATTAAAATTTAGCTATATTTATTTTGAAAGTGGTATGATGTGCCATAAAGAAAAAAATGGAAAAAGATGAACATACAGATAACAAAAGAAGAGATAGACAACCGAATTGCACTTTATGCTTTAATATCAAGATTAATGATTTCAGAGGTTGATACTGATTTTATTAAGTCAATTGAAAAGAACAGTGCGATATTAGATTTATTTCCCAATTATAAAGATTGGGATAAAAGAAAAGAGTTTAGTAACAAAATTTTAAAGGAACGCTATTTAGATGTTGATTTTACAAATCTTTTTCTACTCCATTTAGTTCCTTATGAGACCTTCTATACACGAGATGATCAGATGATAGAGAGTGGAGGAGAAAATCCATTAATGAATCTTTATGATGCTTTAAACTTTAAAGTAGAATTAAATGAAGCAAGAGTGATAAGTCCTGATCATATTGGCGTAGAATTAGAGTTTATGTATATGCTTTGTGATGCTCTAAAAAAAGCTTTTGATGCAAATGATGAAGAAGGTGTTGTCGAACTTTTACAAGTTCAGCAAGGCTTTTTAAAAAATCATCTTTTAAACTGGGCTCCAATGTTTTTGATTAATATGAAAAATGAGTCAAGAACAGCACTTTATCATGATGGTGCAGAGTTGGCTTTAGAGTTTATGTTGAGTGACTATGAGTATGTTTGTGAACAGTTGGAAGCATTGGTATAAGTATGGGGTTACTCTTTGATGTCGGCTCATGTATACGGGCTACAAGTAAGTTTTCAGAATGTACAAAATGTGTAGACATCTGTCCTGTCTCTACCATAGAGATAGTTGAGAATGTTCCTGCTTTTACCCCTTCTGCTTGTATAGAGTGTGGAGGTTGTGTAGGTGTTTGTCCTACAGAGTCATTTTCTCTTTCAGATTTTTCAGCCATTAACTTCTTTTTTGGAGCCTTAGAGAAAAGAGAGCATAAATTTGCCTGTAAAAAAGAGTTGCCATGTTTGAGTATACTCAGTGTGGAACATCTTATCTCTTTGGCATTGGGTTCTGATGAGCCAATTATTTTAGATGCAGAGGCTTGTAAGTGTGGTGGAGAGTCTAGACGTTTAAACGACCAAATAGAAGCCAACATAGAAGAGGCAAATTTCGTTCTTTCAACTTTTTCTGAAAAACAGATTTTGATTGGCTCTTTAAATGATGAGGAAGAGTTGAGTCCTAAAGAGCAAGAGATACGAGACAGACGTTCATTTCTCTCTCTTAAGGGTGCAGTGAAAAGTAAAATGGAGTTTGATGAAGCAGTTGAATCAGATGAGCTAAAAGCTTTTGAGTTAGATGCTGATGTAATCTCTAGAATTAAAGATAAAAAAATTCCAGATAAACGTAAACTTCTCTTTTCACTTTTAAAACGTGAAGAGAAAAAAGAAGCGTACGAAGTTTTAGCTCAAGAGGACATAAGCTTTACTTCACAGAAATTTATAGATGAGAGCTGTACCAACTGTCAAATTTGTTACCGTATTTGTCCGACTGGTGCTTTGAGTAGTGATATGAAGTTTTCTAAAATAAACTTCGATGCCATGATGTGTCTAAAATGCCATCTTTGTCATGATGTTTGTGAGCCAAATGCCATACAACTACAACCTGGGTTTGAGATAAAAGAGTTTTTTGAACCAACACAGAGAACCTTGGCAAAGTTTGATATACAGCGTTGTAATGAGTGTGGAAACTACTTTACTTATACAGGTGGCATTAAAGAGTGTCTTCGTTGTAAAGTAGAGGAAGAAGAGGCAATGGAGTTACATGCCAATGCTAGAAAGAAAGATTTTTAATTCTTAAATAAAAAATTACTGAACCCAAAGGTGAAGCTTTAGTGAGAGGAATTTCATGAGAGCTTTGCTCAAATGAAAGGAGAATCTTTATATGAAACCAGAAGAGATAAAACCAGATACCAAGTTATGTACCATTCTTGGATATAACGCACAGACAGGAAAGTGTAGAAAGTATTTTAATAAAATCTTAAAAGAGAATGGAGTGAATGCAACAGCCATTGCTTTAAACATAAAAGATGAACATCTTGATACAACTTTAGAAGGTGTTGCTTTTTCAAAAGTAGAGAAGATGATGTTTGAGAATGAGTTTAGAGAGGCTGCTGTACTCTATTGTGATGTGATGAATAAAAGTGCTATTGCTAGTAATGCTGTTGATTATATTGAGGTGAGAGATCAGACCATTTATGGTTACTGTTTAGATGAAGAGTTGGCTAGTATGGTTAACAATCCAGAGTATGTAGATACTGACATGGAATTAGCAATAAAAATGATGCTTTTGGCCAATAAATGGTATGGCATTAAGATAGATATGGATTTGATACCTACTATTTTATAAAATGAGGAGAAGATAATGGATAAAATGAATATGAGTGATATTGAAGAGTTAAAAGCTGAATTTGAAGCGATGAAAGATGGTGATGCCTTTTGTGCCGATGGTTCTTGTACCAGTGATGAAGAGGCAGATTTAAGAGACTACCCTTCGTATACAGAAGCACTTTATGCAAAACTGGTTGCACCACATGTTTCTGGGATTTACCTTTCTCGTTGGGATATAAAAGATATTGCAGATTCAGCAGGTGACTCCATGTCAATTCACCCAAGAAAACGTATGTTTGAACTCTTGATGAAGTTTGCTGTAAGTCAAGAGCGTATGCAGTTGGTTTTAGATGCTTTAGAGAATCATATGCTGGGTAAAATGGAAGTCTATGCAGAACTAGCAGAGACCTTTCCTCATTCAGCAGAGATTTTTAATGAGAAAATTGCCAAAGCAGAAAAGACCATTACGCTCTTCCCTCAGATTATGAAAGAGTATTTTTAGTAGATGTTGCTACGTAGTATTTTTATAGGACTTCTTCTTTTTACATCAATAGGGTGTATGACAAAAGCAAAGCCTACCGTTACAGCTGTACAATCTAACAATAAGATTGTAATAGAGGCTCAGAAACATTTGGGTAAACCTTATAAGTATGGGGCAGTAGGTCCAAAAAGCTTTGATTGTTCAGGCTTTGTCTATGCTGTCTACAAAAAGTTTGGTATTATATTACCTCGAACCTCTTTAAATCAGTCGAAAATAAGAGGTTCTAAGCTTTCTAGAAGAGAGTTAAGAGCTGGAGATATACTCTTTTTTGATACATCATCACGTGGACATGTAAACCATAGTGGTATTTACATTGGGAATGATAAGTTTATTCATGCGAGTTCAGGTAGAGCTTATTCTGTGACCATTTCAGATTTAAATGGTTGGTACAAAGACAAATTTAGATGGGGAAAACATATTAATGAAAATAAATGATATATTATTTAAAATAAAAACAGCACTCTCGTTAGATAATGAGACAATACTTGAAATTTACAAATTGGCAGATTATGAGATGAGTGAAGAGCGTCTACTAAACATTCTAAAGAAACATCAAGACAAAGGCTATGAAGAGGCAACATATGAAGAGTTGGGACTTTTCTTGGATGGTTTGGTTCTTTTAAAAAGAGGTCCTTCTGACAAAGTACAAAATGAAGATGCTGTAGTAGAGTTGAGCAATAACTTAATACTTAAAAAAATTCGTGTTGCTATGGAGCTAAAAGAGGCAGAATTGGTAATTCTTTTTGCTTTGGCAGAGGTGACATTGACGAAGAGACAAATAGGCTCACTTTTCCGTAAAGAGGGAAGTAAAAACTTTAAAGCTTGTTCAGATGAATTGCTTATGGCATTTTTAGATGGTCTTGAAGAATTTTATTATGATGGAGAAGAGGTTTAAGACTCTTCTTTTTTGTTATGCCTAATGAGTGTGGCTACTCTAGTATGATCTTGTATAATACGTCTACCCCATAAAAAACGATTTTTATAAAATCTTTTTTTATTAAAGTTTGTAATCATTACTCTCTTTCCACCAGAACTGGCATGAATGAAATTTCCATTACTTAAGTATATACCCACATGATTTACCTTTCCTAAACGTTTCTTTGTCGTATCAAAAAAGACCATGTCTCCCTTTTTTAGCTGAGAAAATTTAATATATTTTCCTACTTTTGCTTGTTCTCTAGAAACACGGGGAATAATAACTCCAATACACTGCTTATATACTTTTTGAGTAAATCCCGAACAGTCAAATGTTTTAGGACCAGTTGCACCCCATACATACTTATTACCTAAAAATTTTTTGGCATATTTTTCTACTTTAGTATTTATATTAACTATTTTTTTTAATGGTTTTTTCTTATATCTAGGTTTTAGAGTAGATTTTATTACTATATAAGCTTTGTTTAAAGGTACAGATTTTTTTTCTATAGTTTTTTTCTTATATTTAGAGGGGCTTACATAGTTACTCTTTATAAGTTTTTTTCTCACTTTTGTTTGAGTTAAAGTTATAACCCCTTGTTTAGGTAATGTATAGGTAGTCTTGTTATGAAAAATTTTTATATATGAAAATGCTAAGAACTGTACAAATAAGACACTTAGGAGAGTATTTATAATTAATTTCATCTTGTTTTTCCTTTATTAATATAAAATAACAATAAAAAACTTTGTTACCAATCATACAATAATAAATCTTTATTGTAAATTTAAGTAGATGATTTTGGAATATATATTATAATGTTATCTTAAAACATAAAAATTAACAGATAAAAATTAGTTTTACTTGAAGGAGAATTTTGATAATGATTAAATTAAACAATATATTGCTAACTTCAGCATTATTACTTACACTTACAGCATGTGGAGGAGGTGGCGATTCTAGTACTACTATTGATCCTGAAATAAAAAAAGAGTCTATAGCTAAAATTAGTAATTTTGCCTCTAACTCTGGTATAGAACCAAGTAAGCAAGATTATATAAATGCAGGTGTAGATACTAATGATTTGGCTTTTGTAGACATTGATGAATTAAACTTATTGGTTAAAAGTAAAGACACTACAGAAGTTGATAGTGAAGAAGAATTAACTGTTTTAGCACATAATATTATGGATAAGACAGCTCCAGTTATTACTATAAATGGAGCTAGTCTTATTAATGTATCATTAAATAAAAACTATACAGATGCAGGTGCGACTGCTATAGATAATAAAGATGGTGAAGTTGTAGTTAAAACAACGGGTAATGTTAATACCTCTAGTATAGGAACATATACCCTTACATATAAGGCAGCAGATAAGTTTAATAATACTTCTATAAAGAGAAGAACAGTAAATGTTGTTGCTGATACAGCACCTGTCATTCATATTTCTAAAAATTCTATAAAAGAGAAAGGTGATTTAAAGTCTATTGTAACTGTGAGCGATGATAGAGATACAAATATAGAGGTTAGTGTATCAGGAGAGACAAATACAGATGTTACAGGGCAACATCATGTAGTTTATACTGCAAAAGATAGTGCAGGTAATGAAGTAAAAAAAGAAGTTGATATTACGGTTATACCTTTTACAGTACATGAGCTTATTACAAAAGGAAAAAGTGGAGAGTTAAATGATGTCTCTTATCATGTTATAGGTGATTCTACTCGAAACTATCCAGGTAAAAATACTATTTTAGTAGATAGTTATTATCAAAAAAAACTAACTTCAAATATACAATTTTCTCATAGTTCATATGCTGGGCAACGTGTTGAATATTGGTTAGATAATAATGAGTATAAACCAGAATTATTTACAGAAGAGGAAACCTTTGCTATACTTGCTGATAAAACTCAAGTAAAAAATAAAAATCACTGTATTGTAGAATTTTCTATGGGTATTAATGATTTTATTCATGAAAATCATCTCAATAAAGCTACATTAAAAGCAAAAATAGAGAAATCGATTAAAGATTTACAGAGTAAAAATGTTCATATACTTTTGGTAAGTCCAGTACCTTACCTTAATGCTAAAGATTATCGTCCAAAAACATCAGCTATACTAAATGATATATATGAAGAGTTAAAAAGTGAACCAAGTTTAAATATATCATTTGTGAGTGGATATGATATAATGATAGATGATTATCCTAATAATACATTCAGCGATAATTTACATCCTACTGAAGTAGGGTCAAAATATTTGGCAGATGCTATATTTATGCATATAGAAAATGATGACCTCTAAATAATATTTTACATCAAAGTAATTTTACTTTGATGTATTTTTACTCTTAAAACTTTTTTATAAAAACCTCCCTATTTATCACATTTCGCTATAATTCCCAAAAATCTTTTAAAGGTAATATATGAGAGCATTACTTAGTGTTAGTGACAAAAATGGTGTAGTAGAATTTGCACAAGGTTTAGAGAAAATGGGTTGGGAAATTATCTCAACAGGTGGAACATACAAAAAGCTGTCTGAAGCTGGTGTTAAAGTGATAGAGATAGACGAAGTAACCAAGTTTCCAGAGTGTTTTGAAGGGCGTGTAAAAACACTTAACCCTTATGTTCATGGTGGGATTCTTCATAAACGTGGAGACGCAGCACATGTGGCACAAGCAAAAGAGCTTGGTGTAGAAGGTATTGACCTTGTTTGTGTAAACCTTTACCCATTCAAAGAGACCATTGAGCGTACTGAAGATTTCGGTGAGATTATAGAAAATATCGATATAGGTGGACCTACAATGGTTCGTTCGGCTGCTAAAAACTTCAATGATGTACTTATCGTAACCGATGCAAATGACTATGCACCTGTTATAGAAGCACTTGAAAATAAATCAGATGATTTAGAATTTAGACGTAATCTTATGATAAAAGCATTTGAACATACAGCATCTTATGACGCGATGATTGCAAACTACATGAACGGTCGTTTCAATAATGGTTTTGGAGAGTATCAGTTTATTACAGGTAAGAAATCTTTTCAAACACGTTATGGAGAGAATCCACATCAAGATGGTGCTTTATATGAGTTTGACAATCATTTTACCAACAACTTTAAGCAACTCAAAGGTGAGGCATCATTTAACAACATCAATGATGTAAACGGTGCTTTAAAAATTGCCTCTTCATTTGGTGATGAAAATGCAGTATGTATTGTAAAGCATGGTAACCCTTGTGGATTTGCTCTTAAAGATACACTTTTAGAGTCATACACAGAAGCACTTCGTTGTGACCCAATTTCTGCTTTTGGTGGTGTGGTTGCTGTTAATGGTATTGTGACCAAAGAACTTGCTGAGAAGATGAATGAGATTTTCTTAGAAGTTGTTATGGCAGCTGACTTTGAGCCAGAAGCATTGGAAGTATTTGAGAAGAAAAAACGTCTTAAACTTTTCTCTCAAGGTGGAACAAAACTGCTTATGTCTAAAGACTCTCATGACTTTAAGCATGTAGATGGTGGGTTTGTTTACCAAAATTCTGACTGTATCTGTGACAATGAAGTACATAATGCACATAAGAAGTCTGAACTAACAGCAACAGAGCAAGAGATGAAAGATTTAGAGATTGCTTGGAAAGTAGCTGGACTTACTAAGTCTAACTGTGTTGTTTATGTAAAAGACTCTGCAATGGTAGCTGTAGGTATGGGTATGACTTCACGTGTTGATGCTGCTCAATGTGCCTTGAAAAAAGCAAAAGAGATGGACATAGATGTAAGTGGAGCAGCAATGGCTTCAGAAGCATTCTTCCCGTTCCGTGACAGTATAGATGCAGCAGCTGAAGCTGGTGTTAAAG
>Ga0256828_1002490_pt1 | contig 10941 bp, 8 predicted proteins | sample CV88metaG_FD_185993 | JGI IMG/M metagenome (GOLD analysis project Ga0256828, IMG submission 185993) | Hydrothermal vent microbial communities from East Pacific Rise, Pacific Ocean - CV88 | ecosystem: Environmental > Aquatic > Marine > Hydrothermal vents | place: Pacific Ocean: East Pacific Rise... | reverse complement strand
AAAGGTATACTGCCACGCCAATCTGACCTCTGGGCAATGTAGCTTGTAAAACCGCCTGTATTGCTGTCGGAAATAACGGTATAGTTGATGCCTCTTTCCTTGGCAAATGCTTTCAGTTGGGCATTGTCAAGTCCCTGTACCTCTATGGCAATCACTGCCAACTTGTCTTTATATTTTTTTTGCAGGTTGATGAGGTGTGGAATTGATTTTCTGCATGGAGGGCACATATGTCCGAAAAATTCCAGAAAGACCACTTTCCCTTCAGCTCCTTTTACCTTGAGGCCGTCTTTGGTACCGGTGAACTGATGGACTTTGCCATTTACATCCGGAATGGAAAATGTCTGCTCATTGTTTGCCTGTGCCGATATGAAAAATGAAGATATCAGCAAGAGTACTGTCAGTATCTGTTTCATGTATAACCTTTTTTTGTTAGTATTATAATCATTATACATTAACGAACATGGAAAAATTGTGTAATACATTCTAAAATGGATATTTTTTAGGAGTTTGTGTGAAAAGAGCATCTAGAAGATTAAAAGGAGGAGGAAAAAATCTAGGTTAGGGAAACCGAATATTATCTAGGGGGATTTATTGGTTCCTTCTGATGCTCTTGTAGTAACATGATAGTAGCATAAGGTAAACCGAACACTAATACCCGACTATTTTTGATTTGGTTGACTTTTTGAAAATCCTATGAATACGGCTATAGAGAGGGGTGGTAATCCTATGGCAAAATTTTGGCAATGATATGAAACCTGAAGTTCAAAGAGCATTCGAACGATTGAAAGGAGGAGGGAAAAATCTAACGTTACAAAGGAGAACCAAATATATCTTGGAGGATTGAAAGGTTCCTTCCGAATGCTCTTCTTCCGAGAGTATAAAAGAAGTAGTTTAACCGAAAGCTAATAACGGATGGGTAGAATTAGGAATTAGGAATTAGGAATTAGGAATTAGGAATGAAGGATTGTTATGTTTAAAAAAATATTGATAGGCCTGGGGATATGCAGTACGGTATTGTTTGCAGACATTTCACTGGAAAAGAAAATAGGGCAAATGCTGATGGTAGGCTTTCATGGGACAAGTGCAAAGCCTGCTTCCCGGATATGTAAAGATATCCGAACCTACAATCTCGGAGCGGTGATACTGTTTGATTTTAATCCGGTGGACAAAAGCAAACCGAAGAATATCGCGAACAGAGAGCAGCTTGCCAGACTGACAAAAGAGCTTCAGGCATGTAGCCGGGACGGTAAGCTTCTTATCGCTGTCGATCAGGAGGGTGGAAAGGTTCAGCGGCTCAAAAGCAGATATGGGTTCTACGGGAAATTCCCCAAAGCTGCAGATGTTGCGAAGATGGATGGAAAACATCTCTACAGTACCTATATGAAGATGGGCAAAGAGCTTAAAAGTGTAGGAATCAACTATGACCTGGCACCGGTAGTCGATTTGGATATCAACCCTAAAAACCATGTGATACACGGATTGGGACGCTCTTTCGGGAAAGATCCTAAACAGGTGGCGGCATATGCGGCTACTTTTATGGATGCCATGCATAAAAACGGTGTTTTGACTGCTTTGAAACACTTCCCCGGTCATGGATCGTCGGTAGGCGATACGCACAAAGGGTTTGTTGACGTAACCAATCTTTGGCAGGACAAAGAGCTGCAGCCCTACAAGCTGCTGAATAAAAAAGCCGATACGGTTATGGTGGCCCATGTCTTCAACAAAAAACTGGATGCCCAATATCCCGCAACGCTCTCAAAAAAAACCGTTAACGGGCTTTTAAGAAAGAAACTGGGGTTTGATGGCGTTGTCATTACAGATGACCTGCAAATGGGAGCTATTAGCCAAAAATATACGCTTTCAGAGACTATGCGGCTCGCCATCGATGCGGGAGATGATATTTTACTGTTTGGAAATCAGCTTGACCCGCGTAAAACAGTCAGCACCAAAAGGCTGGTTGAAACAGCTATCGGGCTGGTCAAAGAGGGAAAAGTCAAGGAGGAGAGAATCAATGCATCTTACAAACGGGTGCAGGCGTTGAAGCGAAAGCTTTAAGAACTCAATCGAGTTCTTCCCTTCTGGAAACACACTCTTCCCTCAGCCCCGTGTCATAATATTGTTTTTTTAGTGTCATGGAGGGGCTCTCTCCAAAGAGTTCCCTGTAGTAGGTATTGAATCTACCCATATGCATAAACCCCCATTTATGGGCTATTCTGCTGACTGTTGTCTGGCTGGGATCGGCAGAGAGGAGATCCTGGTATGTCAAGTTGAGTTTCAAGAGTCTTAAAAAGCGTTTTGGAGGCATCCCGAAAAGGGATTTGAAACTGTTCTGTAGTGTCTGCTCGCTAATATGATACTCTTTTGCAAGGGAAGCGATATTGATATTTTTGTCCATATGCCTGTACATTTTCTTTTTGATATCCAGCGCTATCTGCTCACCTCTTGTCAATTTGTTTTCTATCGCCTCCTGGCTCTCCAGAAGTTGTGAAATATAGGTAATGACGGATTTCTCTATGGCGATACAACTCTCTTGGTTCAGGTTTTCAAGATGTTTGCTGGCGTGAAAGAGATCGCAAACCGTATGGCCGTCATGTTTGAGGTAGTGCCCTTTAAGGTAGGAGAGTTTTCTGGCCAGTACTGGAAGCGATGCCTTGTCTATACTGATGCTGCATACTTCAATGTGGTCATTGGAAAAGTAGAGGTGGTGTTTGTCATCGTCATAAATGATGATATCGCCACGTTTCAGTTTCATGGCATCAAAGCAGGCTTTGGACCTGCATGCATGGACAATACTGAGTGTGATGCAGTGCCTTGGAGGTACGATGGAGTACATTATCCCGCCTGCGCGTCGGGAATAGGATATTTGCATGGCGTTTAGCTCTAGAGCCTGGTGTTCACCCTCCAGGGCAGTAGGCAAAAAACGAAATACGCAGTGCTGTTTCCAGTTTTTTGCGCTTTTTGTCATTTTTTCATAAGTGTCAAACACCTCTTTCAGGTATCTGCCCGGTGTGAAAATAGCGGAATTTTTTATTTCGTTCTGTCTCTTTGTCATAATACTCTTCTGTATATTGTATACACGGATCATACATACAGATAGTGAATCCATAGTGAAGTCCACCCGTCAATGAATGAACTTCTGCCTGATAATCTTTCGTTATGTGTATCGTTACTGATAATATAACGCATCATAAAAAGTTTTGTCTATCCGAAAAACAAAAAATGGTAAAAAATTGCTATTAAACGAATAAAATTTTCTGTAAACAATAATTTTTTGTAACAATTTTACTCTTAGATGAATCGTTGTATAATATTTCATTGACCGACGGTCAGTCATAAAAAAGGGTAGATGTGGCGATTATTGTAAACAAAGAAGAGAAAAGAAGGAATATCGCGCTTGCATGCAGGGAGCTGCTGCTTGAACACGGTATAGACAACCTGACCATTTCCCAGATGGCAAAACGTGCGGGAGTGGGCAAGGGAACGATCTATGAGTACTTTGAAAACAAGGAAGATATTGTTTTTGAAATTATCACGACCTTTGTTGTCGAATATGAAAAAAGGCTCGAGGAGATCAGCCTCGAAAGCATGCCTGTAAAAGAAAAACTTTTCCGCTTTTTCAACCTTCTCTTTGAAAATGAAACGGCGAAGAAACATTTGATCCTCTATAAAGAGTTTCTTGCCATTTCACTGATGCGCGAGAGTGAAGAGATGCTTGCATTCAGTGAAGCGTGCAGGGAAAAATTTATCATAGTTCTTACCCGGATCATCGAGGAGGGTCAAGAGAGGGGAGAGCTAAGGGATACGCTGCCGGTTTCGGCAAGTTCCCTGCTGCTTTTTGGTACCGGCCTTGTGGTTGATTCACGTTTGAAAACAGTTGATGTGGAAAAAGAGATCACGCTTTTTCTGGAACTTGTGTGTAAAGGAGTGTAGATGAAAATGTTACTCTGGATGGTTTTGCCGCTGTTTCTCTTCGCCCAAAGTTACGGGTTGAAAAATTTTATAGACAATGCAAACCGGACAAACGGGCTGATCAAAGCCAAATCGCTTACCGTGCAATCGAAAGAGAAGGAGATAGAGGCGGCCAAGAGTGCTTACTGGCCGACTTTGGATATTGGCGGAGATTACAGTTTTGCTTCCCCAAATTCCATTGTCTCTCCCGGAGAGGTGGGCAATGCATTTATCTCTGCACAGGTGGACCTGTACGATGGTGGCAGAAAAGATGCTGTTTTGCGGGGCAAAGGGTTTGAACATGAGGCATCCCTCTTTGAAAAAGCTGCATTTGAAAAAAGCATTACACTTGAAATTGTACGGCATTACTATGGCATACAGAGTCTCAAAGCAACGCTGCAAGCCCTTCAGGAGCGTGCCAAAGAACTCAAAGCACAGATTGAGCGTGTCAAAAAATTCAAACTGACCGGTTTGGCGACGCAGGAGGAGGTGGACAAACTCCAGTCGGTCTATGACAACAACCAGTACAGCATGGAAAATACGAAACTGGCCATTGAGACGAGCAAAGAGAATTTGAAACTTATCAGCGGATTGCCGGTAGGGCATTTGAAACGAAACTACTTTCTGGAACCAAAAAAGGTTCGTTTCGAGTGGTTTGAAACGATTAAAATACTTCAGGCAAATGCCAGGGCAGTCGGAGAAAATGTCAAGGCGATCGATGCCGGGTATATGCCGCAGGTTACGCTCTCAGATACGTATCATAAATCACATTTTGATGATCTTGTTCCCATTCCAGGCGGCAGTAACGGCTTTTTGACCGACCATCAGAACAGCGTGGGTGTTGCTGTACATATGAGACTTTTTGACAATGGAAAAATGTCTAAAGAGAGTGAAGCAGTGAAGTACCGGAAAATGGCACTGCTTTCCCGGCTGGAGCAGGCAAAAAAAGAGCAGCGTATGCATTTCAGTCTGGCGAAACACAACCTGCATACGACCAAAGCGAAAATGAGAAGTGCCAAATCTGCCCTCAAGGCGGCGACAAGTACCTACCGTGTACTCAAACAGAAATTTGAAGTGGGGCTGGTAGACGATATCGCTTTCCTCGATGCGCTTGCGGCCAAAACCCTGGCAGAGTCACGCTACAGGGAGTCGGTCTATGATTATGAAGTCAAGAAATCCATTTATTATTATTATGCGGGGAAAGACCCCAAGGAGTTTATACGATGACAAGAATTAAAATTCAGTACAGTGGAGCACTCAATGCAGAATCTTAAAAAAACAGTACTGTGTCTGATACTTCTGGCGGTGAGCCTTCACGCAGAAGAGATTTACGCAACATTCACTGTGGAAGCTTCGCAGCATGCTGACCTGGCGTTTACCTCCAGTGGTACTGTAGAGCGGGTGAATGTCGATGTGGCTTCCGTGGTAAAAAAAGGGGAGATCCTTGCCGAGCTGAACAATGCCGACCTCAAGGCGGCGCTGGATATTGCAACGGTGGCACGGAAATATGCCCGGAGAGATTACGAACGGCAGGTCAAGGTGAAAAAACTGGTCGATGCCTCGCGGTTCGATACCTATGCTTTCAAGTATGAGAACAGCAAGGCAAAGGTGGCATACCAACAGGCGCTGCTGGACAAAACAGAGCTCAAAGCGCCGTTTGACGGTGTGATCTATGCCAAAAGTGTGGAAGTGGGAGATGTGGTCTCCGGTGCGATGATACGTACGGTCATGAAGATACAGAGCCTCAAAAAGAGAAAACTGCTGCTTGCGGTGGACCAAAAGTACTGGAAAGTACTGAAAGCCGGATTGACGTTCCGCTACCATGTCGACGGAGACAAGCGTACCTATACCGGAAAGATCAGCAAGGTCTATCCGTATGCGGACAATGCCAACCGGAAGATCCGGGCGGAGATAGAAGCGGAAAATTTCACTCCGGGGCTTTTTGGCGATGGCTATATTCTGCTTCCCGATGCAAAGTAGGGTGTTTAGATGTATAAATTAGCCATAAACAGGCCGATTGCGACACTGATGTATGTTTTTACCCTGGTGATCTTTGGTTGGCTGAGTTTCAAAAGTATGCCCTCGGCGCTTTTCCCCAATGTCGATTTTCCGATGGTGACCATCAAGACGATCTATCCGGGAGCGGAAGCGAGTACGGTAGAGTCGCAGGTGACGGACAAGATAGAAGAGGCGATCTCGCGCATAGGCGGGGTAGATGCCATTACTTCTACCAGTTCCGAAGGGGCTTCCGTGGTGATGGTCAAGTTCTTTCTGGAACGTGATATCAACGAAGCGACCAACGATGTGCGAGACAAAGTCTCAGCCGTCGTACTTCCCAAGGATGCCAAAACCCCGCTGGTGAGCAAACTCGATATTGGCGGCGCACCGGTGGTCAATGTCTTTTTGACCGCCAAAAAAGATACCATCAAGAACCTGATGCTCTTTGCCGATGAAAAGGTCAAGCCCTCCCTGCAGAAGATCAACGGTGTGGGTGCCATCAATATCATCGGTTACCGTGACCGGGAGATCAAGATCTTCCCCGATATCCGGATGCTGAATAAATTCGGCATTACCGTCAGGGAACTCAACAGTATCGTTGCGCGTGAAAATGTGAAGATCGGCGGGGGTAAACTGATCAGCAAAACCAAAGAGTTTATCCTTAAAACCAAAGCGGATGCTTTGAGTGTGGAGGAGTTGAAAAACATCATCATCAAAGACGATATTCGCCTCAAAGATGTTGCAAAGGTAGAAGATACCCTCAGTGACCCGGACAGTTACGCTTCCTACAATGGTACTCCGGGTGTCATGCTCGAAGTCCAGAAAATTTCCGGCACCAATACGCTGGAGATCGTCCAACGTGTCAAAGAGGCAGTTCCCGGACTTCAGCAAATGGCCGGTGAAAAGTACGGAGTAGAGATCCTTCAGGATACAACCCCGTTCATTATCCACTCGCTCAAAGATGTGGAGTTTGACCTGGTTTACGGCGCGTTTCTTGCCGTGATTATCATTTTCGGCTTTTTGCGGAATTTTACCATTACGGTTGTTTCTGCCCTCTCCATCCCCATCTCCATCATGGGTACGATCGCGCTGATGAATTTTATGGGATTTGACTTGAACAAAATGACGCTGATCGGGCTGACACTCTCCATCGGGATCATCATCGACGATGCCATTGTCGTGCTGGAAAATATCTACAAAAAAATGGAAGCGGGTATGGGCAAGTTCGAGGCGGCGGTAGAGGGGGTCAAAGAGATGGCGTTTGCCATTCTGGCCATCTCTGCCATGCTGCTTGCCGTGTTTATTCCTGTAGCCAACATGAGCGGGATCGTCGGAAAATTTTTCGAGAGTTTTGCCATGACGGTCGGTTTTGCCGTTGTCATCTCCTATACCGTTGCCATGACCTTTATGCCGAGCCTGAGTGCCAGGGTGCTGCACCGGGGAGAGAGCTGGTTTTACAATATTACAGAGCCTTTTTTCAAAGCGATGGAAAAAGTGTATGATGTGACGCTGAAGCTTGTACTGCGTTTCAAGGTACTTACGCTCATTCTCATTTTTGCCCTCTTTGTCGGTTCTCTGAGCCTCTTTCCGAAGATCGGTATGGATTTTATTCCCAAGGAGGACAAGGCGGAATTTGAAATTAAACTGCGTGCCCATCCGGGTATTTCGCTTGCAGAGATGATCAAAGAGTCCAAAAGCATTGAAAATATGGTCAGAAAAGACAAAAATGTCGCCTTTACCACATTGAGTGTCGGGTACAACTCCGTCAAAGAGAAGAACAAAGCGCTGCTCTATGTCAAACTGACCCCCAAAGACAAAAGAAGTATCGGCCAGGAGCAGATCATCCAGAATTTCAGGGACCAGCTCAAGCCTTATCAGAAAAAGATGTATATTACCGCTGCGGCGATACCGAATATCAAAGGGGCGGGGGTATCGGTACCGTACCAGATCGTGCTGAAATCCGACTCGTTCAAAGACCTTGAAGTTGCCAAAGAGAAGCTGGTTGCCTATCTTGCCAAGAAAAAAGGTTTTGCAGATATCGATACCAATATGGATGAGGGAAAACCTCAGATCGATATCACTATTTTAAGGGAAAATGCCAACCGTCTGGGTATCTCCGCTTCACAGATCGCCCAGGCGATCTCCATTGCTTTCTCCAGTGATCTGGAGATCTCCTATTTTGAAGAGAAGGGGAAACAGTACAACATTACGCTCCGTTTTGACGATGCGCACAGGGTAAGCCTGAAAGATCTTAAAAAGATACAGCTGCGGGCAGCCAACGGTAAACTGGTCTATCTCGACGGGTTGGTACAGTTTGTCAAAAACAAGTCCATTGCAGCGATCTACCACTATGACAGGCAGCGGCAGGTAACGGTTTACTCCGACCTCTTCGGGCTCGACCTTGGTGGGGCGGTTAAGTACACCAAAGCAGGCATAGACACACTGCTGCCACCGGGTGTAAGCTATAAATTTACAGGATTTGCCGAAGAGATGGTCAAAACAAACAAAGCCTTCGGTGCAGCATTGGGACTCTCGGTGATCCTGATGTTCATCATTCTTGCCATTCTCTACGAGTCTCTGATACAGCCGGTCATCATTATGATGGCGTTGCCGCTGAGTATTATTGGGGTGATGATAGCACTCTTCCTGACCGGAGAGCACTTCTCGCTCTTTGTCATGATCGGCTTTATGCTGCTGATGGGAATGGTCGGTAAAAATGCGGTCCTGCTGGTGGACTTTGCCAATGAAGCGGTCGCCAGGGGAAAAGATGCCAATGCGGCGCTTTTGGAAGCGGGAGAGAAAAGGCTCAGGCCTATTCTAATGACCACGATCGCAATGATCTTTGCCATGCTCCCGCTGGCACTGAGCCACTCTCTGGGAAGCGAAACAAAAGCGCCGATGGCGATAGCGGTCATCGGAGGTCTTGTCAGTTCCATGGTACTGACACTGCTGATCGTCCCTGTGATCTACAGAATGATCAACCCTCTGGATAGATGGTTGCGAAAATGGTATGAGGGGAAGATAGGGGAGTGAAACATGGGGAACGGATTGTGATTGTCACCCTCCCTTTTTTTGCTTCCAATAATAGTACAATACACCCCTTAACGGTGCGTGAATACGCACCCTACACATTGTGTATGTGATTGACAGATGTTAAAATATGGTTGATCCTGTAGGGTGCGTAACCACGCACCTTCAAAATAGGCAAATGACACAACCAAACACATGCATGAAAATCTGATATATTAACGGTGCGTGAATACGCACCCTACACATTGTGCATGTGATTGACAGATTTTTTCCTCGTCCATATCTCCCGATATGGAATGCATACCCTAAGCCCAATAAATTGATAAACCCTAAGTCGCTACAATAACCCATGGGAAGAAGCAGATACAAAATATATGAACCGGCATACCCTCATTTTATTCCGGGAAGCAGTGCAGAGGATCATTAGAAAGAATGGGTAGCATTGGCATCACCTCCAATTTCCTATTTCGATTTTTGGGAACGATTCTATCCATCCAAGAGCGATTTTTTGTGCTATAATACATCAATAACAACTTCTAGGGAGGCTACCATGCGTAACGAACCGTTATCATTTTACGATGGCATCATTACCATCGATGCAGACATCTGTAATGGCAAGCCTACCATACGGGGGCAACGCATTACCGTACAGACCATCTTGGAGTTCTTGAGTGCCGGAGAGAGTAGCGAAGAGATACTCAGACAGTACCCGACACTCACCCCTGAGGATATTCAGGCATCGCTCAGTTTTGCCTCAAAGCTCATGGGACAAAAATATACTTTGCAAAAGATAGCCTAACGCTATGCAGCGCTATATCGTCGATGCAAATTTACCTTACTACTTTGCATTATGGCAAGATAAACGCTTTGAGCATGTCATTGACATTGACCCACACATGAAAGACTCTGCCATCTGGTCGTATGCCAAAGAGCATGGACTGACCATCATCACCAAAGATGCGGACTTTTCAGATCGTATGCTTTTACAGACACCACCACCCAGAGTCATTCACATCAGACTGGGCAACATGAAAATGAAAGCCTTTCATCAGGCTATCACCCATATCTGGGATGATGTGGTAAAATTAAGTCAAACACACAAACTTGTTAATGTCTATCTTGATAAAATTGAGGGGATAGGATAGCACTTTTTGAATGTGTATTTTACCCGTAGGGGGTTACCCTTGATGGCAAAATGATCTCTCTGTTCAAGAATGATCTTGGCGGCAATGAAATTGAGCCTTCTGTTTTTTTGTGTTTGGCATTGGCATCACCTCGTATAAAATACACCCCTTAACGGTGCGTGAATACGCACCCTACACATTGTGCATGTAATTGACAGATTTTAAAATATGGTTGTTCTGGTAGGGTGCGTAACCACGCACCTTCAAAATAGGCAAATGACACAACCAAACACATGCATGAAAATCTGATATATTAACGGTGCGTGAATACGCACCCTACACATTGTGCATGTGATTGACAGATGTTAAAATATGGTTGATCCCGTAGGGTGCGTAACCACGCACCTTCAAAACAGGCAAACAATACAACCAAACACATGCATGAAAATTTGATATATTAACGGTGCGTGAATACGCACCCTACGCGAATAAAAACACAATATGTCAATCGGTTTTGTAAAATGATGAATATTGCCATTTTTCGGGATCATCTGTGTATTGGTGTTTTACCGGATTGTGGTATATATATTGCATTTTTTCATGCATGTCTTTGTCATTTCTGATGGTGTGTTCATAAAATCTTTTTTGCCATACCGGTTTCATGCCTCTTTTACATCTGCTTAATGACTGCTCTAAATGGGCATAATACTTTGTTTCACAATGTCGTGTAAAATGCCGTTTTATGGCAGAAACGATCTTGGGGTACTCTTTTGAACACTTTGGTGTGATGATCATATGAAAATGGTCAGGCATGATGACAATAGCATTGATGTGGTAATCA
>Ga0256828_1002489_pt1 | contig 10944 bp, 10 predicted proteins | sample CV88metaG_FD_185993 | JGI IMG/M metagenome (GOLD analysis project Ga0256828, IMG submission 185993) | Hydrothermal vent microbial communities from East Pacific Rise, Pacific Ocean - CV88 | ecosystem: Environmental > Aquatic > Marine > Hydrothermal vents | place: Pacific Ocean: East Pacific Rise... | reverse complement strand
TAGAAGTTCTCTATTTATTTCTTTTTCTCCACTCTTTTTCAAACTTTTTACGTTTTAAAATAGAGAGTTTTTCAATAAAGACTTTACCTTCTAAGTGATCCATTTCATGCTGTAATGCAATGGCTAAAAATTCATTGTTTTCAATGGTCTGTTTTTTGCCATGTCGGTCTTGATACTCTAGTACAATATGTTCGGCACGCTCAATATCTTCGTAGACCCCAGGGATGCTAAGGCAGCCTTCTTGATGTTTGCATGAACCCTCTTTGGTTAGAAAAATAGGGTTGATAATCTCTAAGGTATCCTCTTTTTTGATAATAACATCATCAGAATCATCCTCAGGTAGATTGATAATCAATGCTCGTTTAGCCACACCTATTTGGATGGCAGCCAATCCCACACCTTTTTTACTAAGCATGGTATCGTACATATCATCAAGTAGGGTGTGTAGCTCTTCATTGAACTCGGTTACCTCTTTAGAGATTTGCTTTAGACGCTTGTCTGGATAGATAACTATATCTTGAACCATTGAGAACCTTAGCTAAAACTTTTTGTTAAGATTTGGTCAATAAGCCCATATTCCATTGCTTCTTCTGACGACATAAAGTTATCTCTTTCGGTATCTTTTTCAAGCTGTTTCGCCTTTTTACCACAGTTATCAGCCATGATTTTGTTAAGCGTATCTTTGAGTCGTTGAATCTCCTCAGCTTGAATTTGAATATCGGTCGATTGCCCTTGAGCCCCACCTGATGGTTGGTGAATCATGATTCTTGCATTTGGAAGAGCATAACGTTTCCCTTTTGCACCTGATGAGAGTAAAAAAGCACCCATTGAGGCAGCTTGACCAATACAGATGGTGACAATGTCAGGCTTAATGTAGTTCATGGTGTCAAACATCGCCAAACCAGAGGTGATTACCCCACCTGGAGAGTTGATGTAGAAGTAGATGTCTTTGTCAGGGTCTTGTGCCTCTAGGAAAAGAAGTTGAGCCACAATGGTTGACGCCACTTGGTCGTTTACTTCGCCACTCATCATAATAATTCTGTCTTTTAGTAGTCTAGAGTAGATGTCATACGATCGCTCACCACGACCTGTCTGCTCTACAACGTAAGGAATATAACTCATTAATAGTACCTTTTAGTATAATAATTTAATTGTTAGGAGAATACACTTTTTTTACTTAGAAATGTATTGGGCTTTGAAAGCTAAGCTACCTTTTTACTACTTGTGAATAAGTAGTAAAAGGTAGAAGAGGGATTGTTTGTAATTATTGCTCAATACCAATAATTTTTGCAAAGAGTTTATCTTCAATCATTCCCATTTTAACAGCAGGAAGAAGATTATTCTCTTGGTAGTATTTAATTACCTCTTGTGGGTCTTGACCACTCATCATCGCTTCGTAGTAGATAGTTTGAGATACCTCTTGGTCATTAACAGCAACATCTTCTTTTTTAGCCAAGTAGTCAACTAGGAAAGTAGCTTTAACAGAGTTTGTAGCAGTCTCTCTTACGCTCTCTCTAAGTTCGTTTATTTTCTCTTCGTTGTCTTTATATTCAGCCAACTCCTCTTCGCTCATCTCTCTTGCTTTGTTGTTGATTTGAGCATCAATCTCTTGTTCAACAATATTTTGAGGAAGGGCGAAGTCATATTTTGCTACCAATGCTTCAATTAGTTCAGGTTTAAGTGTCTCATTGTAGAGTTTAGAAATTTTCTCAGATTTAATCTGTTCAGCTAGTTTCTCTTTAACTGTCTCTGCTGTTGCATTCTCATCGTTTGGAATAAGTTTTTTAACCATCTCTTCATCAAGCTCAGCTTCTGTTTTTTCTTTGATGTCATTGAGTGTTACTGTAAATACAGCCTCTTTTCCAGCAAGGTCAGCAGCTTGGTAATCTTCAGGGAAAGTAACTGTAATATCTTTGGTCTCTTCAATTTTCATCTTTACCATTTGGTCTTCAAAACCTGGAATAAATTGACCTGAACCAATCACAAGATCAAACCCTTCAGCTTTGCCACCGTCAAACTCAACACCATCAACTTTACCTACAAAGTCAAAGTTTGCTTGGTCACCCTCTTTTAAGGCTCTTTTTTCTGCAGGTGCAGTATAAGGAGCATTGTTTTCAAGTAAAGTTTTTAGTTTCTCTTCAATTTCTGAATCTTCAACAGTTGGTTCATCATATTTTGGAGCAAGTTCTTTATAACCTTCTGCTTCAATAGTTGGTCTAAGAGATATAGTTAACTCAACGTTAATTTTGTCATCTTCTTTATCATATTTTTTAAATGCTGGGTCAGCAATAATATCTGCTGTATTAATATCCAGTTCTTTTTTAGCTTGCTCAAGAATCTCTTGAACTGCTTCATTTTCAGCATCTTGTTGAAGTTGCTCTCCATACATCTGCTTAATTTTAGCCACAGGTACTTTACCTTTTCTAAAACCATCAACAGAAGCAGTCTTAGCTATCTTCTTAGCTGCCTTGTCTAAGTTTTTTTCGATGTCATTTTCATCAATAGTTGCTACTACTAATACGTTTGCTGCATCAGTTTTTGTTGCTGTAATATTCATTACAATCCTTTATTCCAAAATAATTTCAGAATTTTAGCAAAAATAGGCTAAAAAGCTTTATAAAATAGAGAATATTCTTAAGGTTTATGGTGATAATTAACTATATAATGTTTAAAAGAGAGTGATTTATGAATAATGTTTAAAAGAGAGTGGTGCGGATGAGAGGACTCGAACCTCCACGCCGTGAAGCACCAGATCCTAAGTCTGGCGTGTATACCAATTTCACCACATCCGCATAAGTGGTACACCCGTCAGGATTCGAACCTGAGACCCTCGCCTTAGAAGGGCGATGCTCTATCCAGCTGAGCTACGAGTGCACGATAAATATAATACTTAAATCAAATGGTACGCCAGAGAGGACTCGAACCCCTAACCCTCAGATCCGAAGTCTGATGCTCTATCCAGTTGAGCCACTAGCGCTTCTTCATTTGGGAGGTTTCCCCAATAAATACCAATGGGGTAGATGACGGGGCTCGAACCCGCGACAACCTGTGCCACAAACAGGTGCTCTACCAACTGAACTACATCTACCATCAATGCTTTGATTTAACTATTATATTGAAATTTTAAATATCTAAATGGTCGGAGTGAAAGGACTCGAACCTTCGACCCCCTGGTCCCAAACCAGGTGCGCTACCAGACTGCGCTACACTCCGAAACTGTTTTAACAGATAAGGTCTATCTGAAAAAGGAATGCAATTATAGGCAAAAAAGAATGCTATGTCAAGAGATTTTTACAATTTATACTTTTTTTTTGAAAATTATTTTTTATCCCTTAATTCTTTGCCTCTATTTATCGTCGTCTATAGGACAAAGCTTCTAAGAGATGAGACTTCTTTATGGGGCTAGATTGTTCTAGGTCAGCAATGGTTCGGGCTACTTTTTTAATGGAGGCGATACTTCGGTGTGAGAGGGAAAATTTTTCAATGGCTTTAAAGAGAATTTGTTCAGATTCAGCTTCTAACTGACAATAGTTATCCACTTCATTCTCTTTAAGTTTTCCATTTAAATTTTTTTGACCTCGCTTCTTTTGTTGTATGAAAGCTTGGTTGACTAAGGCTTTTAGCTCTTTAGAGGAGTAGTCTTTTTTGTCATTCATATTTATCTCTTGCATCACCACAAATAAATCGATTCGATCCAAGAATGGGTCGGAGAGTCTGTTTTTGTAGCGTTTTATCTCTTGTTCCGAACAGCGACACGCTTTCTTTTTAGACAACGCATTGCCACAGGGACAAGGGTTCATGGCTGCTACAAACATAATATCGGCTTCATATTCTACTTTGGAGTTGACCCGTGAAATGTTAACTCTTTTGTCTTGTAATGGTTCTCTTAGGGCTTCTAAGATGGTTTTTGAGAAGTGTGGGAGCTCATCAAAAAAGAGGATTCCATTGTGGGCTAAGGCAACCTCACCGATACGTGCTTTGTATGACCCTCCTCCAAAAATAGAAGCAGAGGTGGCTGTGTGGTGGGGGGAACGCATGGGGCGTTTGGCTTTAAAGTCGGGGATTGTTCCTTCTAAAAATTGATGTTTGGCGATAGTGAGCATCTCTTGTTCGAGTAGGGGAGGCAGGATGTCTTTGAGCCGTTTGGCAATCATGCTCTTCCCACAGCCTGGGTTTCCCTCCATCATGAAGTTGTGCATTCCAGCTGCTGCAATAAGGGCAGCTCGTTTGGCAACGGTTTGCCCTTTTACATCTTCAAAGTCAGCTGTTATCTCAACATAATCATAATAGGTGGTATTGTCAATACTTAGGCTATCAGCTTGGTAGCTAAACGCTGTGATGGATGCATTAAACTCTTTACTTTTAAATAGTTTAATGGTTTCGCTCAGTGTCTCTACGGCTATAAACTCTACTCCCCCAATGTGACTGAGGTGTGGCATAGCAACCTTAGGGACAATGGCACGTTTTAACAACCCCTGCTCTTTAAGTGAAAGAATAATGGGAAAAAGGGTCGAGCTAGATTTTACTTTACCATCTAGACCTAACTCTCCAAAGACAAATAGCTCTTTCTCCTCTATGGACTCTTTATGTAATGCATTAAGTAGGGCAATGGAGAGGTCAAAGTGTGTACCACTCTTCTTAAGGTCTGAGGGGCTTAGGTTAATAGTTATTTTTAATGGGGGAAAGATGAAATTGTTAGTAAGTAAAGCAGACTTTACACGCTCTTTGGCTTCTTGAATGTCCGAACTTGCCAACCCTACCACAGCAAAACCTGGTAGCCCTTTGGTAAAGGTGGCTTCTACTTCAATAATTTTAGCCGAGAGACCATCTAGGGTGGCACAGGTCAAATGGTTTACTATGGTTTTGTTATTACTTTTGGTCTGTTTGGGTGGAAGCGTACCACTATTATTATTTTTGCTCATGGTTTATTTTAACATAAAAAAATAATTTATGTTAATAATATGTCAAATTGTAATGTTTTTTGAGTTTTACTATTTAAAAACTCTCTTTTATATAAAGTGCGTATTAAAAGTTAAAAAAGATATTAGATTTATGAGGAGAATAGATGATATAATATTTTTTTAGTAAAAATAAGGCAAATAATATGTTATTTAAATACAAAGGTATGACACGACAAGGTAAAAGTGCTAAAGGGAGTATTGAAGCTTCTAGCATGGATGAAGCCAAACAGAAGTTGAAGGGTCAAGGTATCTACTATCAAGATATTTCTGAAACGGCTCAGATTACCATGAAAAACTTTTCACAACGGGAGATGCCCGGACCTCTGCTCTCCTCTTTTGCAAAAGAGTTATCTTCTTATCTTAACTCAGGTATGACGGTTTTAACAGCCATTAAACTGATTGAGGGGCAACATAAGAAAGAGAAAAAGTACACCTCTTTTCTAGCGTCGCTTCGTACCATGATTGAAGAGGGAAAATCACTCTACAACGCATTGGCAACACAGTCGGTCTACTCCATGCCCGATTTCTTTTTACAGAGTATCAACGTCGCTGGACAGAGTGGTAAGATGATTCCTGTGTTAATTCAAATGGGAACATTTTTCTCTTCTCAAGCCAAAGTAAAAAAACAGGTGAGTAATGCAATGGCGTACCCACTCTTTATTTTTATTGTAGCCATTTTAATGACAGGCTTTTTAATAGCCTTCGTTGTGCCTAAGATTACAGGTATTTTTGAAGATACAGGACAAGAGCTTCCTGAGATTACACAGTTTGTTTTAGGTGTGAGTGATTTTTTAACGGCCAATTGGATATTTTTAGTTGCAGGATTTTTTATTACCGTGATTGGGTTCAAATCAGCCTATAAATACTCAGATACTTTTAAAAAGCTCTACGATGGGCTAATGTTAAAGATGCCTGTGATTGGTGACTTAATTCAAAATCATGAACTGGGACGTTTCTCCTACATCTTGTCGCTTATGTTAGACTCAGGGGTCTCCTATGCCCATGCTGTGAAGTTGGCAACGACTACTTTTGCAAATGCGATGATGAAAGAGAGTTTTGAGTCGGCTGCTGAACGGGTGATTGAGGGAAATAAACTTTCACACTCTTTGCAACGAGGAAAAGGGGTTCTGCCAAAACGAAACTTTATGCAGGCCTTGGCACTGGGTGAAGAGTCGAGTGAGGTGGCAAGTATTTTGAGTAATGTGGCTGCTCTGTACCGTGAAGAGAATGATGATAAACTCAAAATGTTACTCTCACTCTTAGAACCCTTTATGATGCTATTCATTGGTCTTGTGGTTGGGGTTATTGTGGCAGCGATGCTATTGCCTATCTTCTCAATGAACTTAGGCTCTTAGTAGTTTTTTGTTACAATCTCTTTTAGGAGAAAATAATGGCAAAGAAACAACGTTTTAGAGATTTAAAGCAGAATAGGGTAACTGATAATACTACTTCTGTTAAAAAGATAGCAAAACCAGCAATTCCTTTTGCTGGTAATGGAGTAAGAGCCAAAGCATTTTTAACCGATATTTTTATGCTCTTTATGCCCATTATGTACATCGTTATCTATTTGGTAATGGAGGGGCGAGAGGGAGCTTCTCACGATAAACTTTTGGCTTGGACATACGTTATGGTACCTTTTTTAACCATTATCACTATTTTTATGCTCATGGACTCAGGGCGAACACCAGGGGCTAGGTCACAAGGTTTAAAGGTCATAGACATTAACACTTTAGAGAAACCCTCTTTTTTCTCAACAGTTTTTAGAAACGTAACCCTGCTCTTTACGATGTTTATTCCTCCCTTTTGGTTACTTCCTTTCTTTAGAAAAGATGGCAGAATGGTACATGACTACCTAAGTGCAACGTGTGTTATTAAAGAGTCAGCTGGTTCAGCATCCAAATCTAATTAATGCATTTAATCCTCTCTCTTTTCTACTTTGCCTATTTTGCATTGGTAGGTGTCTACGTTATGTTTATGCCCAACGCCTTAGTCGGGTTAGGGTATAGTAAATTTGATGTAGGAATTATCTGTACGTCAGCCCCTTTTATGCGTTTTCTACTTCCTTTCATATTTAAGTATTATGTTAACCTAACTCATAGAGTCTATCTCATTGCATTGCTCCTAACCTTTGTTAGTGCATCACTTTTTACTGTAACAGCAACCAGTTTCTATTGGCATCTTCTTGCCAACTTACTCTTTGGTGGTGCGATGGGGATTATTTTACCTTTTGTGGAGACTATCTCGTTACAGCAACTCTCTAAATCGATGTATGGGAAAATCCGTCTTTCAGGTTCGGTAGGCTTTATTTTAGTGGCGTTATTACTAGGAGAACTTGAACCTACACCAATGGAAACCATCTACTACTTATCTTTTATGGGCTTTGTATCACTGCTCTTTGGTTATTTTGTCTTACAGTACGATAGCCATCATGAAGAGAGTAATAACGTCTCAGACAAGGAGTTTTCACTACAAAAATATTGGGCGTTTTGGACAAGTATCTTTTTGATGCAAGTTGCGTTTGGAGGGTTCTATACATTCTTTACCATCTATGAAGAGGAGCAGGGGCTTAGTAGCACACTTATCTCGTACCTTTGGAGTTTTGGGGTCATTTGTGAAATTGCCATGCTCTATTTTCAAGGAGGACTGCTTCAACGTAATTTGTTAACCATTTTAAAGGTCGCAACGCTCATTACAGCCTTTAGATGGTTACTCCTATACCTTTACCCTGCTTCGCTCTTTGTAACCTTTACAAGCCAATCTATGCACGCTGTAAGTTTTGCACTCTACCATACAGCAGCCATTACTTATGTGTTCTCACTTTATAAACAAAAGAGGTTGGCTCAACAGTTCTTTTTAGGAATCTCTTTTGGGTTAGGGGGAGCATTTGGTTCACTCTTAGCAGGTTATATATATGGGGAGTATCTGTTTTTAGTAGAGTCGTTCATTACCTTAGGTGCTTTTGGAATGTTGTTGGTGCATACTCGGCGTAAGAGGCAAAAAAAGGTGTAATTTATGATAAATATAACGAGGTCAAAGCCGTCGATTCCACCTATGCAAGTCGCATATTCAGAATCGGCGTGTTTAGACTCGAATTAGTAGTTTAGTCGTCGGATTTTTTAGAGGTGGCTACTTCTCCACGTTCTACGCGTTGTGCAAATTCAGTTTGAACACCTTCTGCTAAATCTTTAGCTTGTGCTACCCACTCTTCTCTCTCTACTCTTCCTGGGAAAGACATGGAGTTATCTAGCCATGAGACCTCTTCGGCTGTTAAGTTTGCAATCTGCTCAAAGTGATAGATACCTATCTCATTGAGTACTCCCTCTAATACTTTACCCACACCTTTAATAAGTTGAAGGTTATCTTTTTTCCCATTTCGTGGTGCTGTAAGTAAAATAGGTTGTACCCCAACACTTTTTGCTTCTTCTAATTCTACTGATGCTTCTGCTTTGAGTTCAGCTTCTGTTGTTGCTGTAGGTGTGCTTGTGCTTTCAGCACTATTGTTGCTCATCAATGTTGATGCTTCAGCTGTGGCAGTAATTCCGTTATTGTCCAGATGAAGCTCATGACTATTTACTCTCTCTTCGTTAGATTGAGTTTGCTCTTTAGAACAACCTGCTCTTCCAAGTAGATACCCAATAATTCCTCCGAGTAATGCTGCCAAAATAAGGCAAATGATAATTTGTGCTGCAACTTCTAACATTTTATTCTCCTTTAACTTTAAATTCAACACGACGGTTACGTCGTTTATTCTCTTTGGTATCATTTGATACAAGTGGTTTACTCTCTCCATAACCTATAGCACTCAATCTATTGGCACTAATTCCTAAGTCAATTAACTTCTGTTTAACTGTGTCAACACGTTTTTGAGATAGGGTTTGATTGTACTTTTCATCTCCATCACTATCTGTGTGACCACCAATTTCAACATTTATGGTTGTATGCTTTTGTAATACAGTGGCAATATGGTTTATGGTAGCGATACTTTTAGGTGTTAATTGAGCTTTATTTACAGCGAAGTTAATGTTTTCAATGTCAATAATTTTTTTAATTTCAGCTTCAATGTCAAGTGCCTCTTGAGCTGCTTTTTCTTGAGCTACTTTTGCTAATTGGGCTTGCTCTTGTGCCAGTTTTTCTGCGTCAGCTTTCTCTTGGGCTAACTTTAGAGCTTTTTCCTCTTCAGTTTTTTTAGCATCTGCTTGTTCTTGAAGAAGTTTTGCTGCATCTAACTCTTCTTGGGTTGGCGTAGGTAGAACAATATTCGTGTTGTTGGTATAGCTTAGTTTACTAGCTTGAAGAAGTTTTTCCATGTTTGCTTCTGCCTCTTTACTCTGAACGGTTCCTTCTACAGTTAGTTTCTCTCCATCATACGCAATAAAGCCATCGGTGTAGTATTGATTAAGTGCTTCTACTAAAATGGTACTCACATGAATAGCATTGTCTCCTGCGATAAGCTTTTCATCTATATCTATTGTAGATTGAAGAGCTGTATTCCCAATTCTACTGGTTAAAGTGCCAACTTCTGTTTGTGACTGAAATAGACCCTCTAGTGAGAGTGCATCATTTGCTTTGCTTATTTTAAAGTGAATCGGTTTACTTGGAATAGTGACAACTTTAGTATTATTTACCGTAGCAAGGGTTGAGTTAGCAAGTAGGGTGTTTATAGCATCTTTATCATTATTACTATTTACTGTCCCCTCAACGATTAATTGGTTATTGTGATATTGAATAGAACCATCTACATAGCTAGTAGTAAATAGAGGAATAATTTTTTCAGTTAAGGTAATTGCTTCTGGGTTACCTTTTAGTGCTTTGTTGAGATTTGTAATATCATCAACACTATTAGTACCTAATGCATCTTCTATCTTCTCTAGCTCTTCTTTGGTTGAAAAGTTTCCTGTGAGTTGGTATCCGTGGTCATCTTTTTTTAGATAGTAGTCAATGGAGGTTTTTTTTATCTCACTACTTATTGTTGTTACCCCATTACTTTTTAATCTGTTTTCACGCCCTTTAGCGATGTCATCACTGTGACACCAAGTACATAAAATAATTAAAAGAAGCAGTAAAAATAATAAAATTGGAATTAATTTACTTCTGCTCATTTCTTCTCCTTTTTTACAAAAATAGACCTATGTTAAGTGATAAGTCTTTTAATTATAATGTGTTAGAGATAAAGTTTGCTTAAAACAATCTTTTTAATTTATGAGTGTAGAAAAGTAAATGATATTATAATGATTTTTTATGTTAAATATAATGAGAGAGACTCCCTACCATTTGAGTGTAGGGAGAAAAGGGTTATGCCATAAATACTACAGGAGTGATAATTGGGTAGCGTCGTTTGGTACGAACAATAAACTTACGCACAATTCCAGCAATTTCGTCTTGAATCGCTTTTGGGGTTGCGACTTGTTTCTCTTCTGCATTAATGAGGAATGTATCAATAATATTTTCAATCTCATGACCAAAACGTTTCGCCTCTTTATCAGGTACAAGCCCACTAGAACTAATGACAGCTTTACCTATAAGTTTTTTAGTTGACTTATTCACCTGCATTGCAATGTTAACAATACCGTCAAGAGAGAGTTTCTGTCTATCTTCAATAACATCGGCTTTAATCTCTTTGTTATTTTGGTTGTCAATGTAACTCTTACCTGTCTTAACGGTTTTCACCTTTTTAAGATACTTGGTGGTAATCTCAATTTGGTCACCATCACTCATAAGTAGAATATTTCGACTGTCTACCCCACACGCAATGGCAGTTTTTGAGTGTTTATGAATATGGTTGTACTCACCGTGAACAGGTAAGAAGAATTTAGGCTGAATCAATCGTAAAATAAGCTTCTGCTCCTCTTGTCCTGCGTGACCTGAAACGTGAATGTTCTCAAAATCTTTGTAACGTACGGTTACCCCTGCTTTGACCAGTTTGTTCATGAGTCCTGAAACAGACCCCTCATTTCCTGGAATTGCGTGAGCTGAGATAATAATG
>Ga0256828_1002488_pt1 | contig 10947 bp, 8 predicted proteins | sample CV88metaG_FD_185993 | JGI IMG/M metagenome (GOLD analysis project Ga0256828, IMG submission 185993) | Hydrothermal vent microbial communities from East Pacific Rise, Pacific Ocean - CV88 | ecosystem: Environmental > Aquatic > Marine > Hydrothermal vents | place: Pacific Ocean: East Pacific Rise... | reverse complement strand
CTCTGTTACATTTCTATTATTAAATGCTTCTAAACTCATTCATATCCCCTTAAAACATCATCACAAAACCAGTGATTACAACATTAATCACTGCTATTGGCATAAGTACTTTCCAACATAACCACATCAATTGGTCTGGTCTTACATCTGGCCATGCAGCTCTTGTCCATAAAAAGAAAAAGAAGAAAAATGACATTTTACCAAGTAAACCAAGTGCACCTAAAAGACTACCATCACCAAAACCACCTAAGAAAAGAAGTGGAATTACAAAAGAGATAAAGAACATATTTGCATATTCACCGATGAAGAAAAGTCCCCATCTCATACCAGAATACTCAGTACCAAAACCATCAATAATTTCATGATCATTTGCTATAAGGTGAAAAGGTGTACGACCAGTTTCAGCAAAAGCAGCAATCCAGAATAAAATAAATGCTACAGGTTGTGACCATACCATCCAGTGACTAATACCACCAGCTTGATAGTTATTAAAATCTATAAGAGATAATGAACCAACTAACATAATAGGTGCTAAAATAGATAAACCAGTAACAACCTCATAAGAGATAAATACCGCAGCAGCACGAGCAGCTGAGATTAAAGAATATTTATTTGCACTTGCCATACCACCAAGAAGTGGACCATAAAGACCAACTGCCATTACACCTAAAATATAGATGATACCAACATTAATATCTGCAACGATTGGATGAACTTCATATCCAAAAATCTCAAATGATGGTAAAAAAGGAATAGCTGCTGCTGCCATAAAGGCAGTAGCAGCAGTGATTACTGGTGCAATTTTAAATATTCTTGCAACAACACCTGTTGGGATAATATCCTCTTTTGTAAAAAGCTTAATTGCATCTGCACCAAACTGAAGTACACCATAAGGACCAACATTCATAGGTCCCAAACGGCGTTGCATAAATGCAAGAATCTTTCTTTCAAAATATGTACCTATACCAGCCAAAGCAGAAAATACAAGTAAAATTACAACGACTTTTATAATCGTTTCTATTAAATATGCACTGTCCATATATTACACCTTTTCTATCGAAGCTACAGCAAAACGATACCCGTTTACTAAAGCTTCTGAATTTAATTTGGAATCAAATGTTGGGATAATAATAATATCGCCTTTGATTTTATTATCGCTTATAATATTTGCTACAAGTTCACCATTCTCAGTTTTCACTTTCACGCTATCGCCTTCATTGAAATCTGATGTACTTAAGAACTCTTCACTCATATAAACACCACTTTGCTCATTAAGCTCTGTAGTTTTATGAGTAAACTCTGTAAACTGTCTTACAGGATTAGCTAAATAGATTATACTACCTTCTAGCTTAGCATCACTGAATTTTTCAACACTTTCATCATCTGATGGTTTAACTGCTACATTTTCTAACACATAACCCCGTACTTCTGTACCATCATTTTCATAATGATTTGGCAAGTTATCAAACTCTTCAGCTTTAAAACCAACTTCAGTAGGAAGCTCTTTTGTGTATTCAATAACATGCTCAGCCTCAAATCCAAGTGCATTGGCAATATCATTGAGTTCATATCCACCATAACCTATTGCAGCATTTGTAGGATTTACTCTTTTATTAATAGAAGTAAGTGTCCCCTCTTGTTGATTCATCGCAGGCATATCTAAATCACCATCACCAAGTGCTGAAAGAGTAAAGTCGCCTTGTGTGTTATAACCAATAGTATAAGAACCACATGTATCATCTAAATCACAAATAAGTGCAACACCTAAAGTATTTGTAAGTGTTGGAATCATTGTTACTTTAAATGCTGTATATTTCTCAACAAGAGCAACAAGACGAGCAATATTTTTTGCATTTGAATGATTATATAAATCTGGTCCAACAATCATTTGGAAATCATCTTTTTTCTTAAGATTTTTTTCTAAAGTCTCCATAAATTTTGCATCAGCACCTAAGATTTCAAGAAGTTTGTTATCATCAACAACAACCTCTTTACTCACTTTCTTAGGTACCATTTTTGTTTTTTCTACTTCAACCTCTTCCTCTTCACCAGTCTCTTTATTTACTTTTTTCTCTATCACTTTTTCAACAACTTTTTCTTTAATTGTTTCTGTAATAGTTACAGTTTTTTCAGAATGGAACGATGCAAGATACTCACTCATCTCTTTTGGCATTTTTGCTTTATCACCAAAAAGATCAAGGACTAAATAAAGTGCAGTCTCTTCTTGTAATGGTGCATGTTTTAGAGTCATAATAGACTTAGCAAGCCCTTCGATGATAGGATCTTGAACAGGGTGGAAATAAAGACCAGCACCTTTATTTACTGTCATAGAGTTATTAAGTGCATAACGAGCATTTGGATTATCAGTTTTTAATGCAGAACCGATAGAAACCACAAAGTTCGAGTTATGTACAGCTTTTAAATCACTCGTATAGAGTTTTGTACCACTTACTTCACTATAATAATTTAAGAAAGTTTGAAATGCTTTTGCTTCATTATTCACAAGTTTATAACCAAATTTCTCTTTCATTTTTTGAAGTAATAAAGCCTCTTCATTTGTAATTGTTGAAGTAAATTTAATTGTATCAGCTTTATTAAATGCTTCTACTGCTTTATTAAATGTTTCTTCATCTTTTGTCACACCAGCATTTTGATAATCAAAACCATATCGACCAGCACCACAAAGCGAAACATAGTTCCACTCATTCATAACACGGTAAATTTTCTCTTCAGGATTCTCTATACTTGTATGTTTTACATCATAAGAGATTTGACATCCAGCAGAACAGTGACCACAAGTAGCTGGAATCTGTTTAAGCTCCCAAGCATTTGATTTATACATAAAATGTGTATCAACTAATGCACCAACAGGACAAACAGCAGCACATTCACCACAACTTGTACAATCAAGAACATCTGTACCATTTGTTAAACCTATTACAGACTTACTGAGTTTATTCCACATTGCATACGCATCTTTTGGCATCTCTGCTTTAAACTCATCTGCAACTTTATCACCACCACGAGGGATAGTTTTAAGAGAATTATCCCCTATCATATCTTTACAAGCAGTAACACATCGTTCACAAACTATACAAAGACCCGGATCGTAGTGAATATGACCCCAATCATGGCTACTTCTATCTACATCTTTAATTGCATAGCTTTGCGAATCAACACCCATTTCAAGTGTGTAGTTTTGAAGTTCACACTCTCCTGATTGATCACATACACCACATTGAAGAGGATGATTTACATCATACACTTCCATAATAGCTCTACGCTCTTTTTCGATATTTTCAGTTGTTGTCGTGATATTCATCCCATCCTTAGCTTTAGCATTACAAGCATACACCTGTTTACCATCAGCTTCAACCAAACATATACGACAAGCAAGCGTTGGGCTACATCGTGTTAAATAACATATTGCAGGAATGAAGATATCATTTGCACGAGCAGCGTTAAGTATAAACTCACCCTCTTGTGTTTGAACCTCTTTTCCATCAATGTTTATGACTATTTTACTCATTACATTACTCTCACTATTTTGGATTTTTCAAATCTATAACCATGTAAATCAACATCCATATCAAATGTAGGATTCAGTGCTATAGTACCTTTTAACGCATCATCGAGTTGAAAAATGCGTTTTATAACTCCTGTTTGAAGATGTACTTCTACCTCATCACCATCAGTAAGTTTTGCAATAATTGCAAACTGTTTTGAACCACGAAGTGTTGTATCCTTTTCAAGCTGTGAAGTTTTTGCAGTATAACTATTGAACTGTAAAACTGGATTTGCATGATAAACAACTGTACCATTATACTCTGGTAAGTCATCTATCTCTTCAAGCGTACTATCAATGTTACATATAACTTCATCAAGAAGATAACCTCTATCATCATCGCCATAAGGTGATAAGAAATTTTCAAGATTATCAAATGCTATAGATTTAAAACCTTTACTTACATCTAAGGTTTGCGTATAATCAATAGTATTTTCTGCTTTAATATCAAAAGCACTTGCAAGATCATTCAATGTATAACCATTAAAAGGAAGTGCCACATTTAAAGGTAAAACTTGATTATCAATATTAACAACTGTTCCCTCTTGTTGATTTAATGCACCTACATGTAAATCAGCTCTATCTAAAGATGCTATTATAAACGATCCTTGAGCATTATACCCCACAACATTGCCTAAATCTTCATCACTATCAAGCTCACAAAGGAGAGAAGCACCAAGTGTATTTATCTCAGTTGGTATAACAACTAAAGAAAAGTCTGTATATTTTTCTATCGTAGCGATAAGCTTAGCAATATTTTTTGCTCGTTTATGAGCAAACATATCTGCACCTACAACAAGAACTTTTTTCTTCGCTCTCATAAAAGATTTACTCATCAATGCTAATTCATCATCACCAACATTACTTTCAGCTTCAAGATACCCTAAATCAAGTGCATCAAAGTACGCTCTTTCTTCTTCTGCTATATCAGCATTTTTCAAAAGTTCATTAGCAAGAAGAGCCATAACACCCTCTTCTGTTCCAACCTCATACTTCATAAATTGCGTTACAGTACTTTGCATTAAAGCATCTTCCATAGGATGTGCATAAACAACTCTAGCACCATTATGTCTTGAAGCAGTGGTAATCGCATAACGAACAGCTGGATTATCTGTTGCAACACGTGTACCTATTACAACAATAGCATCGGCTTGTTTGATAGCATCAAGAGAACCACTATGATGAAGTTTACCACTTACACTTGCATATGCTTTCATAAATTCACTAAAAAGTCTTGCATCTTCATTAAAAAGTTTAATACCTAATTTATCTTTTAATCGTTGTAAAATAGTTGCTTCTTCATTCGTAATTATAGAAGAAAAACGAATTGCACTTGCATCTTTTAACGCTTCTACTGCTTTATCAAAATCTGCTTGTGTACTTGTATTCATATTAGCAAAATCAAAACCAAAACGACCAGCACCACAAAGTGAAGTAAATTCAAAATTATTTTTCACTCTATAGATAGAATCCGATCCAGTTATTCCTGTATGTTTTACTTCGTATTCAAGCGGACATCCAGCTGAACAATGGTTACATGTAGATGGTATGCGAGATAGTTCCCAAGCATTTGCAGAGTATTTAAAATCACTACTTACTAAAGCACCAACAGGACATACCGCTATACACTCTCCACAAAAAGTACAATCAAGTGTTTCACTCCCTTTAGGGATGATAGATGAAGAATAACCACCAAACTTCACTTCAATAGCATCATCACCAATCACCTCATTACATACATGTACACATTTTTCACACATAATACATAAAGCAGGGTCATAATTGATAAGTCCCCAATCTTTTACAGTTCTAAACTGATCTTTTGCAGAAAAATTTTGTTGTGATACACCAAACTCTAAAGTTTTATTTTGTAAATCACACTCTCCAGATTTATCACATACACCACACTCTAAAGGATGATTAACATCATAAAGTTTCATGATATTTGTACGCTCTTGTTCTAGCTCTTGAGAGTTTGTTTTAATAACAATTCCCTCAGTTGGAGGCGTATTACATGAAAGAATAAATCCATCCACACCTTCCGCTTCTACAGAACAGATACGACATGATGCACAAGGAGAAGTCTTAGATATATAACACATAGTTGGTATATAGATATCATTACGGCGTGCAACTTCAAGGATTGTTTCCCCTTTCTTTGCACTTACTGCTTTACCATCTATACTAAAGTTAATTGTTTTACTCATCATCAACCCCCTATGCCTGAACCATAGCAATGTAGTAACATCGCATACAGCGTTCAGCTTCACTTAAAGCTTCTTCTTGTGTAAACCCTAAAGCAACCTCTTTATTGTTATCTTTACGATCATCAACATCAAGAACTGAAGAATGTTCACGAGGTAAACCTGGAAGCCAACCTGTAATTTTCTCTTTTTTGTCATATACCTTAAGTTTACGAAGATGATCTTCCATAATCTCCTCATCACTTAAAGTAATTTCACCACTTTGCACATAACGACTTATCACTGATGCTGCTCTTTTTGCTTGACCAACTGCATTAACAATAGTCATAGGACCATATTCACAATCCCCAGAAGCAAAAATGCCCTTACGAGATGTCATATAGTCTTTACCATTTGTTTTAATGGTAGCCCACGATGTCATCTCAATATCCCACTCTTCTGGTAATAAACCTAAATCAGCAGATTGAGAAACAGCAGGTATAAGATAATCAGCTTTAATAGTATAAGATTCACCTTCAATTTTTACAAGTTGTGCACGACCACCATTTGGATCTGGTACTAACTCAAATTTATCAATGAGAAGTTCTCTTAAAACATCTTTTTTATCTGTTGTGATTTTATTAACAGCGGAGTGAAATAAAAATTCAACACCCTCTTCTACTGCTTCATGATACTCTTCATAAGTTGTATTACGGATAATCGTTTTTTCATCACGACGATACACCATATAAACTTTTTTTGCATTAGCACGAATCGCACAACGAACAACATCCATAGATGTAAAACCACCACCAACACATACCACTGTTTTTCCAGTTAAATCAACAAAATCAGTTTTAAGGAGATTCTCTTTTTGTTCCTTTTTAGAGATAGTATATCCATACTTCTCATAAAGGTTCACTTTATCAAGAAAATCTATAGCACCCCAGTAACCAAAAATTTCTTCTCGCTCATTTTCACAACGAACTTTCTTAGAAATACGCGTCCCACTTGCTACCATTGTTGCATCATACTCTTTCTCAAAACGACGCATATCATCAGCAGAAACTTTATGATTTGTAATGAAATTCACACCCATATCTCGAACACATTCAATATCTTGATTGTACTTATCAATAGGCATACGATATTCAGGAACACCAACAGCAACTTCACCACCAAGAACTGGAAGTTCTTCATAAACATCAACTTCCACACCCTCAGCAGCAAGGTAGTATGCTGTTGTAAGCCCAGCAGGACCAGCACCAACAACTGCTACTTTTTTACCATTAGTAGGTTTTTTCTCCATAGGATGAAAAAAGTCATATCCATGATCAGTTTCCCAATCCGCACCAAGTCGTTTTAGAGACATAATAGAAACAGGTTCATCAAGATTTGTTCTTCTACAAGCATCTTCACAAGGGTGTGGACATACACGACCACACACATGTGCTAATGGCATTGTTTGTCTTGTTGCTTCTAAAGAATCATCAAAACGAAGATCTCTTACACCTTCTATATAACCTGGAATATCAACATGAGCAGGACATGCATCTGTACATGGTGCCGTTATTTTAGCTATGTAACCTATGCTTTCTTCATAATGTTTCGATTGTTTTTTTTCATTAATACATTCTAAAAATGTATCTTCAAAATGGTTCATTAAATCTAAGATAGGATTAGGAACCGTTTTACCAATCTCACACTTAGAGGTCATTTGCATACTACGACCAATCTCTTTTAAGTGATCCAAATCAGCTATTTCACCTTCACCACGAGCAATTTTATCAAGAACATCATATAAAATACGACCTCCCCAACGCCCAGGAGCACATCTTCCACATGCTTCAGAGTACTCTTGATATTGTGCAGCATATTCCATCGCAAGGCGAATCACATCCACATCTTCACTAAAGAGTGCCACACCATCCCAACCTATAAAGGCTTTTGAATCACGGTGATCATCATATTGTGCTGGTAAATTATACGCTGATTCTTCCCACTCTTCTTCTGGTTTACCAATATTGTTTATAGCTTCACCATTCCAAGTAGAAAAATAGACTTTACTCACGATAGAATCCTATTTTTTAACAACGATAGTCCAATCGACTTCGTTAAATTTTAGTGAGTTATATAATTCATACCCACACTCTTTTACCAAATCAGCAGAACGCTGAATTGGTGTAAAATCACCTATTTCAAAAAGAAAAATTAAAGTTTCATTCTCTTTGTGAGATTCACCTAAAATCTCTTTCATACGAGGCTCAAAATCGTTTCCAAGCTTTCTTAAATCATATCTTTTCATTATCTATCAACCTCACCAAATACGATATTTGTTGTACCAATGATGGAAACAACATCTGGAATATAATGCCCTGGTAAAAGGTCAGTTAAAATTCCTGTATGCCAAAAAGATGGCGCACGAAGTTTCAATCTATATGGGTATGGACCACCTTGAGAGTTGATGTAAAAACCAAGTTCCCCTTTTGGTGATTCAGTCGCTACATATACTTCTCCCACAGGAGGACGCATACCTTGTGTTACAAGAACAAAGTGTTGCATTAAAGAATAGTTTTGTGTCATGATATCAAGTTTTGGTGCTGAAATATATTTAGGAGCATGTGCCATAAGTTCAGTTTGACCATCTTTTACACATTGTGCATACATATCTATACATTGATAAAGAATCTTAGCCGATTCTCTCATCTCTTCCATATAAATACGATATCGTGCAAAGTTATCACCCTTATCAGAAAAAGGAACATTAAATTCTACTTCATCATAAAGTTCATATGGTTCCTCTTTACGAAGATCCCATGCAACGCCACTTGCTCTAAGCATTGGACCTGTACAACCCCAAGAAAGTGCCATCTCTGTTGAGATAGTACCAACCTCTTCCATTCTCATTCTCCAAATACGGTTTGTATCTAGTAAATCCTCATAATCTTTAATGTTTTGAGGTAGTTTATCTAAGAATGTTTTAAGTTGAGCAATGAAACTCTCTTGAATATCTAAAGGAACACCACCAATACGGATAGCAGAATGTGTTAAACGAGCACCACAATACCCTTCAATAATATCCATTAAATACTCTCTCTCACGGAAAGCATATAAAAATACAGTCATAGCACCAACATCAAGTGCTGTTGTTGCCAACCAAAAGAGGTGAGACATTAAACGATTAATCTCTAAAATCATCATTCTAATAACTTTAGCACGACGAGGAACTTCTACATCTATAAGTTTTTCAACTGCAAGTGCAAAACCATAGTTATTTGAAGATGAAGCGATATAATCCATACGGTCAGTTGTTGGCATAAACTCGTTATAAATCATATTTTCTGCCATCTTCTCCATACCACGGTGAAGATAACCAACATCTGGATGTGCTTTTACAATTTGTTCTTGTTGTAAATGTAACATAAGTCTTAATTGTCCGTGAGCAGAAGGGTGCTGAGGACCAAAGTTAAGAATTAATTCATTATCATCTCTATCAAATGTAATGTTTTCAAAAAACGGTGTTAATCTGTTTTTTACTTGTGCCATATTTATACCACCCTATCTTTGAGGATCATCAATAACTACTGATGATTCTTTATCAAATTTTTTAATTAAGAAGATACCATTTTCTTCTTGATACGATTCTACATGTTTCTCTTCATCACCAGTAATTTCAGTCCCTTTTGGTACTTCAAAACCAAGACGAGAAAAACGCTCAGCATCATATCTATCAACTCTTGCAGTATCACGAAGTTCAGGCCCTATAATATCACGAGCTTCTTTACCATAGATTTTATCTACTTCATACCATGAAGCGAACTCATCACCTTCTAATGGATATGTTTTTAAGAGTGGATTACCTTGCCAATCGTAAGGCATCAGAATTCTTTTCATAAATGGATGACCATTTGCTTCTATACCAAACATATCGAACATTTCTCGTTCTGACCAATCTGCACTTCTAAAAAGTTTCTCTACTGAATCTACAGCATGTCCGTTTTCAATGAAATATTTTACACGAATTCTTTTGCGTTTTGTCATAGAAAGCATTTGATAAAAAATCTCAAAAGTATTATCTTTGGCTAACCAATCAATTGCACTCATTTCTGAAAGTTGTGTATATTCTAATTCATCTCTCATAAGTTCTAAAACACCATAAATATCATGAGGATTGATATAAACAACCATTTGCCCCACTTGAATATATGCTTCTTTTACTTCAAACTTAGCTTCTATAGCTGCTAAATCTGCTGAAAAAACTTCATCTTCTGATACAATACTTTTTGGAACTTGTGGTGCTACATAGTATCTATCTGTATAGTAAGCTTTTGCCTGAACATTATCTTTAGGTTTATACGCTCTCATTACATTAACCTTTTTGCTTTTTGTGCATTACCAGCTTTGTTAGCTCTAATTTTCTTTTGAAGTAACATTACACCATATTGTAGTGTTTCAGGACGAGGCGCACACCCTGGTAAATATAAATCAACAGGAATAATTCTATCAACCCCCTGAACAGTTGCATAAGTGTTAAACATACCACCAGTATTTGCACAAGAACCCATAGAGATAACCCATCTTGGCTCTGTCATTTGATCGTACAAACGCTTAATAAACTCTGAGTGTTTTTTTGTAAGTGTTCCTGCAACAATCATAACATCTGATTGTCTAGGACTCGCTCTAAAGATTGTACCAAAACGGTCGAAGTCATATCTTGAAGCACCAGCTGCCATCATCTCAATACCACAACATGCAAGACCATAAGTCATAGCCCAAAGAGAGTTTGAACGCCCCCAGTTTACAATTTTATCTATTGAAGTTAGTGCAACTGGAAGTCCACCATCTTGTGTATAATTTACTTTATGTTGTGCCATTCTAGCGCTCCTTTTTTCCATGCATATACAAAACCAATTGCTAATAAAACAATGAACATAATCATCTCAGCAAAACCAAACCAGCCAAGAACCTTAAAATCAACTGCCCATGGGAACATAAATACAATCTCTACATCAAAAAGTAAAAAAAGTAATGCAAAAAGATAGAACTGAGGAGAAAGTCTATTTGGTTGTTTGGTCACCTCTGGACCACACTCGTAAACAGAAAGCTTAATCTTTTCACTATCTTTAGCAGCTAACGCGCGACTCGCTAAACGAGCGACAATTGTTGTTGCTGTAAATGCACCAAATGTGATAACAAAAA
>Ga0256828_1002487_pt1 | contig 10949 bp, 10 predicted proteins | sample CV88metaG_FD_185993 | JGI IMG/M metagenome (GOLD analysis project Ga0256828, IMG submission 185993) | Hydrothermal vent microbial communities from East Pacific Rise, Pacific Ocean - CV88 | ecosystem: Environmental > Aquatic > Marine > Hydrothermal vents | place: Pacific Ocean: East Pacific Rise... | reverse complement strand
CTCTGTCATGTTAATCTCATGAAGCATAGAAGCCAAAGTTGTTGATTTACCACTACCGGTAGGACCTGTTACAAGTATAAGTCCTTTTTCTTTTTTGATTAGCTGTTTGAATATTGGTGGATTTCCGTATTCGTCAAGTGTTGGTATCTCAATAGGAATCATACGAAAAGCACATGCTATACCGTGAATAGTACGGTAGTAGTTTGCCCTGAAACGACCAATGTTTTTTAGTTCAAAAGAGAAGTCAAGTTCATTATGTTCTTCAAAAACTTTCTTTTGCTTATCCTCGATGAGTGAGTATGCCATCTCTTCAACATCTTTTGCACTTAAAATCGGCAAGTTTAAAGGTCTTAGCTCTTTGTCTATACGGATCTGTGGTTCACTTCCGACAACTAGGTGTAGATCTGAAGAGCCGTATGCCAAAACACTTTTAAGGAGTTTCTTTATATCAACGACTTTTGTAGCTTTATTTCCTTCACTCATGACTTTCCTTTATTCTATGATTTTTGGAACTATAAAGAAATGATCTCCACTTTGTGGTGCATGTTTTAAAATGTTGTCACTTATGGTTGCATCACATGATGGTGTATCCTCTCTTAAAAATGTTGCTTTATCATTCATGGCAAAATTATCATCCACTCCGTCAGTATTGAGTTCGCTTAAATTATCTACGAAACTTACTATTTGGGAGAGTTGATCTATGATTTCAGCTCTTTTATCATCATCAACTTTTAAAAAAGACAATCTTTCCAATCTTGTTAAGAGTGCATCATCTACTTGCATATATTTAGTCCTAAATTTTTTATTTTTTTAATTTTATCATATAAAACTTAGTATTAGACATATATTTGATGAAACTTTAACAAAATTTGCGATATTATTTTAAACTTTTTAATATAGACAAGGAAGAATTTTTGAGTTTAAAAGAAAATATTGATATGGTAAAAGAGGAGTTAAACTCCGAAGAGAAGTTTTTTGAAAAAGCAGTTATAACAGAAAAGTTTGTAAAAAAATATAAAAATGTAATGATAGGTTCTCTTGTTGCTGTTGTTTTGATTGTTGGTGCAAACATGGCTTATGAAGCTAACAAACAAAGCAAGATAGATGCAGCAAATGAAGCACTTTCTGAGTTGGTAAAAGATGCTAAAAATGCTTCTGCATCTTCTCAACTAAAAGCACTTAGTCCAAATCTTTATGATGTTTGGGCTTTTTCACAGGCAGTTGTAAACAAAGATTTGGCTTCTATGAAAGAGTTAAAAAACTCAAAAGCTATAATGGTTAGCGACTTGGCTACCTATGAGTTGGCACAGGATTCATCTTCTTTGAGTTCATATGCTTTGGAGCATGGTGCTGTTTACAAAGATTTGGCTTTGGTTCAAAGTGCTATTATCCTTATGAATGATAAAAAGATTCAAAAAGCTCATGAAGAACTTTCAAAAATAGGACTTGATTCTCCACTTTCCAAAGTAGCTTCAGCACTGCTTCATTATGGAGTAAAGTAATATTTTGAAAACTATTGCTTTAATCTTTATACCTATTTTTATTGTGCTGTTTGGTGCTTGTAGTTCCAAAAGAGTTTACGAACCAAAAGAGGTTGAGTTAAAAGCTGATTGGGATTATTATGGTGATAATAACGAAAGTATAGTAGATATCACTTCTGACAGTGCACTTTTGGAAGATGGAAAGGTTCTGTCTAAAGATGTTGTTATAGATGTTAATGTTCCAAAATCTTACAGGCTTATAGGTAAAAGTGACGGTTGGGTATTGAGTTCAAATATCGATGGAAATCTAACACTTCAGTCTATTTCAGACACCTCTTTAGTGAAAAATTTTGAACTTAAAAAAACAATAGCTGCCGCAAGTGTAAAAGATGATATTTTGGCTGTATTATTTGCAGATAATGAGATGTCCCTTTATTCTCTCTCAACAAAAGAGTTGCTTTTAAAAGAGCAGGGCAATGCTCCGATAGCTGTTGATTCAAGGATTGTAAATCCATATTTTATGAATGATTTGGTTTTGTTCTTGACTTTGGATGGGAAGGTTGTTATTGTAAATTCATCTTTGAAAAAGAAGCTTAGGACTATCATAGTTTCTTCTGAAGACCATTTTAACAATATTATATATTTTAATGTGATAGACTCAAAATTGATTGCTGTTACTGCGAGTAAAATTTTATCTTTTGGTACAAAAGATATACGGGTAAAATATGAGGTTAGAAATGTTGCTTATGATGGTAAATATATCTTTATAACAACAAAGCAGGGTGAAGTTATCTCTTTGACACCCGATTTACAGGTAAATGCAAAAGTTAAGTTTCCATTTGCTCACTTTTTGGGGATGATTGCCTATAAAGACAAACTCTATATATTGGAAAAAGAGGGCTATATGATAGAATTGTCAAAAGATTTGCTAACATACAGTGTTCATGAAGTAGATATAGAAGATGGATATGTTTTTGTTGGCGATAAAAAGTTTTATGTAGATGATGAGTACATCTCAGTTGTCAAATGAGCTAGAGGCTTTTTTAGAATATATCACAGTAACTCGAGCACTGAGTAAAAAAAGTATAGAGGCATATAAAGGTGATTTGAGTTCTGTTGAGGCTGAATTAAAAAAGCCTTTGATAGAGATAGATTCAAACAGTTTGCTCTCTTTACTTTCCCAATATAAAAACAAACGAACTCTCAATAGAAAACTTTCATCAGTAAACTCTTTTTTTGATTTTTGTTATAAAAATCAGTTTTTAGATGAAAAAACAAAACTAAAATTTGCAAAAATCCCAAAACTTCTTCCAAAATTTTTATCTTACGAAGAGATTAAAAGCGGACTTTTACTTGTAGATAAAACAACGATAGTTGGTCTTCGTGATTATGCTCTTATAATGTTTTTGTATGCTACAGGTACAAGGATAAGTGAAGCACTTGCTTTATCCCGTGATGATATAGATGGTGAGTGGTTACATGTTTTACATGCCAAGGGTGAAAAAGAGAGAATCGTTCCCATAGCAAAAGTTGCAAGAGATGCTATTGATGATTATCTTGCTGTGTTAAAATATGAAAAAGATTTTATATGGCAAAACTATAAAGGTGGAAAACTAAGCAGAATATCAGCTTATAAAATAACACAAAAATATCTTGGAGTTTCTCCACATGTGCTTCGTCACTCCTATGCAACCTCACTTATAAGGGGTGGAGCAGATTTGAGAGTGGTGCAGGAACTTTTGGGACATTCCTCACTTTTGACAACACAGATATATACACATATACAAAAACAGGATTTAAAAGAAACAGTTGAGGTTTACCACCCAATGACAAAAGAAAACATATGAATGAAACAAATAACAATATCTTTTCAAAACCATTTTTAAAGTCGTTGTTTTTTACTCAAAACAAATGGCATCAGCATGGTGTTTTAGTACATACCTTAAGGGTTTTATATAATGTCTTAAAAGCCGGAGATTATAAATTTATAGCAGCTGCATTGCTGCACGATATAGGGAAACCATTTGTTGCCTTTAAGAAAGATGAAGAAGATTATGAGTTTAATGAGTATAGTTTTACAGACCATGAAGAGAGAAGTTATCAGATTATAAAAAACTGGTTTTTTATCAGTGAATATACAAAGTTAATTGTCAGGTATCATTATCTTATAAGAGATATTAAAAAATCAAAGGAGGAAGATTTGGTAAGATATGCTCAAAAAGTTGATATTTGGGACTCTCTTGATGATGAATTAAAAGAAGATTTGGCTGTCTTTTTGCTTTATGATGATTTGGGCAAGGGTAAAAAAAGAAGATAAAAATATGTCAAAATTTTGTCAGCCTAACACTAATGTAACACTATTTTGGTAAAATACAAAATGATTAAAAAATTTGCACCTATTTTAATAGTATTGACAATCATAGCTGTAATTGTAACTGTATTTATATCTTTGGCATCTTCAAAACAGATGATAGTTATAAAAGAGGGAAATCTAAAGAAACTACCTATAAAGATGGAGTTGAAAAAGTATCAGGATGGTTTTTGTGGCATGGTTATAGAGGAACTTGCCTATGCTTCACAGGTCATAGCTCCAGATGGTAAAACATGGTTTTTCCATGACCATGGGGATTTTGTTTTGTGGTTAAAAGACAAGCCTTTTAGGGATAAAGTGGTTATATGGGTGATGAGTCGTGATACACATAAGTGGATAGATGGTAAAAAAGCATACTACTCCTTAAATGAAAATACACCTATGGGGTATGGTTTTGGAGCTTATGAAAAAAATGCAAAAAACAGAGTGGATTTTGAAGAGATGAGATTAAGAACACTAAGGGGTGAAACATTGAATAATCCTGCGATAAGAAAAGAGATATTACAATAGTGGAAACAGTAAATTTATTAACTATTGTTTCTATAGCCTTTTTAGGCTCTTTTGGACATTGTATAGGTATGTGTGGCGGTATCGTTTTGGCATATTCCACCATAAAAATAAATCCTGCCAGTTCAAAAGTTACTCAAGGGGTGGCACATCTGCTTTATTCTTTTGGAAGGGTGCTTACATATAGTGTTTTAGGGGCTATATTTGGTGCTTTGGGTGGAGTTGTTACTTTTAGCAATAATGCTAATGGTGTATTGTTGATATTTGCCGGTACAGTTATGATATTGGCTGGTTTGTCTCTTATGGGAAAGATCAAGTTTTTGACCATAATAGAGCACTCCTTTTCCTCATCATCACTTTATAAAAATGCTTTTAAGAGTGTATTAAACTCAAAATCAAATCTTAGTTTTTTTATCCTTGGCATGTTAAATGGGCTTTTGCCGTGTGGATTTGTGTATTTTTTTGCTATAACAGCAGCGAGTACAGCTGACCCGCTTTATGGTGCTTTGGTTATGTTTATCTTTGGTGTAAGCACTATTCCTGCGATGTTTGGGCTTGGTTTTTTAACATCCCTAACCTCTGCAACAAGCTTCAGAAACATGATGATGAGTCTTTCTTCCATTGCAGTTATTTTGTATGGTGCATATACTATGTATAACGGATATGGTTATATTTCAAATCCACAAAAAACACTTAGAGACTGTCATGGTGGATAATTAATTATAGTTTGATATAATTAGAGCTATAATCAATTTAAAACTAAAGGTATATTGTGAATAGCTCAATTATAGACAGTATAAAATCACTTCCACCACTATCAAAAACAATTATGGATATAAACAAAGTTTATGCCGATGAAGAAGCAGGCATTGGTGATTTGGCAAAAGTTATAGAGGGTGACCCTATGATTGTTGCAAATCTTTTAAAAGCGGCAAACTCACCTCTTTACAGCTTTGGTAAAGAGATAAACAATGTATCTCAGGCAGTAAGCCTTTTTGGTATGAGTATGACTCGCTCTATAGCTCTTGGTAATGCAGTTAGAAAACTTTTAAATGTTGATTTGAAACCATATAACATTACAAGTGATAAATTTGCAGAGATATCTTCACTTCAGGCTGCCCTGATGTCAAGTTGGTATAAAAAAGTTGATAAACAAAAAGCAGAGAAATTACATCTGGCAGCATTATTACAAGAAACAGGCACTATAGTTATATCAAACACTATTATTCAAGACAATGAAACAACGAGTTTTGCATCTGAGATTGAGACATCAAACAATCTGGCAATGGTTGAGAAATCTTATGTGGATGTTACAAGTGCAGAAGTTACTGCTTTGGTGTTTGAGCACTGGGGATTTGATACTGAGTTTATTGAGATGATTAAATATGCAGATAATCCATCATCAGCACCAGCTGAGGTTAGAGAGTATTCTATGGCACTTAATATTGTAAAAACCATTGTCCCTTTAAATAAACCACTCTCAGAAGTGGCAATCAATTTTGGGCTTAAAAAAGCACACGATGCAGGCTATAATCACGAACTTTTAGAAGATTCTGTTGATGATATACTAGATATATTATAAGTAGATTTATGAGTAAAACAGTTACTATCATAGATACATTTGGCTTTTTTTTTCGTGCTTTTTATGCACTTCCGCAACATCTTAAAAATAAAGATGGATTTCCTACCGGTCTTCTGACCGGTTTTACAAACTTTATATCCACTTTACAAAAACAACACGACAGTGATTATATAGTTTTTGCCATAGATACAAAGGGCGATACTTTTAGAAATGAGATAGACTCAAACTATAAAGCAAACCGTAAAGCTCCACCAGAAGAGTTGACTATGCAACTCCCCATCGCGATAGAGTGGATAGACAAGATGGGGTACAAAACTCTTGGTCGTGAGGGTTTTGAAGCTGATGATATGATAGCAACAGTTACAAAATATGCAAAAGAAAAAGGGTACAATGTTCGTGTTGTATCGCATGACAAAGACCTTTATCAACTTATAGACGACGGTAAGGTGGTGATAGTTGATGCCATAAAGAAAAAAGTCATGGATGAGATTGCATGTTTTGAGAAATACGGTGTGACTCCCAAACAGTTTACAGATTATCAGTCTATATTGGGTGATAGTGCTGATAATGTACCGGGTGTTAAGGGTATCGGTAAAGTTGGTGCTGAGAAACTTTTAAAAGAGTATGGTACTTTAGACAATATTTATGCCAATATAGATGAGATAAAAGGTGCAACTCAAAAAAAACTTATAGAGTCAAAAGATGATGCTTATATGTCTAAAAAGCTTGTAACTCTTAGAGATGATGTACTTGAAGAGTTTGATTTTGAAGAGTACAAGATGGATGTTGAACACCCGTTTTTAAATATCTATGATGAGCTTGTAAAGTATGAGCAAAATGCTATTTTAAGAGTGCTTCATGCCAAAAATATGGTTAGTGAATCTGATAAAGAGGAAGCTGTTAAAAAAGTTGCACTTGATGTTAAAGAAAATAAAAAGCTCTATTTTAAAACTACTTTGATAACTGACATAAAAGAGTTAAATAAAGTTTTAGACACGATAGACAATGAAACTGTTGTGGCTTTTGATACAGAAACAACCGGACTTGATTATGAAAAAGATTTTTTAGTCGGTTTTAGTTTCTCTTTTAATGAAAAGGAAGCTTTTTATGTTCCTTTTAAACATTTTTATCTTGGTGTACCAGCACAGATAGGTGAAAGTGATATTAAAACTGCTATGAGAAAAATCTTTACCCATAAAGTTGTAGGGCATAATATCAAGTTTGATTTACACTTTGTAAGCAGGTTTTTGGATGATAATAATTTAGAAGTTTTTTGTGATTCTATGATACTTGCATGGCTTATAAATCCTGAGAGTGCATTGTCTCTTGATAAATTATCTGATAAACTTTTAGGTCATAAGATGGTCTCTTTTAAAGATACAGTTAAAAGAGGGCAGACTTTTGGAGATGTTGAGTTAGAGATGGCATGTGTATATGCGGCAGAGGATGCTTACATAACTTTAAAGCTTTATAATCTGTTTTTAGAAAAACTAAAACTTCAGGATGCAACACATCTTATAGAAGAAGCATGGCATGTGGAAGTCCCTTTTATCTCTACTCTTTTAACCATGGAAAAAGAGGGGATAGAGGTTGACAGTGAGTATCTTGAAAAGTTTTTGCTTGAGGTTAAAGATACTCTTTCTGGTTTGACTTTAAGTATCTATGAGCTTGCTGGGAGTGAGTTTAATATCAACTCCACAAAACAGCTTGGGGTTATCCTTTTTGAGCATTTGGGTTTACCTGTGGGTAAAAAAACAAAAACAGGATATTCAACAGATGAAAAAGTATTAAATTCACTAAAAGACAAGCATGAGATAATCCCAAAACTTTTGGAGTATCGTGAGGTTTATAAACTTTATTCAACATATATCGAACCACTTTTAAAACTCTCAAAAGAGGATAAAAACAATCGTATCCATACATCTTTTGTTCAAACTGGTACAGCAACGGGAAGGCTGAGTTCAAAAAATCCAAACTTGCAAAACATCCCAACAAGGACACCTTTGGGAGCTAAAATCAGAGAGGCTTTTGTAGCAGGGAAGGGTAAAAAACTTATAGGTATAGACTACTCACAAATAGAGCTTAGATTGTTGGCTCATTTTTCGCAAGATGATGTTTTGGTTAATGCTTTTAGAGATGACAAAGATATCCATATGCAGACAGCTATAGCACTTTTTGGTGAAGAGATGGCAAAAGCCAAAAGGGCAGTAGCAAAAACTGTGAATTTTGGGCTTTTGTATGGCATGGGACAGAAAAAACTTTCACAAACTCTTGGTATTAGTACAAAAGAGGCAAAAGAGATTATAGAGAAGTATTTTGAGTCTTTTCCTACGGTAAAAAAATATTTTCGTTCCATAGTTGATAACTCAAAAGAGTTTGGGTATGTTGAGACATTGCTTAAGAGAAGAAGATATTTTGATTATGAAAATGCTTCTGGTATGTTTAAGGCAGCTTATGAGAGAGAATCTGTAAATACCGTTTTTCAAGGGAGTGCATCTGACCTTATAAAACTCAGTATGAATAAGATAGACAAAGTTATAAAAGATGAAAATCTAAAAGCCAAAATGCTTCTTCAGATACACGATGAGCTTATATTTGAAGTTGATGAAGGTGAAGCAGATATTTTAGGAGATAGGTTTAGAGATATTATGCAAAATATTATGCAACTAAGCATCCCCCTAAAAGCAAGTCTAAATATTGGTGATAACTGGGGAGAGTTGAAATAGTTATCTGTTAAACCACAACAGCAATAAGATGTTTAATATAAACATAATAGTAAATGCAGTTCTATAGAAAAGTAGTGGTGACTTTTCTATGATTGTTGTGTTTTTAGGGAAAAATGGTTTCACTTTTTGTGGATTTTTGAGCTCATAAATCATCTCTGAATAGTGATGGTATCTTTGGTCTTTATCTATAGATATGGAACGAAGTATCACACTTTCCAGCCACTGAGGGATGTTTTTGTTATAAAAACCTGGTTTTTTTGCTTCTTTGAAAGTTGGATGCTGGAAAGGTTCTATCTCACCATATGGATATTTTCTTGTTAATGCCAGATAGAGGGTAACACCTATAGAAAATATTTCACTGCTTTCATTTATAGATTCACCTTGAAATCTTTCCGGAGATATGAAGCTGCTGGTCCCTGCTGTTGAATTTAGAGAAAAAATCTCTGTAATATTTCCAAAATCTATGATTTTATAAGATATGTTTTCATCTTCATCTTTGGATATCATTATATTATTTGGTTTTATATCACCATGGACCAAGTCGTATTTTAGTAGGTATTGTGACATTTTCAATAGGGCTTTTGCCAACATAACAGAATCATCTATGCTTAAGTGTCTGTTTTTTAGATATTTATCGAGGTTGTCTCCGTGAAACAGTTGCATCACATAGTATCGTTGTGTTCTTGTTTTTGGTATTACAGCTTTTGGAAAAAAATCAGTTTTCAGTCTTTTGGCATTCCATGCCTCTTTTACAAACAGGTCTAAAACTGTTTCATCATCTATGGCTTCTATGGGAGCAAACTTCATCACATAGTGTTTTGTTTTTTTGTAAACGAGCCATGTTCTTTTGTTTTGGATGAGTGGTTTTATAAGTGTATAACCATCTATGTTTTGGTTTTTCGTTAGAGCTTTTGGAATGGGTAGTTGTTGTTGTTTTAAGATAGAAAGTTCATCGGTTTTGATAATATCTATGAGTACTGCTGTTGTGTCATCGTGTAGGTTATCCTGTGTTGTTTTACTGGCTTTTTTTACCATGGCATGTGCATTTTTATTGATATTTTGAATAATCATGTCTTCATTAAGAGTGTTATACAAACCGTCACTGCAAAGTAAAATTTTATCATCTTTTTGAATCATATTTTCAAAATAATATGGTTGCACATCTTTGTCAATACCGATAGCTTGAGTGAGTACATGCTCATATCCTGCTTCATTCATGCTATGGTCATGTGAGAGCTGATTGAGTTTGTTGTCTCTGTATATATATACACGACTATCCCCAACATTTGCTCCGTAGAGTCTGTTACCTTGAATGACTACCAGACAAAGTGTTGTTATGAGTTCACTAGATTCATAATTTGTTTGAGATTCTTGATAGAGTATAGTATTTATAGATTTGATAAAAGATTTTATAGACTTTTCAATACTCCATGTTTTTGGACGAATTTTGAAGTTGTTTATGAGGTATGTAACTGTTCTTTTGGCTGCTTCTGCACCTTCGTTTGCACTTCCCACACCATCACAAACGATAGCAATACTAAGGTCAGATATGGTTTTTATATCGTAAAAATCATCCCCTGTAAGTTCTTTGCCTTTAGCAAGTGAAAATCCAGAGATTTTTATATTTGTATTCATCATGAAATTATAGCTTATATCCTACCGCCGGCTGCAACACCCCATGTTGTTCTCCATCTCGTTTTTACCAAACTAAGACCAACCATAGCAACAACTACAACTCCTGCAAAGATTAAAAATCCTGCACCGTATCCGTTAAATGCTCCTTTGCTCCATCCGAGAGTTTTGATAAGAGCAGTACCACCAAGACCGCCAGCACACCCTACAAGTCCTGTCATTATCCCTATGTCTTTGGAAAATCTTTGAGGTACAAGTTGAAAAACAGCTCCATTTGCCATGCCGAGATTTGCCATGATTAAAAACAGTACAAAGATAGCTGCAAAAAATGGTAGTTTGACAATAGCAGTTGCAGTTACAAGTAAAGCAACCATGCCATAGTAAAAGTAAAGGGCTTTTACTCCACCAAATTTATCAGCTATATTTCCACCGACAGGGCGAAGGACAGCACCTGCAAAGATACAGACAGCACCAAAATATCCAGCTATAACTTTTACATTATGCTCATCAAACATATCTATACCAAAAGCAGACATATCAGCTTGATAAGTGTTCATAAGATAAACTTTCATATATCCTGCAAAACCGACAAATCCACCAAAACTTACCGCATAAAAAAGGTTAAACCACCAAGTGTCTTTATCTCCCAA